>Ga0255039_10000010_pt1 | contig 47286 bp, 14 predicted proteins | sample BC1_12_1_MG_FD_181713 | JGI IMG/M metagenome (GOLD analysis project Ga0255039, IMG submission 181713) | Seawater microbial communities from Strait of Georgia, British Columbia, Canada - BC1_12_1 | ecosystem: Environmental > Aquatic > Marine > Strait | place: Canada: British Columbia | collected... | reverse complement strand
TATAAGCAATGGAGGTTCCAAGACTGTCAAAGTGCACAGTATAGATGGAAGAATTGCGCAAGTAGAAGCAGGTAAATGGTTGCAAACTATGTTTATTGATTACATAGAAAAGCCATTTGAAGAATATGATATCAATTATGATTTCTATATAAAGAAGGCCAAGAAAGAAATAGAAGCTCTTGAGCCAAAAACTAATCAATTACAATTATTTTAATATGCCTAGAAAAATCAAAAGTTACGGAAGACAAGATCTAATAGATGTTACACTTCCAAATCATGCTGATTCATATACCGTAATAAGCCACAAGTCTGTAATGGACTTGTCAACTGAAGCATTGGAAGATGCTGGATTTAGTATAACAAATGAAAACTATAGAGCCACACATGATGGTAACATAGCTTCAGCTATATATACTTTAAACTTTGGAGAAGATCCAGAGTTATCAATGATGTTTGCATGGTCAAACAGTTATAATAAACAAATGAGGTTTAAATGTGGAGTTGGTGCAATCCATAGTGTAAACAATACAAGTTTAGTTTGTGGAGATATGGGATCTTGGGCCAGAAAGCACACAGGTTCTGCAGATACAGAGACCAAAGAAACAATAGAAGAGCAAGTTAAGCTTGCTAAGATGTATTATGATCAATTAGTTTCTGATAAAGAAGCTATGAAAAAGATCAATCTAGATGTTAGAAAGCAAGCGCAGCTGTTGGGCATGTTGTTTGCTGAACATGATATCTTAACTACTGAACAAGCTAGTATGATTAAACAGCAAATGAGTAGACCAACTTATAATTGTTCTGAACCAGGTACATTATGGGAGTTCTACAACTTTGTTACTATTGCTCTACAGCAATCACATCCAAAGACTTGGATGGAGGATCAGAGAGTTCTACATTGGTTTGTTTCTGAAACTTTTAAGTTTAATAGAGTAAATGCAACAACTTTGGCCACCAGTGACGCGGAGGAACCATCTGAAGAAAATGAGGTTAATGAAGCTACAGTAGATAATAAAGCCACTGTAGATACAATACCTGAGAATTCAGAAGAAGAGACCAAGGACCCCGCGCAGGTAGATCTAGAAGATATGATTGCGGAAGTTGAAGCTGAAGAAGATGATGATGAACCAGTAAATGATAGTCCTGAAATTACGGGTATACCTGATGGTGACAGGTTATCTGATACTGATGATGAGTTTGAAGCTGATGAAGAAATGCAAGAGATAAAAACTGAAGAAGTTATTAAAGAAAGAATAGCTGAAGATGAAGCTGCAGTAGCTGAAGTATGTGATGAAGTCACAGATGCAGAAGCAGCAGAGCTAATCAAAGGCCAAGAAGCTATTGATCAGCAAATGGCTCAAGAAGCAGCAGCTGATAATTCAGTATCTGATGAGAACATAGATGATACTCTCAAAGGAGAACCAGATTTTGATTTAGATTTTGCACCAGTTGCAGATGATGAAGAAGATGTTGATTCAGGAGATGTTGATTTTGATTTCGCATAAAACCAATATGAATAACTACAAGGGAGATGGCTTAGGCTGTCTCCCTTTTTTTTTACTTATACAAGTGTAAAGACATTGTACATATTAATAAATATAATGTAAATGTATCTAAAGGTTCTTGTTCTGAAGATCCTATAAATTCCCATCCCAGTGCACACCTATCATGAGGCCAATGAAAAGCTATATCTAATTGCCACCTCATTATATGTTAGTTAAGCTTTCATAAATTTTAACAGCTTCTCTAGGATTAATGTTATATCCTGGTAAACCTATAAGCTTTACAAAGTATGCCCAAGCTTTGTTGTCACCTTTCTCCCAAACACCTTGTTTTCTTTTGTAACCTTCTGTAATATTCCATGGTAATATTTGATTACTAAATCTAATAGCTCTACTAGCTGTTGATAATGCAGCTGATGGGGACTTTACTGTTCTCCAAGCATCACCAGGACTTATATACTGAGCTGTTTCTGATCTCATTCTTACAGCTTCATACAAAACAAAATTATATATGTAACTTTCTTTTAACTCTTCATCATCACCAGCCATAGATTTTAGTGCTATTATAGTAGCATATAAAGAAAGTATTATACTTAGCTCGGTTAGGACTCTTCGTATTGCAGCTTTTTCTTTTGGTGTATAAGTGGACCATTGTTTAGCAACTTGGAACTTATAGTTTCTTATATCACGCAATAAAGTTTTATTAAAAGTTCTATAGAAACCTTCTTTACCATCACCTAGCTCCTCATCAAATCTATACTTTTGGAACCTTCTCATGTAACCAGGGTACATATGTTTTCTATACATCATACCAAGTCTACCCAAAGAATATCTACTACTAGCAGCTTTATCAAAGTTGTTATATACACCATGCATTTTCTTATTTAATGCATGTAACCTATCTTGAAAACTTCTCCTATCTTTCTCTGTAAACTCCCTGTATTCTTTAGTACCATCTTCGTTTTCCTCAATAAACTCAATGTTTTCAAAAGCTTCTCTTACCCCATACTTCTCATGAGCGTCAAATAATGTTATTTCTTCTTTAGTAGTTTTATCTCTAACAATAGTAGCGTCCATTAATGCTAGCATTGTAGAAACTTGAAGTTCATGTTCACCAAAATACTGATTAAAGAATAAAGTATCTGTTCTAATTAATCTGTTTGCTACACCTGTAGTAATTAACCTACCATAGTTATCTGTAAAATCTCCTTGAAGAGGTTCATATAATTCTGTAAGCCTTCCCATAAAACTTGTAGGAGTAGGTTTACCAAAGTCACCTAGTATTGCAGGTACGTTTTTAAAATAGTTAGCTTTACCTTTTCTTAAATTTTTAGCACTAAAATACTCAGCACCTTTAGCTTCTATAATTAATTGTATATTACCTTGTAAGTTATTTGCTACACCTTTAAGTAAATCAGCTGCAATAGTTGTTAATGCAGATATTCCTGTAACTGTATTTGTAATTTTACTACCAGATAAGTTACCAATGCTTTCAGCTTTCTGCATTTCTCCTGTGACTACCATATCTAAAAATGCATCAAAGTGTTGTTTAGAACGACTTTCACCATTTGATTTTAAGAATTGAGTAAGACCAAATTTATTTGCAAAAGTATCCTTAATTCTAACTCCTTGAGAATTAAACTCAGGAACCTTTCTCTCTTCTATTAAAGATTTAGTTAGAGATATCTCACTACGAACTTGGTTAAGAGCTTCGTATTTGTTAGCCATTTGGCTGAACATAAGTACACTACTTGCTAAGTCAAATGTAACATCGTTTATACTAATCTTATTAGTATAAAATACAGGTAGTAACTTCATACCTTCCTCACTTAATTCTTGCTCACCAAATTCAGTATCGTATGATTGTTTATTTACAGCTTCACGTAAATTAGTTTTAGCTAGGTTTATTACACCTTCTGTTTGCAATCTTTCTAGATCACGCTTAGGAACTGAAGGTACTTTTGTATCTGGTCTTTGACCTTCTGGAATTTTTAACTGAGCTGTTTTATATGTACTAAAAAGTTTTTGATGATACTTACCCATAGCATTAATAGGTTCACCTTGACTATTATACATAGACTTCCATTTCTGACTTACAAATTCAGGTGCAGGTTCTCTTAATTCATTTGCTATTTCAAACTCACCTTGTTTTAACCTATCACCTAACTTTAACTTTCCATAAATTCTATCTAGATTAGAAACATATTCATCATACTCATTTTCAGTTACAACATTTGCTTTTAATTGCTTTTCCATAGCAATCTTAAGCTTATTAACTTCAGATTCAGATTTTAATCTGTAAATGTTATTATAAAAAGCATCTCTTTTTGCTCTCCAAACAGTGCGTTCAGCTTCTTGCTTTTTATTAAGAACTACACCTTCTTGTAATTCTTTTTCATAAGGTTGCGGATTATTATTGTACCATTGATTCTGTGCATCTTGAATTTTTGCTTTGTCATATTTACTGACAAAGTGTAATTCTTCATCATAAAGTATGTTTCCATCTTTATCTCTTATGTATCCCCCACTGTCTTTCTTACGTCCAACTTTTACTATTTCATAGATACCTTCATTAAACTTTTTAGGATTGTCTCGTGATGCAGCAACTAGGTCATTATATTCTATAAATGATTTTGCAATGTCTTCCTTTATGGTTATATCTAATAGCCTGGCTTGTTCTAATTTATCTTTAATGGCTTTTGCAAATAATGCAAGAACACTATCCTGAGAACTGATCAGAGGGCCAATCAATGAGTCTAAAACACCTTCAGCCCTTGAAGCTTCTCTAAGAGTTTTAATCATATCATCTCTAGTTATAGCAACAGTAGTTAAATTTTCTATATCTCTATTTAACTTTGCTAAAGTCCTTTGATAATTTTTTTCACTTATTGCACCAGATTCACGACCTTCATTTAATCTATTAATTTTAGCCTGAAGTTCATCTAAATCTTTTCTTACGCTTTTAACACCATAGGAAGATCTAGCAGATAGTAACCAATCTGCTATTAGAGGAATAGCCTCTACATTGATTCTTCTTTTTAAGTTCATTCTATTAGACATGGCTTTAACTAATTTCTCTTTTGTAGAAAGATCTTTTTCTTCACCTTCTTCTAAAGCATCTTCATCAGTTTCCTTTTCCTGTTCTTTCTTAAATAAATCTACTACATCTTGATTATCTGCAATTTCATCTAATATATTATAACCATTAACTTCATCATTAATTATAGCTAGTCTTTGAACAATATCAGGTCTTTTTGGATTTTCTGCTAAATCATTAAGTATACCTTCCATATTTAGCACAAGAGTATTAGAAATATCATAAGCTTCATTTATAAATTCCGATATACTTTCAACTTCATCAAGAGCCTTTATATTATCAGATAAAGTCTGCAACTGTTCTCTTTTCTTTTGGGTATCTTTTACTTTTACTTTACTTAAAAGTTCTATTCTTTTTTTAATATGAATTTTTGTTTTTTGAGCAAGTTGTTCTAAAGGAGTTTTCTTAGATAAGCGTTCACCTTGCTCATCCATAAGCATTTCTTTCTCTTTATCTGTAAGATTTTCTTCGTTGGTTACTTGCTCATTAAGAGATTCGCGGTTATTATAACCTCTCTGTACCCACTTTTCCATAGCAAGTTTTACATTACCTTGAGATTCTCTCATTACCTGCTTCCATTCTGGACTATTTCTATTTGGACAAGTTGCCATATTAACACGTTAATTTTTTAAAGTTAGCTAATAGCTCATCAAATTCTTGTTGAGTCTCTGCGTTCTCTAAGTTAGTAATTATTAAATCTAAATCATAACCTCTTAAAGCAAGATCCACTTGCCAATATTCGTTATCATAGTTAGTTCGTATGTCTGCTATCTCTGCTTCAGCGTCTTGTTTATTTACAGGAAACAGTGAAGGAGTAACTTCTGTACCACTGAGAAGATTCATATTTCTTAGAAATGGATCTCCTGTATATGCATCTATAAGAGTGTATACATGATTTCCAACTCTCTGCCACACATGATCACCTTCTATAAATGATTGAGGTTGTATACCTCCGTTATTTACTAAAAAGTTATTATATGTTTTAACACTTGAATCTATCTCAGGTACATATTCTGCAGTAGTAGCTGGTGTTATTTCAACACGTACTATTGTAGGATTTCCTCTTTTAGGAATAAGTTTAAATATATTAGGGTATTGTTTTTCTAACTCAGTCATTATTTCTAAGTTAGGTTCAAATACTTCTTTAAGCACAAGCTCTTCAAAAATAGCACTTGTTTCACTAGAGCCTTTTCTCGTTACAAATAAAGCACCATTATGCTTATTTATTACTCTTTTTAAAATAGACTTTATAGCTTCTGTTTCTAATAAAGGATTAAGTCTTAATGCATCTTGCATTTCTTTAACCTTTAGTGGCTTTCTAACATTTTTAAAATAGTCTGATAGTTCTTTTATTGTAGGAATATAAAAATCTTCTGGACTAGATAACTTTTTATTTAAGACGTTTCCTCTGACATAAGATGCTGCCAAAGTATCTCCATATCTTTCCTGAAGAGCTTTATATTTTTTATCTGATTTATTTATACAAGCCATCTTATTTACATTTTAATTCTTCAATGAATGATTCTAATGATCCGTCCCACTCATTATCATAAATAAACTGAGCTGTATCCATAGACGGTAAGTTAGGATTATTTAATTGTTCTTTTGTCAAAGATCTATAAAAATTTTCTAATGCAGGTTCTATACCAAATAAACTAGCATTGTCACCAGGAGTATTAGCATTTCCAACTAATTCGTATTGAAATTGCCAAGCTGTATCGTCATCTACCTTACGTTTAACATTATCATTAAAATATTTTACAGACCATCCTTCAAGCTTAGACCATTCACTTGGAGTCATACCTGACATATTTAAAGCATACAAACCTGTTGTTGCTCTAACATCTACAGTTCTTCCATCAGCAGATTCCCAAGTAATAATATCTCCAGGTTTTATATTATACCAATACCCAAAAGCATCTGACGTTATATACCTAGTAGTTGCAGTTCTTTCACCGCTAAGTATTGCATCAAAAGTGGTGTCTGCTTTTACATCAGATCTTTTATTATTACCATAAGCAAAAGTCATTTTACCTTTATAAGTTTTAACTTCGCCATCAACTAAATTTGGTGCCTCATTAAATGTTTTTTCATATACATCCCTAATAGCTTGTTTACCAGCTTCATTAATTTCTTGAGTTCCTATACCTGCAAACTTTTCAGTTAAAGTTGGAGTTTCTGTAGTAGTAAACATATTACCATTCCAAGTAAACCATTGTTTTTTAACTTGATCATATACAAAAACAGGTTTACCCATAGTAATCGCCATTTGTACAGCATAACCTGTACCCCCATCTACAAGCTCTCTATTAGTCTTATTCATATAACCTTTCTTACCTAACTCACCAGGTTTAACAATAGCACTTATTGCAAATACTGCATCCGCAGCTTTAGCTTGTATATAATCTCTTCTTACTAATTTTCCACTATAGCTAGTTGCACTTAATTCTTTTCTATCTAAATCTTTTACTGCTTGTAAATATGCAACTTCTATTTCTTCTTTTTGCTCAAGTTTTAAGCTATCATAAGTATCTGTCGTATAATCAACAAATTTACCTAGCTTATATTCTTTACCAATTTGATTCCACACTGTATCAGCACCCTTAGCTTCACCAGAATAACCAGTAAACTTTGCAGGATTATTCATTTTATTACTAGGACCCTGATCATCATCTTCCTCTTCAGTATCTAAATTTTTATTTGGATTTAAAGGTAAACCTCTAGCTATCATCTCCTTTTCAATTGCTTGTAGAACAGCTGTGCCTAGGCCATCTTCAGCTTCATTAGTAATCTCAGCTTCAGCTTTAGCATTCGTATAAGCTTCATAAAGATCAAAATCACTATAAAGAGTATAGTCTGTTTCTGTTAAATCTCTAGCTTCTTCCTTTCCAAAGAATTCCTTAGATGGCACATTTAATTGTTTATAATAAGTAAGACTCGTTGCTGACTCAAATAAAGTATTAATTATATTTTGCCTAGCTTCTGCTATATCTTGAGCTTGTTTTAGTGAGACATTGCTGGTATCCCCAAATAATTGAAGTCTGAAGTTTAATGCAGGTGCTCTTAATACACTCACAAATCCTTCAGGATCTAAACTCTTTATAAAACTTAAACCTGATTTACCAGAGCCTTGTTGATAGATTGCTATTTGTGAAAAGTTTTTAAACAAATCGCTTATAGCATCACTAGTTTCTCTATTAGTACCTTTTAAAAATTCATGATCACTTAATTCTTTTAACTGCATGTAATAATCTTTTGCAGTATTTTCATCTATAAGTTTTTTGTTATTTAAATCTAAAAGATTGTAACCCTTACTTTGAAGAAAGAATGCTGGACTTAAGTGAGATAGTACAGGATAATTTTCTACTATTGATTTAAATCTAGGATCCTCAACAAACTTGAGTATATCATTAGTATAATTATTTGGAACAGGTCCAAATCCTATAGTACCTTTTACATATCCAGGATTAAAAGAAGTTGCAAGTGCTCGTTTAGTTACTATTTCATTTATACGATCTTCAGAAAGATTTGAATCTTTATACTGATCTTCAAAAAATGCACGTTCAACTGAGTACTTTATGTAGCTATCAAATGTAGGAAAGGTTTCTATATCTTGAAATATAGGATTGCTGTTAAGATAAGTTTTGTTATCAAACTCATTCTTAAGTTTAGCCATATCAACTCTTACTGTTTTAGCAGTAAACCTTACAGACTGATCTCCTTGTATTTTTGTTCTAACAACTTTTTTACTTCTAATAACTTTAGGTAGTTCAGTAGGCAGACCTTTAGCATCTACATATCCAGAAAGAATATTTTGGTATATATAATCTACTACTGCATTATTCATAGCAGTAATAAACTTTTCTCCTGTTTCAGAATTGTCACCAAATTTTGCAAAGATTTCCTGCATATCGGCATCTATTCTCATTCTGCCTTTTATTTTCTTTTGCAATTTATCATTTAATCTTAAATCAAATAATGGTTTTACAATATCTGTAAAGATTTCTGTTTTATACATAGAAGATAATACAGAAGAATTAATAAACTTCTCTATAGTTTCTTTATCAACTTGTGTATTATTTTTAATTGAATTTATATATTCAGCTCTTGCTTCAGCAGAATAAACAGTACTTATTAATCCTGTATCGGGGTTAAAGTTAATTTCAAAATCATCCATACCCTTAAACTGAGTCTCAATATTTGCAAACTCAAACATAAGAGCTATCTGCCGATCACTTCTATTTAAAAGGATAACTTCTCTAATTTTATCTGCGTTTACATTACTATTACCAAAACCTTTTTTCCAATAGTACTCACCTAAATGATAACTTTTATATAATAAATAAGGTTGTTCAGTAGTAGAAGTAAGTCTACCAAAAACAGTCTGATTATTTAAACCTATACGAGATATATTGTTTTTATTTAACTTTTCAGCTTTAGTAAACTTTACAAAGTCAGCATAGCTATTAAATCTTTCTTCTATTTTAGCACCATCCTTAAAGGCTACAAGATAGATACCTTCCTCATTAACACTTTTAACAGTCTGCAGAGCTCTAAAAGCTTCATTTATTGACTTCTCATTATAATAATTAATAGCACCCTGATCTGATAGCACCTTATCCCGCAAAAGTATATCCATTATTTCAGCTTTACTAAAATCTTGACCTCTTAATTTTGCTGTTATACCTTTAGATCCAGCAACATTATTTAAATATTTTTTAATAATAGGAGTATTAATAAATGCTATAACTGTAGATAATGGTACACCTGTTTCAATTAATCTATTAAGTGTGCTTACAGACTCTTTAATAATACCTGCTCTCATTACAGTATCATCATTACCCCTATCTAATATTCCCTGTAATTCATTAGAAAGAATTTCAGATATAAGTACACCTTCTTGATTAACTGTATCTGATAAAGATATATTACCAGCATCAAATTTATTGTGTGGAAAGTTTAATCTGAACTCTCTTATAAGATTACCATTTTTATATTTTAAAGGCATCTTTGCACCTATACTTTTATTTAAAGTATGTTGTTTAACTTTTTTAGCTGTAATACCTAAAGCTGTACTACCACCCATAAGTGTATCAAATACATTATTGTCATACTCATCTTCAAATACTTTAGTTGGACTACCATTGAGACTAGTTAAACCTTCTACACCATAGTCCTTAGAACTTTCTCCTAACTGTCTTTTCACCTCTTCTTCAAATAATCGTGTAGTAGCAGGTTTAGTTAATGCACCAAATACTTCAGGCAGCTTTAAGATGTTTACACTTTGAGTAATTAGATCATTTTGAGCAAATGCCTTTTGCTGATTGATAATACCTTTAACACTCTTACCTTCTTTTCTAAGTTTAGCTATTTCTTGTTCAAGATTTTTAACTTCCGTAGGTAAACTTCCGTCTTTATTAATATTAGGAAAAGAAAAGAAAAGTGCATCAACATCAAAGTCAGACCCAGCCTTAGCAACTATTTCTGTTGGAACTACAGCTGTAGTACCCGCAGAAGGATCAAGAAAATGTATAACTTCAAATGCTTCAATCAAGTTAGTAGCATCAGTTGGTATTCTTGGCCCTGTTATAGTCACCTTTTCACGATGCTCATCCATCCACGTTTCATTAAGAAGCATTTCATTTAATCTTTCACGAGCTGTTATTTTAGAACCTTCAGGAATGTCACTAATCAAAGTACCATCTGCTTTACCATCTTTACCTATATACTCTAAGTTAAGTAGATTTACAAAATCACCGTTAAGGGCTATAGCTACATTAGCTAACTTAGTTCCATCCTTACCTCTTCTATAAAAAGCTAAGTTATTAGTACCTAGTTTATCTTTTAGAAACTCTGCTATCTTAGCATCATTCTTTTTCATAGCACCTTCCATCTCCTCTATTGAATTCCACAGACCATTATAGAAAGTATTAGGAACCTGTACATCTTTTTCACCTTTAGTTTTTTGACCAGAGATAGCCTTAGAAATTCTCATTGCTAATATCTGCTCTACAACTTGAGCTTCAGGATGTATTGAGAAATCAATCTTCAATCTTCCTGACATATTAACATCTATGATATTTTGTAATTGTTCAGGAGCGCCTTTTGATGCTAGCTCTGCTCTTACAGTTCTAGCTAATTTTTCTAAGCTACCATCACTTAATGATACATACTTACCATCTTTAGTTTTGGTAAAACCTATTTCATTTAAAAGCTCTGTTTCCAGAACTTGAGTATAGTTACTAACAGCACTTCTATAGTCTTTTGCTAAACCTTTATGCTGTTCCATACCCTTAAGAATATCACCTCTTTCATATAAACGACTTTCAAGAACAACTCTTGGTTGTGTAGGTACTGTAATTTTACCTTTTAATTCATCGGTAACTTCAGTAACATCTTTTAAATATCTTAAGTGAATTTTGTTATTTGCAATAGGAGCTTTTTTATTATCAGATTCTACATACTTTTCTGACATGTTGATCTTACCTATATCTTCTCGTTTCTCAAATATATTATCTGCATCATTTTTTGCATTTTCTTTACTAGTAATATTAGATACCTTGGATCCAGTTTTAAATGTCACCAGCTGAATATCAGACTCTACCATTTTATCATGTAACTTCTTAAGCTCTGTACCCGCAATTGCAACACTAGGAATAATAGGAGCAACAGCAAACTTGTACATAGAAGTTGTTACAAGGCCACTATTCATTAATGGACCATAGTTATGAAGTTTATACACAGGAAAGAATCTTTTAACATCTGCTGCATTAACAGGGTTTCCTTCAATAATATCTTCATATAAAGCTTGGTGCTCAGGCTTCCATTTATTAGCAAGCTTTCTAAGAACTCTGTATGCATCAAAAGTTAAGTATGCTGCACCATCAGCTTCTTCCATTTTTTCATATGGTTCAGTATCTTTTAGAGCTAATTCTCTTGCTTGAAACTTTGTAAAACCTTGTGATATATAGTCCTCAGTCCATGCATCCCACATTTCATTAATGTATATTGATTTCCTTACAGGATCCATTATTACTCCTGTATTCAGAGTACCACCTTTCATTTTAAAGTTTTTCTGCTTTATGCTTTTTGCATAAGTATCAACACCTTCACCTTGAAAGACTTCATCTATAAACTTCATTGCGCTTTCATCATAGATAAAAGAATTACCATCTGAAGTTGAACCAGGAACTCTTTTTGTAAATGCAGAGAACTGAGCTAAATCTCCATTCAGAAGATTAGACATTTCCACCTTATTAATAAAGTTATTATATGTAAAAGCAGCGGCCAATGTATTTGGTTCAAACTTTTCAAAAGCTTTATTTAATCTTAGGAGTCCCTGCAAACTGTCTTCATTATATTCAGTTTTATTTTCAAAGTATGTTTTAGATTCTTTAATCAATCTATCACGTAATTCTTTATTGTTTTGAATATAATCAACAACATCTATATACTCATCACTTTCAGCTAGCTCATACAACTGTTTCTTACTTGTATTGCTCATTAAAGAATCTGTTAGAACAAATGACATACCTGCAGCTCTATCGTTACTAACACCCTTACCTTTAAGCTTTTTACTATAACCTGTATTTCTTTTTAACTCAGCTTGATTTTCTTCTTTACTAAAGTATTGTATTCTGTCAAACTCATTTGCTATATAATCTAGTATGAATACATTAAAAGCTAAGTCATGACCTTCGGCTGAATTAAACTTATCAATATCAATCCAAAGATTTTTATTTGTACCTGTATTATAATTACCCCAGTTTTTCTTTTTATCCAAGACAATACCGAATGAACTTCTTTTATCAGAGTGTTTAATAAACTCACCAATACCTCTTTGAAGCATCATATTATAAGCTTGGAAATGTCTATCTTTTGCTACAAGGTCAGCGGTAACTATTCCTGTATCTCTTTTACCATCTATTTGATATTCACTTCCCGCGATAAGAGAGAACTGCATTTCTTTACTAGCATCTCTTTTACCATTTGGAAACATTGTTTGTAAAACTTTATTTCTAGCAGCTAGTGGGTTATAAGGTAATTCTTTGTTATTTAAATTAGGATTTAAGAATGACAAGTGACTATCTTGTTTATAGGCCTCATCTAAGTTACCCGTTAAATCATTTATACCTAATACTATTGAAGCTGCAGAACTATGATTAGCTATTTCTTGAGCACTTTCTCCATCTGGTAATGTAATGCTTTGACCAGGAGTATCAAAGCCATATTCAGATTGTATATCTGCCAAAGTTCTTACAATAGAATCAGATCTTAACGATTGTATATTTTTAAAAGACTTAAGTAAATCTATATTTGCTTTTATAAAATCTTCATTTTGTAAAAAGCTAATAGGACTTTGAATAAACCTTTTAACAAATTTTCTGGCATCCGTAGTTTGTTCTTCAACAGGTATGCTAACTAAATCATAGAGATCCTTAACCAAAGTTGCTAAATTATTTATGTCAGAAGTTAATGCTCTACTGTTTAATTGTTCGTATATTTTAGTATTATTATCTAATTTAAAACCTAATGTTCTAAGAAATTCAACTTTTGATTTTTCAATAAGACCACCTTTTTCATTTAAAAAGTTCCTTGCTACCATTTGTAAATTTAAGGTTGCTTGCATACCAGGTACATTATTCATGTACTTGTTTTTAGAAATTGCAAACCTAGCTTTAGATTCTGATATAACCTTTGCTGTATCTACCTTAGATTGAGTAACTATAAAATTTACAGGTCCTGGCTTTACTTTTCCAGTTGCCTTATCTGTAATCAATTCTTGATTTATACTAAGTTGCCAAAATTTAGCAGATGGTCTAGAGAAAGTATGCCAAAAAGAATTACTTACGTCAAATGCATAACCATTAGTTATAACTGATGGATCCGCTAATTTAGTATTTACAAGTTGATCAAGTATAGGAAAGTTCTTAGATTCCGCTTTTAGTATATTATACATCTTTTGTCTCGACTGTACACCACCTACAAGTTTAGATATTGTATTCCAAGTTTTTCTGAAGTCTGCTAGCTTTCTAAATCCTAATGAATTAACCTTACCGCTATCTGTCTGATGCAAACTTTTTAAAATATAAATTACTTCTTTATCAGCAAGATCATATAAAGATTTCTTAAAGCTATCTTGATCAGGATTTAAAGATTGACTCTCTTCTTTTTCCGCAGTAGTATCTTCTAATACATCTTCATCTTCTGTAAAATAGTTATTTCTTCTAAGCTCAAATATAGAATTGTTTAAATGATAAGCTATCATTCCAGAAGGTTTAACATCATTAATTCCAAAATCAGGATCTCCAAATTGATCTACGGCAGTTTGAAGTATTCTAATATTGTTTAATAGATTAATCTGAGCTTGATCTAAATTTGAATCTTCTATGTTTTTATTAACCTCAACACCTGTGTATTCTTTAGCGCCTCCTTTTACATAGTTTTCATATTGTTTCTGAGCATCTTCTATTCTAGATACTATGACTACTTGAGCAGGTACATTACCGTCTTTAATAGATGCATGTGTAAAAAAGTTACCAAGCATTTTAATACCCATCCACTCTTGACCCTTAACTCTCTCACCAGCTTTAAAGTCTGAATCAAACTGATTAAAGTCATCTATCTGACTTTCTAAAAAGACATACTTATTTGGAGTTCCTTCTTTGGTCTTTAGAGTAGCTGCAGCTGATTTTTTCAGCTGCTCAAAAGTTTCTATTTTACTAAGAGCTTGATCTTCACGTCCAACAGACTCTAAATACTCCTCATTTTTTTTAGCTAATTCTTTCTTAAGTCTTTGCTTTGCATACTTGTATACTTGAGCTATTTTATTATCTTCTAATAATGCAGATACAGCTAAACCTTTTACTTGAGATCTCTCAGCAAGATCTGTTACGTTTTTATCTGTAATTAGTTTTTTATAATTTTCATCTATTAATTCAGATATAACAGAGTCTATAGACTCTACCACAACATCACCATCTCTTTTACTTAGTGCAGTACGTTTTCTTTTCTCATTGTTAATCTTGTCTACAAATAAAGGACCTCTATCTAATTCAAAGAACATTGCATTATCAATAGAAGCTTTGTATTTATTTAAAAACTTTTTATTACCTATTTTTAAATTCTCAAATAGTTCTTTTACAGTAGGTATAGACATTATATCTAACTGAGCACCTTGTGCCATAGTATAAGCATCTGTAAATTCTTTAGTTGCAGAAATATCTTTAGGCGTAACAGCTCCTCTTAGACCAAATATTGTTTTTAAGATGTTTAAAATTCTTCTAAATATACTATTTCTTTTAGGTGCATCTTTCTTAACATTTTGATTCTTCATGTAAGTCCTGAAGTCTTCTGCAAGAAGTTCTTCTAACTCTAAATAACTTTTAGTAAGATGGGGTTGATTGCCGTTAGCATCTGTAAAGTTTCTTACTTCTTCATATAAAGCTATCTTTTCTTCTTTAGTCAAATACAGTTGTGTAAATGCATGAAAAGATTCATGGTATACATCTACCATTGTACCTTTCTTACCTAAATTAATTGCTAAGTTAGTTCCACTAATTACAAAATTAGCATATGCATCAGAGTTAACTAAGTTTGCAGCTCTATTTAAAGTAAGACCATCTCTTTCAAATCTTTGCCCAAGAGGACCTGCCCAGAATTCGTTAGCTCTTTTAATTTCTTCTGCTGTTACTACATCAGGATTAAGCTTACCATCTTTTCTAAACAAGGTAAGATCTGGAGCATCGTCATCTTCTTCCTCAGTTTTATTATTAGACTCATTTATATTTGGACCACCTTCTACTTTAGGTTGTATAACAGTTTTATTCTGTTGAGGTGTAACTTTAATTGTAGGTGCTACTGGAGGATTGTTTAGATTAGTTAAATACTTCTCTGTTGCATTTAATTCTTTTTGAAAAAAGGACTCATTAAGATTAGCACTTTCTACTCCAGAGTTATTACGATTCCCTAATACAACTAAGTTAACATCTTTTATAAGGTTTACAGTTTCTGTAACTACAGTGATCCCTTGTTCTGTTAACTGCTTGATTCTATTTTGAACCATGGGATCTAAAACATTTTTCTTGTATCCTGTTTTAGCAAATGCAAAAATATAATCTGCTTTTGTTTCAACATTCTCTCTAGATCTAAATGTTTGACCAGCCATTGGAATAGTTGCTATTAAATCTATTGCAATATCATTAGAGTGAATTACATTATCGCCAAACTCTGACTGATTATACATACCAGGAGTAGTGTATATAAGCTTACCTTTATATTTAGGATTTAATTGAGCTACATTAGCTGCATTAGGCTCTAATATAACATCATGTAAATACTGGCCTTCTTCTGCTTGTGTAAATCTTTGCTCGATTGGCAAAGCTTCTGACATTCCTTGAATACTATCTCCTGTAGGTCTCTGAAACAACATTTGTTTATTAAAGTTTCCTGTATAAGAAATGGGCTGTGTAACTGTTATATCCTGCTTTAGTATAAAATCTATATAATTACTATCTACTAACTTACCATTCTCATATATTTGAAACTTAGTAGGCTCGTCAAAAAGTCTTTGGTTATAGTTTAGATATCTACTCTTAAGATTTCCTGTAGCTCTTGAAAGAGCATTACTCAAGTTTACTTTTTGTTCATCTTTATTTAAAGATTTACCTTCTGTATCAACTACCTCACCAGAAGGCTTGATTACAAACTCACTAATTAAATCTTTGTAATTTGTTTTAGCATAAGTACTAACATGTATGTTACCTTTATTAAAAGTTACAGTGCTTGTGGTATAAGCGGGTCCTGTTTTTTGATCAGTTAAAAATTGATTATAAAAACTATTCTTAGTTGCATACGGTATGTTAGAATCAAATAATACAGATGTAATTTGATTTACAAGATCTTGAGATATATTAACTCCTTTTAATTCATAAGCCTGACCCTCTACGTTCATGATAGTTCTACCAGCACTAAAACCTTGCTCAGGATTAGTGAGAACTCTAGTATCTTTTTCTAAGGTACTTCTTGTAATTATACCTGCGCTAAGAAGTCTATCTAGAGTAAAAGACTTAGCTGTTGCCTTTGCATTAATTCCATCAGTCATACCTAAGAAATCTAACATTACATCCTGCTTAAGAGCAGCTTGTTGAAGATTATAGTACTCTTTAAACTCAGAATTAGTTTGCTTAAGCGCATCTGTCTTTGTTAGTTCTTTATCATTTTTAGATCTTATTTCAGCAATATCATCAGAAGACAAAGTCTTATCTTCCATATTATAAATGTCTCTGAGAGAATATGAATTAGTTCCAGTCTTTCTTACAACCCTCATTTCTTGAAAAGCAAATTTACCTTTAGAATCATTAGAAGGTACTATATCACCAGTCTCATGATTAAACCTTAAAGGTTGGCCTTGCTCATCTGTAATAAGCATAATAACCCTATCATTTACTTGAGCTACACCTTTTTGGGCATTTCCTTTTTTTATTATAGACCTAGAATCTCTAATACTCTTTTGTGTAATACCATCTAAGCCATTAAAGTTGTCAGCATTATTATTAGTAAAATCACCTAGATTAGTAGCCCTTAATCTTATATTAACACCTTGATATTTTGGATATTCTGTAACAGTATCTTGCAATGATATCTTATTAGCTATAGCCGATAAAGTTTTATTTATTGCTCTTCTTTCTTCAGCTGCCACTTCTGCTTGAAACTCAGATGCTCCAGGTACATAAGATGCTAAAGTTCCTGCTAGTATAGCAGCAGACTTAAATCTAAATGTAGTGCCGTAATTAAAATTACTTTGAGACTCAGGCTTATCTTCAATAACACCTTCTTTCTCTTGATTAATTATACGTTGAATTCTTAGATCCCTTTTAGTTTGTTCTAATGTATTTACTACATTAGATATTGCACTATTAGGATCTGACCACTTAACCTTTAAAGTAGATATCTTATCAAAGCCTTCAATTTGATCTACTTGTTGCGCAAAGTTATTTAATACAACTTGCTCAACAATAGCTGGAGTAAAAGCTAAGAACTGAGCAGCTCTGTCTCTATCTGCAACCTTTTCAATTCTTTCATATAGGTACTTCATAAAAGTATCTACATTAAAAGGTTGACCTTTATCTAACTTAGCTTGTATAGCTTGTTTACTTAAGCCATATACAAATTCTAATTGGTCCGTACTAAGTGCGCATTTTATAGCCATTAATCACAATTTTTAAATGTTTCAGTATCACCGCTTTCATCTAAGAAATCTTGTGATGACTTATCTAATTCAGATTGTTTCTTTGAGTCATTCATAAAATCCTTAAGAACGTCTCCTGTCTTTTTAACTTCATCTTTACCAACCCCTAACCTTAAAGGTGGCTTATCGCCAAAATCTATTTTTGATTCAAACTCACTTGGTGTTAAAGAAAGCTTATCAAGGGTAAGATATGGAAATACTATCTTGGTGGCATTGATGGTTTTATTTTTTCCATCTATTGATTTAACTCTTATATCATCACCCATCTTAATATTTTTAGAATCTATTCCTTCTTTAAAGGTATAAATTTTACCTGACTCTAGTACATTATTTAACCCTAAAATAGTAGAAGCCTTTCTATCTAACAGCTCTTTAGTATTTGTATAATCTAAAACAGTTAACTCATCTTTAATAAGCTCTAAAGCATTGTAATCTACAAGAGTATCTATATTATCAGAATCTTCTATTGATCTTAACAGTAGTTCTAAAGATGTAGCTTTATCTTCTGGGCCTATTACAGCTTCTATTTCAGCATTTAATAAAGCTTCACTTTCTTCATTAGCTTTATCTTCAGCAGTTTTTCTTCGAGCAAATGAATCATTCTTGAAGAATACAACATCATCCATTTCAGTGCCCTCCATGTCTTCTTGAGCTATAGCACCTTCTCTATTGTAAGCAATAACATCTCCTTCAGGAGTAACGGTCATATCATAGAATTTGTTACTCTTTAGATTGTATGCTGTCATAACATAGTTACCAGCATCATCTACATATAAAGATTCTACTTTAATTCTTGCTGGTACTTTTTCACCTGTATAATCACCTGTTTCATTTTCAAAAAATCTACCAATCTCTGCAGCAAATACTTGATCAGTTATGTTATCTATAGTATCTTCTATTAAAGGTTTTCTTTTATAATTTCTAATATCATACTGAGAAAGCTGTTCAATCTTAGTTCTTATTTTAGTTTCAGCTTTTCTTTGATCTTCTTCTATTGTAGTAGTTTCAGTACCTAAATGTTTTTCTTGTATAATAATTCTTCTGCCCTGATTATTTACATACTCAGTCTGACTGTAAGGACCACTAAAAGCCAAAGGATCAGATTGATTATCTACAGAAATTATATTTGCATTAGCAGCTCTTTTTCTTTGTCTTAGATCTTCATAGAACTCTTTGTCTTCTTTTGATTCTTCTTTTTCAGGAGTTTTCTTAGCTTTAATTGACTTATCAATGCTTGCAAGTTGCGCTTCATATTCTTTTATAACCGCTTTATCGTTTTCAGTTATAAAGGTTTGTCTCCTAATATTTTGCAATTGATCAGCTATATCTTTTTTCCTTTGTTCAAGATCAGATAAAGACTCTTGAGTTTCAGTGGTTTCAGCAGTTTCTTCTGAGACTTGTACTTTTTTTCTAGGAATAAAGTTATCTATATCTTTAACCTTTACTGTTTTCTTAACAGATTTACCATCTACATTTTCTGTAACAGTAAGTTGGGCATTATTATCAGTTTTGATAAACATATTACCTTCAACTAAATTTGGAAAGTTTCCTCTATCTCCAAAAACTAAATCGGGTAATTCCTGAAAGCCATCTATAAATCCAGTTTCAGCATCTTCAGTTAAAGCAATTGGTAAAATTAAAGTTTCAATTTCTTGGCCATTAGTATTATTAAAGTAAAGATTTGCATAAGCTCTTTGCTGCATACTGTTTTGAAAAAACTTTTTATAACCAAAACTAGAATCACTTTTCTTTATGTAGTTAGACCATTTGGTAGGGGCAGCTGTTTTTAAATCTACAATGTACTTCTTTCCTTTTTTATCTACTATGATTAAATCAAGAGCTCCTGCTACGGGTGGTAACTCGTTACCATTTTCATCAACAAGATTATTATCTCCTATCTCTAAGTTTTTAGAAAAGATATAAATCTCTCCATTATCAACCTGTTCTTTTAATTTAGTGAGAATACCACTAGCTCCAAATATTCCTATAAAAGCTTCTTCACTAATCTTATCTTTATATCTTTCATAGAAATCACCTACATTAGTTTCTGGATCAAAGTAATCTCTAACCATATCATCAAGAGTATTACCCCTAATTCTACCAGCTTCATATGTAATCTTAGGCGCTATATCAGTAAGAACATTTTCTAATACATTAGAATTAAGTTGCTCTGCTGTATACACATTAGTCTTTAGAGTTTCTATCTCATCTAAAATTAACTTCTTATTTGATTCATTAGTTTCTTTTTCTAAAGCAGATTCTAATTTTTCAATCTCAGAACTATAAGAATTTAAAATTTCACCTTTCATTAAAGATTCTAATTCAAGTCTAAGACTATTTATAGCGGTGGAATTAAATCCTTGATAAACACCTTCTCCTTTACTTACAGATTCAGTAATGGTATTTATAAAAGAATCTATGTTACCTTGAGTAAGACTAAATGTTTCACCAACACCAAATGAATTAGTTGCAGCTTGTTTAAGCTTGTCTATTGCGTTATACCCATAATCATCTAATACCTTTTTCATTGTATTAGATACTCTGCCATGCATAGTACCATCTCTGTAATACCCTCCTTTCAAAGGTTTTAGTGATCCGTCAAATACAGAATTAATTTCTTCAACAGCTGCCTTCATCTCATCTGTCATCATTTGACCTGTAACAGGATTTACATTTGATACTTTAGTACTTCTAAGTTCTAAATACTGGTTGATGAACTCCATACCTTGCTCATAAGGTACACTACCTGGATTATAAACCTCATTTTTAAATCCAGTTAAAAACTCAGGTCTTTTTTTCTCATTAAGTAAATCAAGTACTTGTTGCTTATCCATGTATACAGGAGGAGCAAGATTAGCTAACTTATTAAGTAGTTGAGTTAACTCAACTTTATTAACCTGCTCATCAACAATCTCGGAGTTTAATTCATTACGTTGTTCACTTAATCTTTCAAATACCTTTTCATTTTCAAGAACAAGTTTTAAAAACTCTCCTGGATCTGTAAGTAAATCAATATGTTCTGAAATAGATCTTCGTTCAAAGTTTAGTTTATAATAATCTTGAAGTTTAACAAAAGCATCGTCTAAAGAAACTTTAGATACTGTTCCTTCATTCTCAGCTGCTAATGATTTAATATATGCATCATGCTTTTCTTTTAAATCTAATATAACTTCAGTTTGCCTAGCATCATCTGTGATGTCACCAAGTAAATCATTTAACTTTGCAGTTATCTGTTCTTCAGTAGGTTCTTTTACTCCATCTTCAGCAAGCCTTTTCTTGGCTAGTTGTATTGTCGGTGTTTCACCTCTTTGATAAAAACCGTAGAATATAGCTTGAGAATTTTGAAATTCTCTAAGTGCCTTAATCTGATCCCTTTTGTATTTTAGATTCTTTTTCTTTTGTGTAGTTGTAATATCTTCACGAGCTTCTTCTATAGCAACTTCTTGTTCTAATATACCAATTTGTCTAGTTATAGATTGAGGTTTAAATAATACTTTAGCAGCCCCATAGTCTGCAGTAGCTAGTGATGTATTTTTAAGATAGTCATCATAAACACTATTCATTCGTTCTGCAGTATTAGTAAATGCTTCATTTAAATAAACAAAGTTTTCTACAGACTTATTCCAAGCATTATGCAATCTTTCTAAAGCTTGACCCTCTGGTGTTGCCAATCCTTCAGCAGATATTTTAGACATATCTACAGGATTTTCAAAAAGCTCTTCAGCTTTCTTAAACTTTTCCTCAATAGACTCAAGTTTAGTAATAGAATTTGCAATTCTTTCTCTATACTTAGGAGCATTACGTTCATCTAAAGAATCAACTGCATCAGACAATTCTTTATCCGTAAGTTCTTGCATAGACTTAAGTTTCATAAGAAATACATCAGTAGTATTTGTTCTTCTCATTAAACCCATTGTAGATACAAACGAATCTACTTCTGCATCAAGAGCTTCTTTCTTACTACCCTTCATGAGAATGTCTTGAACTTTTTCTTGAGTTCCTAAATTCATTAGTCTACTATTAACTAATTCATCTACATTAATCTCATTAAGATTTTTTACAATACCTTTAGTTACCTCTTCTTTAGTAGACTTCCATTTTTGATAAAGATCTTTATCATATATTCTAGCACCTTGTACAGATAAAAAATTTATTGAATTATTTAAAGGTTTTGCAAATGTACCCATAAAGAAACCAGACATAAATGTTTCAAACCCTTGTGCACTAAATTCTTTACCTAGCTCTTTTTTATAAGCATCCATAGGTGTACCTCCTAGGATACCTGTTTGAACTTCATAACTTCTTTTATTTACACCCTTTCCGTAAAGAGCGGATGAAGGACCTTGTTTTTTAAATGCTTCTACATAATGATTTTCATTTGCTCTAGCTATTGTCTCTTGTAAGTTTTCTTGAATACCTTCTGATACGTTAGATTTAAAGTACCCTAATGTTTTTTTAGCAGTAGCATAACCAGGTTGTTTCCACCAACTTTTAGCTAAATTAAAAGCATTATTTTTTTCAAATATAAATTTCTTTTTAGTGTTATCAAATATTACTTTACCTAATGTACCAAAGTTTTTCTCACCAGATTTAGCACCCACTTCATAGATATCTTTTCTAGTTTGTCTTAAAAAATTATTTAAACCACCTTTTGGATTTGTAATGTTCCCAAAAGTAATTTTATTAGTTACATATATGATACCAGCATTAGCATAAAAAGTTTCTAAAGAACCCTTCTTAGCTTGTTGTCTCATATCAAATTGCTCATCGCTAGTAGCAACTTTTCCAAATTGCTCATAGTGATTGTCATATAGTTTTTTAAATATCTTATTTTCAACCATACCTGCCTCTAATCTAGATTCAGATATAGCCATATTTAAGTTTCTAACATCTCTATAAAAAGCGCCAGGAGTTTTAGAAAGCTTTGCCATGGCTCCTAGATAGCCTTCAGCTTGTGTTGCTTTACGAATACCTTTTAAAGCATCCATTGTATTTTCTAATGGATTTACAACTCTAAGTGCAGAACCTAATTTTTTACCTCTAGATGTTTGCCAAAAACTTCTTGCTGCAGTAGGTGAAGAAAGTTTAGATGTCATCTTTTTAACGGTCTCAGCTCCTGTCCCAAATTTACCTAAACCTTTTCTTACATTCTGAATAAGTTTACCCGTTCTAGCTGCTTGAACTCCAGCACCAAGTCCACCTGATCCTGCAGTTAAAGCACTAAGTGCAAATTCTTCTACTATAGCTTCTGTAATGATACCTGCCGTATAACCAAAGTTCATTACTGTATTATTCATAAATGCACTAACACCATCTTTAGAAGATTGACCAATGGCTGCAGCTCTTTCATACTCCTCAGCATCTTCAAGATCTGCTCCATCATAATCACCCATCATCATTCTACCTAAACTTTTAGGTCCATCTATAAAACCTCGTTTAAGTAATGTAGGAAATGAATGTCTCATCATTCTAGACCAGTCATTCCACATTGTAGTATTAGCATTAAAGTTTGCTTCATTATCTCTAAAAGGATGAAATCCTACTTCTGCAAATTTATCATCACCGTATGCAGCATATCTATCATAAAAGTTATTACTATCAGGGCCTGCATCATAATTAAACATTTTACCATAACTATCTTTACCAGCTTCATCACTTATATGTTGAGTATTAGAAGAAATAAATTCAGCCAATGATTGTTTATTATCTCCAACACTAGATGTGCCAGGTTCATCAGGGGGATTTCCTATTAAGTCTTGTCTTACTTGAGGACCAGGAATATCAAATTTATTATTGATAGGTATACCACCAGGACCTGGTATGTTCAAATCCATATTGCCTGAAAAAGGTTGTATATTTTCAGGTGTAGATAACTGAGTATCAAGATTGCTATACTCTGATAAAGGTGGTTGAGTATTTTGTGTTTCTTCCGCCATAATTATTAACCGAGATTATATTGAAAATTATATGTTTCAAAAATTTCTCTAATTTGTTTATCTGTAATTCCAGGATTATTCTTTTTAAGATACCTTACTAAATTTACTTTTTCTTGATTATCAGCTTTTGTCATAGGTATTATACTTTCTTGATATGTATTAAGTTGAGTCTGAAGTGTCTCACCATTTTGTAAATTTGTAGTAACATTACTTTCTGTAAGCTTACCTGTAGCTAGATAAGTATTTAAATCAAAACTTTTATAATTTTGAGTAATAGAATATGTTTTATATTGCTCACTTAATTTAAATTCCATACCAAAACCAGGTTCCATGTTCCACTTTCTATAACCATCACTACCAGTTTTCATTACCTGACCTTTAAGATCTGCTTCAATATCATTTGAAGAAGCAGCTTCATATGTATAAGAATTAAATTTTACACCATCTGCAATTACAGAAGCGCCATTACTTAAAATATCTGCTTTAATTTTTTTATAGATTTCCTTTTCTTCATCAGTACTACCTGTAGGAACAAGTTCATCTAACATAGCCTTATCAGGCATAATTGTATATGCAGATTTTGTTCCGCTGAGTCCTGTAGTAGGACTTACCATTACTTTAAAGCCTTGACCCTTTTTAAAACTAGAAGGATCTCCATGAGCCTCCCAAATTAATCTTGCTATTCTCTGATGTTCTGCAGAATTAGGAGACTCTTCTCCAGCTGCATTTTTACCAGTACCTACACCAGAAAACAAAACGCCTGTAGTACCTAAATTTTTAACATTTTGATAGTCTTCATATATACCTTTCTTTCCAGCATATCCGTAAAACTCTTGTGTAGGCTTTGCATGACCAGCTTGAGGTGTTACAATTGCACTAGAAGGAACTGAACTTATACCTGCACCAGATCCATATGAAGAAGGTGGAGCATCCTTAAAGTTTGCGCTATTTTTCCACTCTTTTGTCCAAGCTTCTTTAACAGTATCATAGTCTGCTATGTTAGCAGCTATTAATAGCTCACCGAATACTACATCAGGTCCTATAAAATCATCAAAGTCTTTATATAAATTTAAAGCACTACTTGTAGCTTGACCTAAACCTTTCCAATATTGTTTTGAGAAGAAACTTGCTTTTAAATTTTCAGATGCTTTTTTATCTAAATTAGCTTCCATTTGCTCATAACGCTTCTTATCCGAAAGATATTTTCTTATTTGATTTGCTTGAAAGTCATCCTTACCTCTGTTTTTTACTATAGCTCTAAGAGCATTGTCATAATATTGTTCTTCACTTAATACAGCTCCAGTATTTGCATCTACCATATACTGAGCATTTCTAACAGGCTGACCTTTTTTTAATTTAGTATTATTAATTAACCTAACTGTATTATCTCTTAACCATTCTTTTTCTGCATCTATTGCTACTAGCTCAATTTTATTTTGTAAGGCTTGTTTTTTAAATTGAATAACCTTTTGCTTATCAGCTTGTGTTGTAAACTTAGAATCAATTAAAGTAGCTGTAGTTTCATCATTAGACATCAAATCTAAAAGTGTATCATTTATCTCATAGACCTCACTTAATGATAAACCTGTTTGTGCTCTAAAGTCATCTACACCACCACCAGATTGCAAAGCTTGTTTAATAGAAGCTAGAGTCAAAGGTCTGTTATTTGAGTCTACAGCCTGACCATTCTCATTTCTATAGTCACCTTTATTTAAAATCTTTTTTAACTTAGTATTTACTTTAGGTGTATTTTCTAAGTCAAGAGCCCCTGCTATATCAATACCCTGAACAGTACCTTGACTAGCTTCTTCCCAATCACTTTGTATTGCCATATTGGCAACTTCTCTTTGATCAGTTTCAGGAGCTGTAACTCCTGCAGCAGCACCTTCAGATTGCCAATTATTTCTACCTTTAACATCTACTACAACTGGACCATTTGGAGTTTGTTCATATATAGCAGTTCCTGATTCTACTCTTGCCTTATCATAATCTCTTTGTCTAGCTAGTTTATCTTCATAATCAGCTAAAGCTTTCTTATCAATTTTCTTTTCAGTTTTCATATTCCTTTTGGAATATACATAAGCAGCTTGCTTAAAATCCTTCTGCATGGCAGAATTAGCTCTTAAGAAGTCTACTTTATTTCGTAGGACATTAATATCTTCAAAAGGATTTGTTTGACCTGTAGATGTAGTTCCATTGCTAGCACCATTCTTTACCATGTCATTTTCAACATTACTTAGTTGAAGATTTGAGTTTACAATTTCCTTATTGGTTTCTATAGTGTTTAATGCTTCTTCTGCACCTGCAGGAGCTGAACCATTTTCTAAACCTTCTTGTAAAATTTGAGACTGAGTATTTAAAGCCTCTTCATTTTGTTTAAGTTTAGAATTAGTTTTTTTAACTCCACCTGATAATACCTTATATTCATTTTCAAGATAAGCTCTTTCCGCAGCTTGAGCATCTCCACCATATTGAGCAGCATTTTGATACATGTAATCTTTTCTATCTACATAAGCTTGTGTTTTATACATAGCTTGTATTCTAGGATCATTAGCCATTCTCATTTGATACAACTCTTCAAGTGGTTGCATAAGAATTGCAGGACCATTAGTAGTTGTTACAGTATATAATCCATCAGCACTGGTGGTATCTCTTTTCATATCACCCATTTCCTTAGCTAACTTTTCTGCAGTAGCACCTACATCTACATATGGTGTATAGGATACACCAGCAAGCCCAGTACTTTGTATCTGATCATATGCAGTATCTTTAAACTCTTGAACTCGGTAATCAATTTCTTTCATACCATCATTCCAATACTGTTTTTGTAATTCTGGATCGCTAGCATTTTTGTAACCACCTGCTTGACTCTTAGCCATTCCCACATTCTTTGTAGCAGCCATGTCATACATCAAACTAGAATTTTCATAGAACGGTTGAAAAACTTGAGAGGCTGCTTGAACATTTTGCTCCAAAGAAAGATCTAAACCAGATACTCTCCGCAAGTTAAAGTCTATTTCATTCTTTAATTGGTCTTTTACATTCTGACTTTCATCATGAGTTGTTTCAGTATATAATAAAGACCCGTATTGCTTATTTAACTGTTTCCAATTTTGATCGTAATTATTCTGCTTTATTTTTAACATTTTGGCCATGCTAGTAAAGTCAGGCTGATAAGCTTGATAAGAAGGTATATAGTTTCTAACGCCCTGTGGATATCTTGCCATTTTTATTAAGTGTTATTTTTTTTAAATGTATTAAAATTTTTAAAGTTTATTAAACTTTTAAAGTTTAGTTACCATAAGGCATTGTCGTATATCTTGGAATAAATCCTCCATACTTACCTTTAATTCCAGCTTGTTCTTTATAATCTGCATCAGCTAATCTACCTATGTTAGGATCATCTTTACCAAACTCCTTCAAATAATCTGCATACGTTTGCATTCTACTTTTACCTGGTTTAGTAGGATTAGGATCTTTTGGATTATATCTTTTATATGGATTATAGTTTCTATCTATTTGAAAATCTTCTAGTTCAAAATTTAGACTTGCTCTATCTCTTCTACCTTTATCAGCTAATTGTTTTGCTGATAAGATAGTTGCACCTCTTACATTTCTTAATTGATTTTCTTTGGCTGCAAAATTTGCATTTGTAACACTATCTTTACTAAACAGCATTGCATTAGCTCGGTCAGTAGCAGCTTTACTTTGTTTATTTCTAATTTCTGAATCAGTAAGTATTTTTGAATTAGTTGTGTCTGCAATATTATATCTTCTACCTTGTTCTGCTAATGATTGTTCCATACCTGGTCCCATAAGTGCTGCAACTATTTGATTAGGTTTTAAACCTGCAGCTTGCATAGCTCTTACATTTTGTGCACCTTTTGATTTTATATCAGCAACACGAGGTGATACTAATGTAGGTATTGCTTCTTCATTTTGTGCATATCTACTTTGTACTCTTGGCATTTTATATCTCATCTTTTGAGCACTTCTTATACCTTCAAGTTCCATGTCAGAATAACCTCCTGGATCTTTAGGATCTGCACCTCTCATAGCCTCAACAGTAGCTTCACAAACTGGACATTCCTCATCTGCATTAACTATAGTTTCACTAATTACTTCTTCAGTTTGATTACCTTGTTCATCTAGTTTAAAGCATTTACATTTCTTTTTACCAGTTTTCTTATCTACTGTTTCTTCTGCTTCTACTTCATAAAATTCAGAGTTATCTGTCTTAGTTTCTGTTATACAATCTGCGAATTGAGCTTCCAGTCCTTTTTTAGTTCCGTGACCATCTGTTACCAACTGATCAATAGAAACTCCTTTCTTTAATTGATTACAAATAGTATCTGCCCATCCAGCACCAGGTGCAGTACCAGAACCTTTAGCTTTTCCTAAATCTGACTCTACAACTTTTGTTGAACCTTGACTACCTTTAGCATATACTACAGTTCCATCAGATTTTTTTATTTCAATAGTACCATCTGGTAACTCTTTTTTGCTTACTACTTTTACATTTGCTCCTGCATCTAATTCAGCTTGAAGCTGTTCTGCAGTTTTAGGAGTTCCGTCAGGATTCTTATGGGTTTTTCCATGTGATGCAGTAGGTAGTATTCTAACCTTTCTAGTACCACCCTCTCTCATAGTAGGATAATAAGCTCCTCCCATCTCTGCACCATACATAGCCATAGGTGTACCTCCAAATTTTGTCATATAATTCATATTACTTGTCGGACTAATTGCATTTCTTGCCATAACACCTTGTTCATTTGCATAATCACCTCCTCGTCTAACTCTTTCACTAGAGTTTTCCATCCTAGCTAAATCTTGTGCATCTACCGTATTTAAACCTTGATTAACAGCATCAGCTGCATTTCCTACAGCACGAGCTCCTGCACCTAATTGACCCATAAAAACATCAGGTCTAAATGTAAATGCACTATTAACTTTTTGAGTAGTTTCTATACTGAAAGGATTGTTACCTTCCGCATACTCTGGATTAGTTTCATCATAACCACCAGTTTCAGAATTATAAACTACAGAAGGAGATGCACCAGTAAGTTGATTTACATAAGGTTCATTTGCTGTAAATGTACCAGGAAGCTTACCTAACTCAGGTGTTGATAATGTTGTAAAGTCTTTTTCAGGCATATGAAAAGATCCACCATGAGGATATTTATTATCTCCTCCGTATACAAACATATCTAGTATAGGATTCTCTCCACCAAAAGCTCTTTTAAAACCTTGTCCTGGTCCACCATAACCTGGACCTTTTGCAAATGATTCACCTACGTAGGGACTTGTTAACTCACCACTTGGTCTACTACTTACATTAACTTCATAATCTTGAAAACCAAACTTATCATTAAATTGTGTTTCAAGTTTATCTAACGTTGTATCTCTCCACACTTGAAGATCTAAAGCAGCTTTTGAATCTGAAGGAATTTGTTTTATACTTTTATTATACCAATCAAGAACTTCTTGTTTTCTAGGATAAAAGTTTTTTTGTTTATATCGGTTAACATAATCTTGTTCATTTATTCTATCTTGTGCAGGTCCCCATATAACTCTTTCTTTTTCACCAAATTTACCTTCTGAAGATTCCTCATCTTTTGATTCGACTTCAAAAGGTACATTTTCCAAACCTTCATCAAAATTAAATACACTTAAAGGAAAGTTTTTAAGAGCCCCTTCATAAGTTAATGCAGTCTTTGGTTTATTAACTTTGTCTACACTACTAAAATCTACACCACCAGCACTAGTTTCAAAACCTTTTTCACCAGCTTTTCTCTGACCTATACTTCTATCACCATAGTAAGCCTTATCAAACCAAGTATCCACAATCTCAGGTTCTGTACCTGGTGCATATATAGGATTACCATCTTCATCATATCCTATAATACCACCTTCATTAAATCCAAATAAGTTGCCACTGTTAGGGTTATTATTTCTACCATCGTCTACACCATCTTTAAGTAAAGATCTTCTATATACATCTGTACCTTGAGTATCTAAAGGTTTAACAATAGGAGCTTGACCAAATGTATAAGTAGGTTGCGTCCTATCTGTAGAAAAGTCAAATGTAGTATTAGTAGGTGTAGTATCATACATGCCAGCATCAGTACGCATTTGATTTAATCTACCTCCAAGATTTATAGCACTCTCATTTCCAGTAGCAGTAGTTGATCTATTGATTGCTTGATTTTTATCAAAACTTGCAAGTTGATCTTTTATTCCTTGTAAAGATCCTGTAGCAAATGCATTTCGCATAGAACTCGTAGGATTAGCAGGATTGTTATTCTTTATAACCTTTCCAGAATTCATGACACTGTTTCTTATTTGATCAGTAATCATTGATTCGTTACCAGATGTAGCTGAACCAACTGGATCGGTAATCCAAGAAGGTATTGCATTTTGATTAGATGTACCCGCAGGTGCAGGAGAACTTCCTGTACCAGATTGTATTGAACCAATTGGATCTGTTATCCAAGATGGTATAGCACTATTATCAGGCTTTGGAATAGGTCCACTTCCTGTAGTAGTTGTAGGAGAACCTTCTCTATCCATAAGATCCATATACTCTTGTTGAGTCATATCTCCTTTTCTAAGAGCCCTTCTTATATCTCTTCTAGAACCAAAACCTTCTCCTTGAAAATCTTTAGCAAATTGTCTGTTTGATACATTGCCTGCTAAACCTTGAGATCCTGCACCACTTTGTGTAGATTGATTAAAATCTAGTTGAGGTGTTTTAAAGTTAGATATTGCATTATTACCACCCGCTAAACTTGGAGTGCTAGAGCCTGTACCATTAAAATTATATCTAGTAGTAAACTCTTTTCTTGCCATATCTTTATTAAATAAAGATTTGAAAAAAGGATTCTTTTTATAGCTTTGAGATATACTAGTAAGATTATTAGTACCTGCAGGCATTTGACCTGTGAAAGGTGTATTTGTACCACTAAAAGTAGGACTGTTAAATGGAGTTAGATAATCAAAGTCTTTTGTAAAAGCTCTTTGGCCAAAAGGATTAAAATCTGAAAATCCACGTCTCCCACCTCTTTGATTAGGGTAACCTTGTTGTTGGTTATATCCACCTGGAAAACCAGATACCCTTGGTTGATTGTCAAATTGACCCCTTGGTTGCTGTCTTGCAGTTGAGACCATCATCTTTCTTTGTTCAGGAGTCAAAGACTCATACAAAGCTTTTTGTTGATCTGTAGCATTCTTATAGCTTTCTACATCATTTAAAGTTTTCTTATTCTCATTTACAGCGCTTCCATCTTTATCACCTTCATAAGTGTTAAGATTTCCACCGATTCTCATCATGGGCTCTTCTGCAGCGCCACCTTCTTGTTCTTGTTGTGGTAGTAATTGATCTTCAGTAATTCCATTAGCTTCCATATATGGTCTAGCCATTTCTGGAATACCTTGTGGAAAACCTTTCTTAGACTCTTGTGCTAAAGCAAGTGCACCAAGCTTCATGATATAATTCTTAATCATTAACTCAGCAGTCTCTCTTTCCTTTCTATCAGTATCAGGATTCATTAAGATTCCTTTATACTTATTTATATCAAAAGGTTTAGCTAAGTCAGCTGGAGTATATCCACCCTTCTTTGCTTTCTTTCCAAACATTGTTAGAATCTTTGGATCAGTAATCTTCATTGCTTTAGTATCACTGAATATAAAAGTATCATCTGGAAGATTTAAAGGTACACCACCATTAGTATGTCTAGGACCTTTTATCTTATAGTGATCAGGAATAGTATCTCCTGATATAGGACCAAATGCAGTTTCACCACCTTCAGCTTCTAAGTTAGCTTTAGATCTTGGTACAGAAGTTAAACTTTGTTGTACTTCTGCACCTTCTTTAGCAGACTTCATATCAGCGCCACCCCATGCAGCTGGAGTTACATCCAATGCTCCATCAGATTGTTGACCGCCATATGCTTTCTTAGATGTTTTTTTAATTCTAACTTTCATAGTTATATTTTAATCTACAAATTCTACTTGACCACCTCCTGCTAAGAATGCACCTAATTCAGCTTCAGTCATATCTACAACATCACCTTCTTGATACCCACCATATTGAGCACTAGGCCCTGGGTTTTGCATTGCCTTATATAGTTGATTGGTTTTTCTTCCAGCATTAGGATCATCTTTATCCATCAATGTATTATAAATTCCCATTTGACTCATTGGTTTTCCAGAGTTTATAACACTTTCTCTTATTTGATCTGTAATTATTGGTTCAGCATAAGGACCTGGGTAAGCAGCATATTCATCACCATATTCTGCAGCAGTTGCATAAGGTCTATCTACCATTGTCATACCGTTTCCTGCCATAGGCATGTAAGGATCATAAACATTTTCATATTGAGGAAATCCTCCATCACCATAGTAACCACCTTCATTGTAGTAACCACCATCAGCAAAATAATCTACATAATCTGGAGCACCACCACCTGTAAACATATACAAGTTAGGATCTACAGAACCTCCTGTTTGAACAATTGGAAGCGCTTTTCTTAGCAGTTTCATTATAGTCTGTTTGCTAGCATTAGCTGCTACCTTTACTCCATACTTTTGAGCAAGCTTTCTAGCTGCTGCCGCAGTTGATTTTTCCGCTGCTGCAAGCTCTGCTTTAAGTACTTGCTTTTGTGCATTTGATAAAATTTTAGGTGCATTTCTTGTAAGGGGAGGTGTTATACCAGGATTAGCTATCAACCTTAATTCCCTAAGTAGTTCGCCAGTTTTTTTACCCGTTATGTTTTGAATACCATTTTTTTGAGCAAGTTTTTCTAAGGCTGCTCTGTCAATTCCTTCTTGTGCTATTCTTTGTGTGTTAATTAAAGCTCTATCCGCAGCATTCATATTACCTAGAAGCGCTCTAGGACCACTACCTTCAATTGCCCCTTTTACAACTTGTGCTTCACCTCGTGTTCCTGCTTGTTGTACTGCTGTCTCTGCAGCTTCTCTGCCAGCTCTTATCTCAGCTTCTGTCATTTGTGTACCTGTAATATTAGGATAACTTCTGGAAACTCCTTCATTTAAGAGTTTTGTTCCAGATGCCATTTGTGTACCACTAGGAAACTGATTTACTATTTGTTTTAATAAAGCTTCTCTAGCTGTTTTAGATGCTGCAGGATTTTTAGAAATTAAAGCTCTAACTTTAGGTGCTATTTTTCTTAAAGCCCAGATACCCCCTCCAATAGTTCCTGCACCAAGTGCAAGATATACCCAATTAGTTCCTTCAGGGTCTTCGTCATCTTTTGAAGCTGCAAGCTCTGCTTCTGATATACATGAGAATGTTTGTATATTTAGATCTCTAACGTAGCCTTTATTACATTGACATTGACCAGCTTCATTTACAGATGCATTTTCTCCACAGTTTTTTGAAATACCATTTTCATCTTTTTCTTCTGTAGTATCAGCAGTTTCAGTTGCTGTTTTTTCTTCTTTTTTTTCTTCTTCTTGTTGGCCTTTTTGTTTAGTTTTGTCTTCTAAATCTTGATTTTCTTTCGCACCCTCAACTTGTTTTTCAGCTTCTGCATCAGCTGTAACTTCACTTTCTTGTCCTGGATAAGTGATTTTATATCTCATATCATTATATCCACCTTGCATTCCATAAGGATTAAACATTCCATTAAAGAACATTCCTCTTCCAAAGTTAACAGGCATGTTCATAGAGAATTCTCTTAATCCTCCTAACAAACCTCTTTTACCATAAAACTGCATCATATCAGATCCTGCTCCATTTGGACCCATTATAGGCATTCCTGCCATCATAGGACTAACTCCTGGAGGAAAAGCAATATTATCATAAACACTTCTCATAGCTCTGTCTGCTTGACGCATTGCTCTTCTACCTTGTCTATCAGCACGTCTAGCTTGTCTAAGTGCTCTCCCTCTACCAAATCTAGCCATTTCTAATCCATCGCTAGAATATTGTCCACCAAATTGCATATTAGGATTTTCTTCAACATAAGCACCTGAGTAACCAGCACCACCAGGTGTTCTAGCTTCTATATTTTCTCTGTTATAACCTGGTAAATTTGTTCGATTATAGATTTCACCACAATTAGTTGTATAAAGGCCATTTTCATCATAGGGTAGGTTACTAGCCCATTCTACAAAAGTTTGCCCTGAAGTTCCTTCTTGCCATTCTTCACATGGCTGCCCATCCTCTCCTAATATTGGATTACCATCTTCACCAAGTTGCATATAACCATCCTCAGATTCAAACTCATCTACTTCATGAGGCATGATAGTTTTACCTGTAGCATCTGCATCAAATGTAACATCATCTTCGCCATAGACTTTTTTTCTAATGGCTCTACCTGCATTACTTTCAGAATCTACTTTTGTCCAATCAGCAGCACCTTTCTTTCTAGTATAGATAATTCCATTTTCATTTTTATAATCATAAGCATTATCAAAGTCAGTAATAACATTTGGTTCTGTTGATGTTTCTTCTACCATTTCTTCAGCTGGCATGTCTTCTTCTACAGAAGGTTGCATCCCCCAGTCTCTACCTGGTATCATTGTTTGATCAAAAGATCCCGCATCTACTTCAGGATAACCTGGTTTGCTATTAGGCTGAGGATTAAATACATCCACACCTCTATAAACATCATACTTATCAAATTCGCCAGATTCTAATCCTTCTCTTAAAGCTCTTTTGTCAGCTCTAGAATATACATCAGGCATTTCTCTAACAGCTCGTCTTGCTAGCTGTCTAGATCTCATACCTTGATTTTTTGCAAAGTTGTCACCTTGGTCTGCAGTTCTAGCATCTCTTCTGTCCTGTCTTCTAGCTTTACCCATACCGTATCTAGCTTGCTCTAAATTACCACCAGTATACATTTGATCATATTCTTGACCAAACTGATTAGCTGCTACATTATCTTGTGTAAATTTTAACAGATCATTTTTCTGCATGTTTTTATCAGCAATAAGATTTGTAGCAGAACCAAATGCAGCCTCTTGATCTACAGACATTCCTGCACGAGCTTTCATTTGTTTCTTAATATAACCTGCTCTAGCCATAGGAGGTTGTTGAGTAGCAGCTTGCTGTTGTTGCATAGCTATCATTTCTTCTTCAGAAGGTTGAGCTTGTTGCTGTTCACCTTCAGAAGCCATTACCATCTGAGCAACTGCTTGCATTTCAGATTCATCAACAACACCTTGTTGAACTAACATTTCAAAAGCTTGACCTATAGCTTGTGGTGGAATGTTTGTTTGTAATAGCTCTTGAGCAACAGTTTCGGCATCTTTTCCTTTTTGTATAACAGCAGATACTTGTTGAGCTAATTGTATAACTTGCTTTTGAGGATCTTGTTGAGCAGGAGCTTGTTGCTGTTGAGCTTGTTGCTGTTGCATCATCATCATCTCCTCTTGAGATGGTTGTTGCATGCCCATTTGACCATATGCCATATTGTTACGGCTAATTCTATATTTTTTCATAATCTAGATACTTATGTATAATATACTAATTTTTAGTTTATTGTTTAAACTTTATTTATTTACTTTATTTCTTCTACAGTATAGCCTCCAAGCCTATATTGCTCTACCTCTTTATCAGTTAGTTCAACCTCCATATATTGATCAGCATTTAAATAAGGAGGAAGTGAAACTCCATCTATAGAACCTCCTTCTTCTAACCATCTAGGATGTCTTGCCCATTCATTAACCTCTATAGGCTTAGGTTCTTTTATAGGTTTAGGTTCTTTTACAGGCTTAGGTTTTTTTTCTTTTACTGATATCTCTTCATCTAATTCATCAGGTGTTCTACCTCTTCTTCTATTAAACTTAATATCACCTAAGGGAACTCTTACACCTAATTTAACATTAAATTTATGTTGAGGCTTGAATGTATTTTCTAGTTCAGATGCAATGACAGTACCTGTACCATCATTAATACCCGTCTCTTGATTTACACCACTCTGATATGAATAAGTATTTCCAGTTTCTTGAGAAATGGAACCTGTATTACGACCAAGTAAATCTGCATTATAAGCAGCTTCTCCAAAAACAGTTCCTGGAAACCATTTTGCTTTTGGTTTCCACTCACCTCTTGCAGAAGCACCATATCCCCAGTCCATCTCAAAATTATTTCTAGCGGGTTTAAAATCAATATTTTCCGAAGCTATAGAAGTACCTGCAGTAGTATTTGACATAACATTACTTCCATCATAACTTTGATTTGTTATACTTTGAGGATCCCATCCAGCACCAATTCTAAGATTAAAAGGTTGAACATCAAATCTTGCCCTTCCTCTTTTTAGTTCTCTATCAGGTTTAGAACCAAAATGAAAGTTTGGACCCGCTGAAAGATTTAATCCAGTATAACCTTTATCATAAAAAAGATCACCATCAATTCTTGCATCAAATCGTGCACCGCTACTAGTTTTGTTCATATAAGGAGAAAAATATCTAGCATTTAAACCTCCTGTAAAACCTTCTTTATCTCCTCCAGCTTCTATAGCTGCATCTAAAAATCCTTTTTTAGGACTTCCCGTAACTGTATTAAATGTAAACTTAGGCGTCCAACTTTTAGCTGTTGGATTTAATTTACTATATGGTTGAAAACCTATGGAGGTGTTATCAAAGTTTCTTAAAAATCTTCTTAAACCATCACCTGGTCCATAAGCACCACCAGGAGCATATTTAGGTACAGCTTCTTCATCAGTTAAATATTCATCTTTCCAAGAACCTTCGCCAAATGCTATTGCAGCATCCTTATCTTCTCCAAAGTAATATACCTCACCTCTTTTTTTAGCTTCTTCATATATTGAACCCCAGCCATTGTCTCCAGACATTTGAACCCAATTGTCTTGATCATTTGCATAAGGTTTATCATCTTGAAATAAACTAGGAAATCCTACCCAACCTACAGGTTTACCTGTTGATGGATCAATATCATCATCATACTCAGCCATCATTAAATGTGATGATTCACTTGTGGGAAACTGAAGACCTGAAGGAGTCCATGTTTTATTATCATAGTTTTTTCTAGATCCTCTTCTTTGTTTTACTTTAGGTCCTCCATCTCCATACCAACCAGTCCAATCTCCAAAGCTATCTATACCACTTGATGTTTTTTTACCAACATATTCAAGTCCATCACCAACATATTGTATACCTTCCGCTACAGGTTCAAGCACAGGGTCTATTATAGGTGAAAGTGCAGGCGCAGCTGCCTCAAAACCTGTATAACCAATTAGACTTGGAACACTTGAGACAAAAAAGGGCATAGTTCCAAAAAACCAATCAGAATTACCAGCACCCTGTGGCTTTGAATAATCAAGCATTCCATTCTGATGGGTCATAAAATTTGCAGGATTTTTAGGATCATTTTTCCATTCTAACTCTTGAAAAGCTGTACTTTCAAAACCACCAAGACCTGTTTCTGTTTGAAGATTTGGATTCCAAGAGTACTCTCCAGATTCTTCTTGCTTCATTATAGTTTTTATTTCAGCATCTGAATAACCTTGTTTTTTATAATCTTTAAATCTTTCATACTGCAACTCTCTATTAACCTCATCCATTGAAACAGATTCGTCAAACAAATTTTCAGATGGCTTATAATCTTCTGATATATTAAACTTTTTTTTCAACCAACCATCAGGCTCATCTTTTTGAAGCTCATACTCTTCCCTAGTAACATTACCATCTAAATAGTTAGTATATAAATCTTTTTTATATACAGGATTAGATTCTGAGGGTTCAACATATCGCCATGCTTCTTTTCTTCTAGGAGTTTCAGATTTGGGTTGAGATGTTTTTTCTCTTGTATAAGATGCAGTAGCTTCTTTTACTTTATCAGAGACGGGTATCTCTTTAAACACAATAGATTTAATAGATTCCTCTGGAAGACCTGTAGCAGTTATCCAGTTATCACTACCTCTTTTTCTAGTAAGATATTTATCACCATCTTTTTTATATTCCCAAGGATCTCCAGCTGGCCTAACAATACCACCTTCATCAAACATTTGTTGACCAAACAATAAAGCTTGATCTTCTGCAGGTATTGTTGAAAGTAAATCATAAGGTAATTCATTATTATAAACTTTTGGTTGCTCAACAGGTTGTTGAATAACTTCTTCTTCTTGTTCATATTCCCACCAATTAGGAGTCATTTTAGGTGCTGTTGTTTCTACAACTTGCTCTTCTATAACTTCTTCTTCTTCTTCGGGTAATTGTATTCCTGATTGAGTATCTGAAAGTTTAACCTTATATCCTTTTTTATCTAAGTTATTTAAATAAACTTTTTCATTTTTATAAGTATCAGATATATTTCCGCCACCAAGTATTACATACTTACCCTTTTCATCTTCTCCTCTGTCTACTATAATGTCTCCATGACTTTTATAGCCAGCACCAGCTTTAGCAAAATCTTCATATTTCCAATTCTTAGTATCTGATCTACCTTTTACAAGTATATCTCCTATATTATAATTAGATTCATCAGGTTTTTGCGCAATGTATCTATTATATCTATAGTCAGGATTAGCATTAGTCCTAAAAGCATCTCTAACATATCCTGAATGACTTTTAGTTGGATTAAATCCAAGAGCTCTAGCAGAAGATTTATCTTCAGCTCCTATGTTAGTCATAACAGCATTAGATATTGTTATAGCACTCCATGCATCTGTAGGGTTATATTTAACACCCATTCGTGAATTATAGTCTCTAAGAATAGATTCACCTTTTTCATCTGATTCTTTTATGCCAGACCAACTATCTTGTTGAGTTAATGCCCATTCTGTAAGTGCGCTTTTTGCCATTATCTAGGTGAATTTTGATTTTTAGTATTTAATATTCTAAAGAGCATGTTAGCATCTTGAGGGTTCTTCTTACTTAACTTAACAAAGTTATTATAATGTCTGAACTTTTTTCTTTGTAATTGCGGCTTATTATAATTTAAGTTATTTGGATTTAAAGTTTGTATATATCCATTTGCTTGAGTATTCCAAATCTGTTCTTCTGTATAGTTACCAAGTAGTCGAGTAGTACCAGGAATTAATTGACCTGTTGGAGGATAACCTGAACCATCAGGAAATTCACCTCTATTATTAGTGATATCCCAAAATTGATTAAATCTGTATTTCTGTTCTTCTTTAGATACAAGTATATCTATAGAAGATGGATTTATTTTAGGATACTCTTGAGCAAGTACTATATTATTCTTAGGAAATATATTTAAATTTAAATATCCAGATACTTGTTCAGAATTAAAAATTACTGCTTCATCAAAGTTATAATCTAAGACATGATATTGATCTACACAAAATTGAGAATCCCTTCTAAAACACTCTAGTAAATATTCTACACTCCTTACTGTAGTTACATTTTGACCTGTAGGAAAAGGAATACCAATTTCAAAAGGATATTGAACATTATAAAAATTACAATAATCATTACAACCTGCATTATGCTCCCATATAGATCCCATCTTTGTAGTGTAATGCTTATTTCTACCTGATAAGTATAAGTTAGGATGCCAATCATGAAATGATATCCATTGTTTATTTTTTGGATCAAAACTTATTGTCCAAGAAGCATCTTCAAAAATTCTAGCATCACCAAGTTTAACTATTATTTTATTTTGTCTTGTGGAATCTGAATCTAATAATACAGAAAAGTTATCTTCTCCTATATATGAGACATTACCTTTATATTCAGGTTTTAAGAAATAATCTTTTTTAGAAAAATATATAATACTATTACCACTATCAAAACCTGCTGAACAACCTACACCTGCTACTGGATTATCTACATGTGGAAAATCTGGAAAGTCTTCTGTAAGTTTATAAGGAAGAAATTCTTCAAACCACCATTTCATATTTATAGCAGAAATATCTTGAAGACTATCACCAAATGCAAATATCTTACCTTGTTGTTGACTAATAAAATACATTCCAACAGGAGTAGATATGACACCTAATCTATCTTGAGCAGATCCGTATTCATATTTAGCATCTGCAGCAGTTACATTTTTAGGAGTAGCAGAAAATAATAACCCATCTCCTACAGTAGCTTTAACACCTATATAATCTTCTCTCTGATCTACACCTGAATACATTAATGGGCTACCATCTTCAAATGTTACAATCATACCAGTCTTAGCATAACTCTTAACAGAATTTACATTATTCTTAAATGCAACCCTATTAAGTGGTAAAAAGGTTCTCCAAGACTCTATAAGACTTTCTTGAGTTTCAGGTAATGAATAATTAATTACATTCGGTTGAGATATAAAACAAAGTTCTGCAACAGTAGGATCGTAATTAGTTGCTTGCAGCGCACCTAATGTAAAAAATTGATTTATAAAAAACTGAGATATACTTAAAGAGTAGTCATAGTTATAGAAATTACCAGCAGTAAGTACTTGAGGATTAGCATCAAATAATGAAAGCAAATCTGTGTACCTGTATTTATCATAATGATATTGTCTTTGCATATCACCTCTTCTACGGAAATCTACAAGAACATCACTTTCTACAAAGAAGTCTCTAATGCCACATGCAGCTAAATAAAAATATGAATTTTTAGGTGTAATAACTCCAGGATAATCAATAGTATTATTGTTTGAAGCATTATATTTTTCATTATCTAGATTATAATAACTGCTTGGCAATAATCCATCTCCATTATTACCACCTATAATAGAAGCTATTATATCATCAGGATTAATATCTTGGATATCCCAAGGAAAACTGTTAGCCCAAAATTTTGGAAATGGAACTGAAGGAACTAAAAAGTAATTAAACTCAGAACCTCTAGGTGTATTATATAACCAAGTGGTAAAGAAAGGCATTATATTCTTTTCAGTAAATCTATTTATATAAGTATCACCACCAAAAAATACAGAACTCTGTTGTATTTTATTAATTATTAAAGGATTTGGACAATCTTGAACAGACGTAACTGTTTGAGATAAATTATCAAAATCTATTTTTTGTTCACAAGGTGTAGCAATTACTTGAGGAACAGTATTTAATTGACCATATTGATTTTTAATATTAAATTTTAAACCTGCATAATAGCTTGCTATATTATTTGTAAAAGGTTTTTCTTTACCTTCTTCTTTATAATTAACTGGGCTATCACCACTACCAAAAGTTTCATTTGCATAATCTAATGTCATCAAAGACTGATCTACAAACTGAGATCCTTCTTGAATGTAATCAGGACCTTGTTGTGTACCATTTGGTGTAGTAACTCTTAGTACAGGTTTGTTAGGTCTATTAATATTATTTATTCTGTAACTTCTTGAATTGCCTCCTGAATCTAAATACTCTGGAAAATCTTGATTTTCTTTAAATACATATATACCATCTTCAATAGAGTATCTATATACATCTAGATTAGAAGGTCTAAATTCATTATAATCACCATGACCTATTTGCTCTAAAGCATACTGTCTAAAAGGTGCAATAGATTTTAATAAGTTTATAACAGCATCAAGTCCCTCAAAGAAATTTATTGTTAGTTCAGCTAGACCACTAACTGGACTACCTTGCAAACTTGAAGGTAATACATCTGTCGAGGTATAACTTCTGTTTATAGTAGGTGTAGTTAAATACTTACCGTTCTTATAGATTTCTTGATTAATCTCTGTTAACTTATCATCTATAGTACCACCGTTAGCAAATACTTGTAAGTAAGCATTCCAAGTTTTAATTTCATCTTCTATACCTTCTGGATCTACATTATTTGCATTAGGACCAGTGCCAATAGTAGCAGATTCTAAGTCATCATAATCAAGTTGATTTCCTAAGATTTCTTGAGGATCTCCTGAAACAGGATCAGGCTCATTTGTAATAACATGAGTATCTATATTAGCAGCTGGAGTCTCATCGCCAGGAAAGCCTGGAGGTACAGGTCCTGTTCCTCCTATAGTATTTATAGTACTACCCCCTGGTGTAACAACAATGTTTTCAACAAGTCTCCACTTATAAGCAGGTTTGTTATTCTTATCTCCACCTGTTACATTAGGAACCCATTGTGGTTCCCATTTACCTGCAGGATAGTTTATCTTAATATCACCTGTAGCAGCGAATATAGCTTTTACTACACCGCCAATTACTCCTGCTAATACAATAAAATCAGCAAGTAATTTAAACTCTGGATGACCAAGAGGTTCTGTAAATCTTTGTTCTGCTTGTCCCTTTAAATAACCGTACACTTTTAATTCAGACATCTGCAAATAAGGAGTCTTAAAAGATGTATCAGGAGAATGAAAGCTTAACATATCTGTAGGAATATTTTGATTTATATGTGTTAAATCAGAATCTTCCCCTATCAAAGGTTGTTCACCAGTTCTACTTAATATAAAAGGATCATTAAAGTTATAATTAAAATCATTAACATTATCAGTATTTTGATCAGGTTTAATACAATTAAAAGGATAGTTGGCATATAAACCTATCTTACTAGGGTTATCCGCATTAGTTCCTTGAAGTTGATAGTCTCTAAAGTTGTTTACCATACCTTTAGCTACTAAAGATTTATTACCTTGTCTAGATCCTCTTAGTATTTCATAACCTACAATACCAGGTATATCATTACCATCATTATCTTTTGGAAGAGGTATATTTTTAAATCGTACTCCCATAAGTCTAATACAAAAAGTACCATCAGCTTTTTTTACAAAATGATAAGCATTTTCAGCTACATCATTATCAGGAAATCTATGATGTCTTATATGTTTACCACATAAATCATAATCTGGATTTGTTTCATAAGTCCAACAGTAATAACTAGAATTCCATATTTCAGGTTTATCTGAAGGATATTTTTCAGTAGACTGCCAGTATCCCATATTACCTTTAGCTACAATTTGTCCACCATCACCATTGTCAATTGGAGATCCTTGTGGTATTACAGTTGCTGTATTAATAGTTTCAAAAAGTCTAGTATCACCATCAAATGAATTTGCATCTGTGTAACCGCTAGTTTCAATACCTAAACCATTATAGTCAACTGCAGGTCTTCCTGGTATATGATAAGAAGAAGATTTATCTCCTGTGTCATACACCCATCTAATAAAAAATGCATATACTTCATCTCTAAGATATCCTGCATTTTTACCACCGTCTACATAATATCTTTCAGGATATTCTACAGAGACCCATTCGGATTTAATTAAGTTTGCTAACGGTTGATAATTAAAATCAAATTTACTTTTAGGACCTATTTTAAGAAGGTATCTGTTTGCCTGAGTAATTTGTTTAGACGTTTCTATTACAGGATTTTGTTTAAATATTTCAGAAGGAGAACTATCCTCTAATGAATCAGGTATTTGATCTAAAGTAATTTTATTAGTATTAATACTATAAAATCCTAGTATCTTATATTTTTCTACAGAATTAGATATGTAAGCTATACAAAGTTGATATTGATCAAAGTTTTCGGTATCTAAATCTTTAATATTAATCTCTAAAGATCCCTGACCATCTAACTCATTAAATATAGGTTGAACATACGATAGTGAAAAAAAGTTAGTTACACTTTGATCATTGATGCTGTAGGACAACCCTACAGTATAAGAACCATTTAACAGTGTACCATTTTGAGGACTTATAGATAAATCAACACAAGGTGTTTGAACTAAACTTGCTAATCTTATTTTATCACAATTTAGTTTATTTACATCTGTGCAAATTATACAATCAGTATTCTCAGTACATTCCTCTTGCCATGCTACACCAGGCCATAGAAGTTTATCTGTACCATTAGTATAATAATTTACAGTTAAAGAACCATCTAATCCACCTAGCCAAGTAAAGTCAGAAGAAGGCCATAATTTAGGATCACCTATATTAATATATCTATCAGGGTTATTTCCGTCTGCCCAATATATTTGCCAAGAACAATCTTCTTTTTCTCTTGAAGCTCCTGATATTAAATGAAATTTACTAAACTCTAAACAGTTATCTCTAACTATTGGTCTGTATCTTAAAAGATCTTCTTCAAATAAACCAATTTCACAAGTTAATACATTATTACTTTGTCCTTGATATATGACAGAATAGATAACCCACTTGCCTTCAAATAATGGAATAGCGCCAATTACAACAGATGTATGATTTACAGTAATATCTTGGCCTACAATTCCAGCTAAAGCATTTGATTCTTCATTTGATAAAGTTCCTATGTCTCCTTCTCTAGTATTATTTACAGCATTTCTTGCATATATCCACATACCATCTTGAATAAAAGATGGATCTGTATCTCTAGTCAAACCTTTTATTACAGTTCTAGTTTGATTAATGTTAGTACTGGGTTGTTGTGTTCTTTTTGCCATGATTAAACTACTCTTAACCTATCGTGAAATTTATAAAAACTACTATTAGGAGAATGTGATTTAAACATGTTGTAATATTTACCATACATTGCTTTTCTATTAGCTGACCAGATTTGTTTTATCTCTGCAAAGTTAGGAGTATTAACTACACTTAAAGCATTGTTTCTAGCTCCTCTAAGCCTTTGTTCAATTAGCTGCATTCTTTGAGCTACATCTTCTCCATTAATATATAAGTTTTCAAGTATTCTTGACTTAAATGCATATTCATAATATTCATTTATAAGATCATGATCTGGTACTAGTAAATTTCCTTCATCATCCTCCATTTGCCCTTGATAGTTTAAATACACTTTACCTGTTTTAAAAGTAGTAAATAAAAATCCATGCTTTATCCAACCTTCGTTATGTGTATTATAATAAAGATTCGGACATTCACATTCTATATTCTGACTAGGTTTCATTTTTAAAGGAAGCAGTTCCTTATATACAAATGTTTCTCCTGTATTTATAGTTTGAATTAATTCATAAGATTCACCTTTACAGTTCATAAAAACTCTAGGTTTAGTTAACTCGTTACCATAAGGTTGCTGTGGATTATGTACTAAACAAGTTCCTACATTACCTTTGTTATCACAACAGCATGTAGGTTGAGAAGTATCACAAGGATCTGGAACTTGTGCAGGAAAGTCACTATAAGTTTCTGGAATTCTACCATCAGTTATTTTAACTTCTTGCATTGTAGTTCCACCAGCAAAACCATCATAACCTAAGTTTATAGCAGACTCTCTATCCCCACATATATATGCAAAGTTAAATGTATAAAAATCATCTGGCAGTTTTACTTTACCATGTGTTATATCTAAGATTACTTCTTTTTGCTGATTGATTCTAAGTCCTAAATCATAATTTAGTTTTTTAGCAAGTTTAATTAACTGTTGTGGTTCAATCATATTTTCAAGAGCAAATGTATTTAAATCTACAGTTACATCTTCTAACAATTGATCAAAGGTTCTATATTTTAATGTATAATTATAATCCATTATCTAAGTGTATTTTGTCCATCGTCAGGTCCATCTGTTGGAACCTGAATTGTCATGCTCAATTCTTTTACTACATATTGTTCTATTTCAGAAAATAAGTAGTCGGGCATATTTAGTGATTGTTCTTGTTTTATAAGACATTTATCAGAGTCACAACTTTCTGTATCATTTTCAAATATTGCCTCTACCTTTACAGCATCCCAAGCTAAATTTGGAAAATATAAGTATCCATCTATATACCAAAAGTATTGGCGCTTGTTATACTTAAAAGTTGTTGTTTTAGTCATAGAAACAAAAGTACCAGGATCAGTTCTAAATAACTCTATAGAACCATCAATAGAGGATACAGTCCTAAATATAGGGCCCTGTATTCCTGTTAGAAGATCTGGAATACGTTCTTTGGTTCTTTTAAAATAACATCCTGAGTATACTCCTACACATGCAGCATCTACTTTATCTACTTCTATAAGTTCAACATAAGGCATTACTTTAAAGATATTACTAATCTTCATAAGCCTTAATTGATTGTCTTCTCTCTTCATAAGAGATTGACCATATTTAATAATAGAAAAATAGATTGTTCTGTCTGTTAGAAATGGATCTTCCTTAACAGCTTTAAGTGTATTTCTTACTCTTGATATTGCTTCGCCAACTGTTGTGCTCATAAGTCAAATTCATTATAGTCTTTTAAAGCATTGTCTTGCTTTTTAAGTCTTATTTCGTTAGCTATCTTTTTAGAGTATGCTAACTTTAATTTTTGTCTTGGATCAACTACTATGTAGTTATTCCAATTTTCTGGATATGTTTTAGCAACAGCTCTTTTAAATTCTCTACAACCTGTAAAACCCCAAAACTCTCTATTCTTAATTTTGTGTTTTAATGTTCCATTAGTAAAGAATATCTTAGCTAGCTTACCATCACTATCCCAGTTTTTGTTGGCAACCTTAACACCATATTTTCTAGATTTAGCAAAATCAATATTTTTCTTTTTACTAGCTTGACAAGTTCCTATGAATAACCATCCTAATGACTCAGGAAGTTCTACTCCATTTCTTTTATCAATTACAGTTTCATAAACTCTTTTATTAAAAGACTTTATAATTGATCTTAGTTCTTTATCCTTTAAGTTTTTATACTTTGGATACTTTTTTCTAAATCTGTCAAAGAACTCTTTGTTTAAAACTTCATAAGTGTCTGCTCTAAACCTCGGAGCTTGTAAGTTTGGTGTTTTAAATGCTTCCATACTACTTAAATAATATACTAAAAATTAATGAGATTAACAAGTTAAACAAATATACTGAAAAAAGAAAACCCCCACTAGTGTGAGGGCTTTCCCGTTGTTAGCCACAGAAACCAACAAACTGCGACAATTTTATTATGCGCCTATTACAATAACTCTAACATTACCTGTAAAAGTTCTACTTGTAATAGTATAGTTATCTATACTACCCATTGTAATTGCAAAATCAGAAGTTATATCTTGATTAGCTACTATAGCTACACCATTTATAGTTCCTGCAGTTACTGTATTTGCAATTACTCTAATCTGTGCATATTGAACACCCACAGCATGAGTTAAAGCAACAGCTACTCCCGTTGATGCGATATCTTGAGATGTTACAGTATCGTCTAATATAGCATTTGCTCTTGTAGAAACAATAGGGTTTTGAGGATCTGCATTATCAACTGTAATGTTTGATCCAGCTGATACAGTAAGTACACCATCATTTACAATAGTAAGTACATTACCACCAGGGCCAGTAGTACCAACAGTATTGATACCATCTCCACCTAAAATATCTAACTGATCTACAATTCCATCTGCTGTTAACACAGGACCTGTATCTCCTACAATACTTGCATAAACCTGATCAACTAAATTATCAATTGTAATAGTATTAGATACTGGATCTACACTAAGATCACAGCCATCTCCACCAACTAAGTTTAAAGCTTGTCCGTTAGAGGTAGCACCACATGTACCAGGAGTACCACCTCCTGAAGTATTTGAACAAACAAAATCAGTATATGTAGATTGAGCAGAACCTAAGTCAGTATTTGTAATAGTAAAAGTTCCTTCATTAGCACCAGGACCTGAAGCTAAAGCTACAGTAGCACCAGTACCAGAAACAATTCTTATTTTATCAT
>Ga0255039_10000009_pt1 | contig 52024 bp, 56 predicted proteins | sample BC1_12_1_MG_FD_181713 | JGI IMG/M metagenome (GOLD analysis project Ga0255039, IMG submission 181713) | Seawater microbial communities from Strait of Georgia, British Columbia, Canada - BC1_12_1 | ecosystem: Environmental > Aquatic > Marine > Strait | place: Canada: British Columbia | collected... | reverse complement strand
AAAATAAAACAACATTGTATTTTAAAAATAATATATTTTTTTATCTTTACCTAATATATAATGCCAGGTTATATGACAGGATCTCGAAAACGCAAATCGCGTGGAAAGCGCAAACGCACTCGCACTCGCAGGGCGAAGACTCATCGCAGAAAGAAGCTTCATAGAAAAAGAACTAGAAAGGTTCAAAGAAAGCGAAGACGTAAAAGAAAGCGTTAATATAATTATTTAGATTATTTACTAAATTATTATAAATATTTTATTCCATTACCATTGGTATATTTTTCTCGAAACACCAAGCTGCCACTAAACACATTTTTTCAAGGCCAATTTCCCCTTTCCCCGGTCTTTCATGTCTATCTTTTTTACAATCGCACTTTCCTTTCGAATCGTTGAAATGCACTAAAACGATGCTTTCTGGAAATTCTGAATCCCAATCTAAAATAAATTTAATGGGATCGTGGCCAGCAGCAAATACATGACATGTATCAATGCATATTTTAATTTTTTGTTTTTCTTCTTCTGTAAATCTTTTATAGAATTTTTTCAATTCCTCAAATTGCCAACACGTCTCGGATCCTTGTCCGGAAGTTGTTTCAAGAAGCAAGGGACAACAGGTTGTAACACTTTTCAAAACTGTAATCAAATTATTGTACATATTATCAAGAGCCTCTCCAATAGCCATTTTACAGGATTTCCCACAATGCACTACGACGCCTTTAAATCCCATATGCATTCCATTATTAAACTCCCATTGTAGACAAGGAAGTGCTTTTTTTCTGAAATCTATTGGTGCCCAGCATAAATTTACTAAATACAGTGAATGAATAAATACATTTAGATTATTTTCAGTTATAAATGTTTTGGTTTCATTATAGTCTGTCAAAGTGACTCCAGGTCTTCTCCACCATTTTGGTGATCCGGAAAATAGTTGAACTGGCTTGGTTAGATTTTCGGGTTTGGTTTCATAGAATGCTCGTAAGGATCTAATAAAACTACCTGATTTGTGGATATGCGTTCCTATATTCATGGTTATATTGTGTGTTAAAACAAAAAGTTTTTAAAATTTATTCAATTTTTTACAAGAATTTATTTACATTGCCAATACATAGGGTATCCTTGAAAACGCATGTCCCATCTTTTATATGTTAAAGTGTCTGGGATTTCATAATTTTCATAATCTTCTCCTCTTGTATTGCCTCTACTTAAAGTCTGAACACAATAATAATCTTCCAGATAACGATCGAAGTATTTTGTCAGGAGTTGATTTCTTATTTCGTCGTGTTCTGTATATTTTGCCGGTGTTATGAGTTTGTTAACTGTATTAAGTTTTTCAACTCTTTCAGCGACTATATTATGACTACAATCACGTTGTGTAGCTGGGAATTCTTGAAATCTCCATCCATATTTCCAATAAAACCCAATTACATTTTCCATAGCATTTAATTTTAAGTATTGATAACCGCCCTTTATACCAACTCTTTTTAAACAATCTAACATATCTTTACCGCTTTTGACTTTAACACCGTGTCTTTCCTTTACAGCGGAAGAGGGTTTTCGTCGCAGTGAAATATTGCCGATAATTTCTAAAGTATAGTATTTGAATTCTAAGGCGGGTATTCCCTTATGCGGATAAGTATGTTCCTCTCCGATGCCATCAGTGGATACTGAGGCTAGTCCTCTCAATGATTGCCTTTTACCATTTTTAGAGTCAAAATTAAGTAGTATAAATTTTGGAGGTGAATTATAATACTCTTTTTCGTCTGGATCTTGGGTTCCGAAAATGGCTTCTCTCACAAAATCACGAGGAATGGGTAAGAACATTTTATAATTTACATATTTTTCTAGCAATTTTATTTGTTTTTTTGACCAACGTTTACCCCTTCGCGTAATAGTATAAAAGTTGTCATTTAATTTGCGCATTTCTATATTTTCTTCGGATTTTAAATCAGATATTTTTCTGTACCGCATTTCATTACTTTGTTGTTTAAAACATAATGCTCCCATCATATGGATAGTTGATAATATAGTTTGTAATAACTTACAAAATATATTTAGATTCAATTTTTTTGATTACTTATTGCGTTGGTAAATGATTAGACACATAATCTGCCACATGGCTTGGATTAATTTTATGTTGTTTATTTTTAGTTTTGTGTTTATTTTTTCTGACGTGCGACGATGTATCATCATAATCGGAATCATAATCAGAATCATAGTCAGAATCATAATCATCATCTATTGATCCCGGATAGTAATCTTCTTCTTGTCTTTTTTTATTTCGTTTATTTCTTTTAGTTGGAAAAATGGCTAAATCTTTACCGTGGGCAAACAGATTATAGACAATTACAATTAAAATTAATACGAGAACTAGTATTATTAATGCATCAACAAAGCTCATTTATAATATATAAGGATATTTTTAGAAATAAAATCCACGGCGACGAGGACCATAACCTCTTCTAAATCTAGGACCCCATCCGCGTCTTAAAGGTCTCGCCCATCCTGTTGGTATATTCCACATAGGATATTGACGGTTAACATAAACCACTTCAGATTTATGATTGGCATGTTTTCTAGGGATTTGTATTACAAAGTAAATAAGAACTATTAAAAGAACAGCAATTAAGATAAGACCGTTATTCATATATATTAAATGCGTATAATAATTTTCTAGATAAGAATTATTATATTATAATGATTATGAGTTTGCTAACTCTAAGCTTAGTTAGAGTATGCAAGACCACCCATACCACTCATGACACGAAGGACATTGTAGTTGGTGGCGTAGACACGGACCTTAGCTGTGGCATCACCTCCAATAGCGTTGGTAGAAAGGACAAGCTGAAGAGTAGCGTTGTCAATTCTGGACATATTGCAGGTTCCACTTGGCTGGTGCTCCTCAGGGCGGAGTGCGAACGAGTAAACGTTGATTCCGGTGTCTGGGTTGCGTGTGTGGTGTTGGTATGGCTGAACAAGGTCGAAGTAGGTACCTTCGCGCTCAGAAAAGCGATCCTGTCCGTTAAGCTGAAGCTTAGCAGTAACAACTGGGTTCTGTCCCCAGCAGTGCAAGTTAAGTGCGGTTTCAGCAAGAACGAATGCGCCGGCATCCGAAACACCAGAGTCAGGGATTTCGCTGACTGGGAATGGAACATTCATTGCAGGGGCAGTGCACGTAGGCGCCCATTCACCTGCGTTACTACTTTGGATATTGATTCCTTCGGCGGCTGCGAGTGAGCCGAAGCCCCAGGTAGCGGGGGCTGACTTGTCGAAAGCGTTGCCCCACTGGATTCCAGTTTGTGGAAGAGTATCTGCTCCAGGATCCTGGAACATACCTCCACCAAGTTGATCAATGAAAGCAGCATTTCCGTTGCCGGTATTGCCCGCAACTCCCAAAGGACCAGAGAATGCATTGATTGAGTTAACAAGAGCATCAAGGGCATCAGTGTAGTTAAATGGCTGAGCACCCATAGCTTTGTTAAGGTGTGTTCCCGACAAGAATGAGGAACAGTAATCAACATTAGCATCTGGCTGAACAACAAAGATCAACTCCTTACAAGGGTGGTTGAAATTAAGTTTGATCTTATTGGACGAAGAACCGACCGATTCATCTCCAGTGAATTGAAGTTGTTCGATAAGGTACTCGTGTGGGTTCTGGGCCATACGTCTACGCTCATCCGTATCAAGGAAAACGTAGTCAACGTAAAGTGAAGCAGCAACAAGGGATTTCTGGTAAGAAACTGCGTCTTTGACAGAGGTACCTGGTTTTGGCATTCCGTGCACTTTGGTGGCAGTGGCGGCGTTAGTTAATTCAGCTGTATCATCACCAAGATGAGTAACAGCGAAAAGAACCTCATCAGAAGGACGAAGCTCGAGGTTGATGCGGACTTCGTGGTACTGAAGGGCGATCAAAGGCAATGCCAAACCGGGGTTACGGCAAAACCAAAACTGAAGTGGGACATACAAGGTAGTCTCAGGCAAGGCGTTGCGGGGTGCGCAGACGGCAGCTGGGACAGTGTTGTTGGCACAGGCAGAGTCAACATCAGCGAACAAAGGGTCAACTAAGTAAGTAAGCTGGGTTGTTTGCCCGACCATTTTGTTGTATCCACGCTCTTGCTCAGCGGTAAGGGTAAGCTGGTTCCAGATGTGCATCCAGTCACCATACTGGCGATCGATGCGCTGACCTCCAATCTCAACCTCAACCATAGAGATAAGCTGCTCACCTGGGTAGTCCAACCAGCGAGCGTAAACCTTGTCACACTCTTTAGGATTGCAGCAGGAGTCCTGGCCAATCTCTGGAAGAGTTACCTGAAGGTAGGTGCGGTATGCCAAATCACCATTTCTGGAGATAGTGCACTGCACACGGCGACCGAAATCGGCCTGGCCGTTAAATGTTTGTTCAATAGATTCCATAGCAAAGTTAGTGTGTCTGCGGTAGGTCACTTTCCAGAAAGTGATCTGTGGGTTACCGGTCAAATAGACGTCTTGTGCGCCGTAGGCTACGAGTTGCATTAATCCTCCTCCCATATTGTTATAATATTGCTAAAGAAAAAAATTTTACGAGAAAACCATTAATTAATCGAATTAATTGTCTAAAATTTTTTTCATATCAAAATTCTCCTTCATGAATCCTTTGAGATAATCATCTAAAAATACTTCTTTTTTACCTTCATGATTTTTAGTAAAAATATATGCATTATTATTTTTTTTAATTGTCCATCCATTTTCTAAAGCATTGTATAAAAACACCATTTTATGCAACTTAATGGGGTCAATTGTGGTTTCCTGACAGTCATTAACATGAATATCCATTGTTAATTGGAGAGAAAAGAGATTACATATTTCTACACAAAAGAAGATTTGTTGAAAAAGTAAATTAAATACTTTATTAATAGTTCTATATATGCCCGCTTTCAAACCCAAAGCAACAAAAAAAATTGGGAAGAAAACAAAAAACAATGTTACAGTAGACAGTAAACATCATGAAAAAATGGAAGAGTTTAAATCAACAGAACTTACGGTGTTACCATCTCTTCTATCAGAAAAAAAAGAAATAAAAGATAAATTAAAAAAAAATGATATAAATATCGAAGAACGACTAAATCTTGAAGATAAGCTTCGACAAATACGAATAGATATTAAATTAAATAAGAAAAAGAAGAAAAATTATTTATTGGATAATGCAGAGCATGTTTTTGATTATTTTGAAAAAAAGATGAAAATGTCAAAAGGAAAAAATAAAACTAGAATATTACATTCATTTTTTGATAAAAATAAAAGCGAAAATACATCTAAGAAATCGGATGAACTGTCATCTATTCAAAAATATCTAACTAATATTGATGAAACCTTTTTTGATATTTCACAGTATACAACTAAACATGATGTATGTGAAAAATGCAAGGGTGAATTAATTTCTGTTGATTATGAGGGTGTTTTGATATGTAAAAATTGCGGAAATCGATTTTCTTATTTGGTAGAACACGAAAAGCCCTCATACAAAGAACCACCTAAAGAAGTGTGTTTCTATGCTTACAAAAGAATTAATCACTTTAGAGAAATTCTTGCTCAGTTTCAAGCTAAAGAAACAACACAGATACCGGAGGAGGTTCTTATTAATATAAAAGCACAAATCAAAAAAGAACGTATTAGTTTAAAACAAATGACAAATAAAAGAGCCAAGGATATTTTAAAAAAGTTGGGTTATAATAAATACTATGAACATATACCATTTATTAAAGATAAATTGGGTATTAAACCGCCTATAATGAGTCCAGAATTAGAAGATAAATTATGTAGTTTGTTTATGGATATTCAACGTCCGTATGCCAAACACTGTCCGGATGACCGTGTGAACTTTCTGAATTACTATTATGTTTTATATAAAATGTGCGAGTTATTAGGAGAAACACAATTCTTGCCATTTTTTCCAATGCTTAAAGATCCTGTAAAAAGAATAGAACAAGATGAAATTTGGAAAAAAATTTGCTTTGAATTAAGATGGGAATACGTACCTACAATATAATAAATTGAATTATAAAAAATTTATTATATAAACATTACTCCCCCTCCAATATTTTAACATGTCTAAGAATCAACCAGTACAGTTAGGATTGTGTTGTATCAATACAATCTTGCGCGAACAAAAGCCACCAATATTCTGTTCCAGAAAAATGATAATGAGAAAAATAGAAGAACTTGGGATTAATGAACTTAAATTAAAAATCATACAAAACCTCGCGGATCTTTATAAATTAATTCAGTGGAATGAAGCAAATGGTATTAAAGTTTTGCGGATTTCAAGTGAGTTATTTCCGCATAAAAGTAATCCTAAAGTTGAAAACTACACAATGGATTTTGCAGACAAGTTGCTAAAAAAAATTGGCAAATACGCTAGATCGCTGAATCATAGACTCACATTTCATCCTGGTCAATATAATGTAGTAGGATCTCCTAACGAGAAATGTTTCCATCAAACCATTTCAGATTTAAGTTATCATGCAGAAGTATTGGATAGAATGGAAATGGGAAAAGATTCTGTAATGGTAGTGCACGGTGGGGGTAAATATGGTGATAAACAAAAAACGTTAGACAGGTGGTGTGAAAATTTTAAAAGATTGCCCCAGGCCGTTCAAAATAGACTTGTACTTGAAAATTGTGAAAAATGTTTCTCGATTGAAGATTGTATTTATGTATCTAGAAAGGTGAATATACCAATTGTATTTGATACACATCACTATACTTGTTATAATTTGTTACATCCTGATGAAACACTAAAACCAGAGAGCGAATATATAGAAGAAATTTTAAATAGCTGGGAAAGACGAGGTATTAAACCTAAATTTCATGTATCCGAACAAGGCAGTGGTAGATGTGGTCATCATTCAGATTATATTGAAGTAATTCCCGACTTCTTATTGGAAATTCCGGAAAAATATGGCGTAGAAATAGATATATTAATTGAAGCTAAAGCAAAAGAACAAGCTATATTTAAATTATATAGTAAATATCCTTTCTTGAATTGCAAAGTATAATTTGTTTTAAGAATTATACTAAACTATTATTTACATACGAGGGAATCCAACAAGATTGGCTCCCATACCAAAACCGGCACCGGAACGGGCACCAACTGCCATACTAGGGACATAAGTGTCCAAGATGGAGAAGGTTGCCGCCGCCGTAAGAGCAATGAGCATAACTTCATCTAAGTTAAGAGAGCGTTTTGGGATAGCATAGGCAGCGATTGCTACCATGATACCTTCAACTAAGTATTTGACGACGCGACGGATAAGTTCGCCGAGATCTAAGAGACTTCCTAATTCACCGAGCATTATATAATAATCTCTAGAAAAAAAAATTATAAGCTGTAAAAAATAACTTAAAATAATAAGCTACTCAAATATATAAATGACTAAAGAATTAGCCTTTGAAAAACAAAATTTAGCGGACGGAACGTCTAATCCTAAATATGTTGATTTGCTTGATGAAGATAAGCCAGTTGCTGGACAAAAATTTACCTGTATTTCATTTGTAAGTCCTGATAATATTTTGAAAAAGAAAGATTTATTTTTCTTCGAGGAATTCCTAAAGCATTGGGATTATACCAAAGGCGTACAGAAATTTACTGCATTTTTGAATTTTTTATCATACAAATACAGTATGAATTTTGACAAAGTGATGGGAGATTTTCAAGAGTATTTGAAAAGCGAACAAAAAGATCTTGTACAAACGACAATAAGAGATGATTATAAAAACTTTCTTGATGCTAAAGAAGAGGATCTTGAAAAGACATTTAATGAATTATACTCATTCCAGACAAATACTCGTGGACTTAAAGTTCGCGGATCTTATCCTTCACAAGAAGAGGCAGAATTAAGATGTAAGTTATTGAGAGAAGTTGATCCAAATCACGATGTTTTTGTGGGACCGGTTGGGATGTGGATGCCTTGGGATCCACAAGCATATAAAACAGGACGTGTTGAGTACCTAGAGGAGGAACTTAATCAACTTATGCATGAAAAGAATAAAAATGAAAGACAGGCCAAACATGAATTCGAAAAGCGCGTTGCTGAGACTAAAAGAAAGGCAATTGAAGAGAATATTAAAGTTGCTAAGGAGAGTGGTAATAAATTAACTCAAAATGTGGATAAGGACGGAAATTTGGTAGGCGTTGGAGTTACAAGTACAGAGGACAAATTAAATGAAAAGGAGGTTATAAGTTCGGCGGATATTAGAAAAGAGTTGTTTGAGGGAGCTAATATTAGAACGCGTGAAACAGATAAAGCCGAGGCCAAAAAGATGGAGCAAGATAATGAAACAGCAAATGTGGATATGACCATTTCTGAAAAAAATAACAATGATGACGGGGACAATTAAGTATTAAATTGAAATTAATTAATCGAATTATATAAAATAAAACCAATATCTTATATAATTATACATGAATCAAACACCCAATCCTCCAACTGAAATTCCTCAAAATTCTTTAAAAGGTAGAATTACTCCAACAAATATGGAAAATAGTAGTAAAATCAAAACTCCTCCACCTGCCCCCAAAAAAAAACCGAAAAATAAAAAGAAAAAAAAGAAAACTCATAGATGCGGTTTTGATGGTTGTAGAATAAAACTTAATTTGACGCAACAAACAAAAACATGTAGATGCGGTTGTACATTTTGTTCAAAACATTTTCCATTTGAAGATCATAAATGCTCTTTTGATTATAAAGCATTTTCAAGAAAGAAGTATGAATCAATAGCAGGTTTAGGCGGTGGAGAATTTACAAAAGTAAATATAATTTAGTTACCATCTACTCTTCTTTACATTAATAGTAGGACCCTTTCTACCAGCAGTTGGGTCATAATTATCATCTTCATCGTCGCTTCCCAAATTTTTACTCATTTCCCAAAATTCTTTACTTCCCAATTTAAAGTCTCTATGCGCACTAGCTTTATACCAAAAGATTTGATCTTCTAATTTATTGGATTTTGCATTATTTGATACAACTAAACATTCATAGTTTTCTGTACATTGATCCATTACTTGACAAAAAGATTCAAATGTTGGAAACATCCCAGCAAAGTTTTCATAAATTCTTTTCCTATTTGCAATATAGGGCTCTCTTAAAATAAAGGTATAATCAATATTAGTTCGCAGATTTGGCGGTACACCAAGAGGATACTGCATTGTAATAATTAACATAATTTTCCAATGACGACCATTCATGAAAAGGAGTCTCATTAATTTGTCTCTTGACCAAGAATTATCATATAAGCAATCATCAAGAATACAAAAGGCTCTCCCATCTATATTCGATCTACCATACGCCGTCTTTTCTTTTTTAACCTGCTTTATCACCATTTTTTGTCTTTTTAAAACATTCTCAATAATGGCAGTATTGTATTCATCATGAATGAATAATTTAGGAACTAATGAACCATAAAAACCATTGCCAGCTTCTGTCCCTGAAATTACAGTTCCGATTGGAATATCTTGATGATAGTATAATAAATCTCTCACCAAGAAACTTTTTCCTGTATCTCTTCTTCCAATTAATACAATAACTGGACCGGACGCTTCATTTGCTTTAAAAGAGATATTTTTCATATCAAATTTTTTTAGTTCTAAATTCATTGTTATTATATGCTTATTTAATATTTTATATATAAATTACGCACAAATCCAGTTAAAATTAATAATTTCTTTTATCTATAAATAATAATGTTTGAAATTTACTATAAAAAAAATGATAATTCAGCACTATTCAAAGAATTTGATTTAAATAAAATTAAAACTATTCAAAATTATATTCCATTATATGGAAAATTTTTTAATCTACAAGAAACCAATTATCAAAATATCAATTTAAATCAACCATATCATATTACAAATTTAGAAAAAACAGAACAAAAAAATTCATATAATTGTCAAGTTAAATCGGAAAATGATAAAAAAAGCGCCAAAGCTTTTTTTAAATTTTCTCCATTGATTGATCCTATTAAATTTATGGTCGGAAAATACGGGGATTTAACCGAAGAATCAAAAAAATCATTACCAAAATTATCTCAAAATACTTGCCACCCTAAAGTACTTGATTCTAATAATTCGGCTTATGTAGATGGGTTTTTTACTTATTTAACAAGTAATGTTTTGCACAATCATAAATTTATTCATGGCTTGGACTTTTTTGGTTCTTTTCTAGGAATTCAAGAAAAATTCAATATGAATATTTTTGATGATTTAGAATATTTAAATGATAGCAAGTATTTCCATGAACAGAAAGGTAAATTATTTGATATTGAAGCAATTGACGATGAGATGTTTTTTGACGCAGATACCAGAAATTATAAAAAAAAATTGAGAATTGATAAAAATATTAGCAATAAATCCGTATATTCATTGAATGGAGAGAATTTCGATGATCTGTTTATTACCACATCCACTGTTAATAATGATCCTGTAAAATTAACGGAAGCCTTAGTCTTCGAATTTAATCTAAAAAATAAAAATGCTCAAAATAACAGCAGTAGAAAAAGTGGCTCTACTTGTTCATCCCGTTCATCGCATACTTCAGATGGGTCGAATGAAAAGGGGTCATCTTCTTCCAGTGATGAAGATGAAGAAGGGTCTATGTCTTCTTTTAGCAGTATGGATTCTGATATTATTTGCAATGCAATTATCAAAGATTTTCCAGTACAAATTATTTGTTTGGAAAAGATGGAAGCGACTCTTGATTCATTGTTAGGCGAAGAATTATCTGATGATGAATGGCGATCTTGCCTATTTCAAATAATTATGACACTAATAGCATATCAAAAGATGTTTAATTTTACGCACAATGATCTTCATACCAATAATATTATGTTTAATAAAACCGACAAACAATTTCTTTACTATAGATACAATAAAGTTTATTATAAGGTACCTACTTATGGGAGATTATTCAAAGTAATAGATTTTGGCAGATCAATCTATTCATTTAAAGGTAAGTTTATTTGTAGTGATAGTTTTCATCCAAAAGGTGATGCAGCCACGCAGTATAATTGTCAACCATATATGAATGATAAGAAACCTAGATTAGACCCCAACCCTTCGTTTGATTTATGTAGATTGGGTTGCGCGTTATACGATTTTTTTATGGATGATATAGATGATATTAAAACAGGTGGCGATCCAATAGCAGCATTAATTAGCGAATGGTGCTGTGATGATAAAGGAAGAAATATTTTATATAAAAAATGTGGTGAAGAAAGATATCCCGATTTTAAATTATATAAGATGATTGCCCGATCTGTTCATAATCATACGCCGCAAAAACAAGTATCGAACCCTGTATTCTCTCGATTTCTTTCAAATAGGAAGAAATGTGGCAAAAAGAAATTTATTGATATTGATGCACTACCAATTTATGCATGATTTTTCTTGTTAATATATATCATATGAACAAGAAAGCTAAGGGGTATTTATTTATAGCAATTTCACTACTATCGGTAGCTGGCATGTCTTTAATAGCATTCGCCTTAAAAAATAATGCTAGGAAAGCTAAAAAAAAAGAACCATGGACCTTCTCAGAATTTTTAAATAATGGCGAAACTATAACATATAAAACAATATTTGTAGGAGTTTCATATGGTATTATAATAGGCCTTATTGATGTTTTAGGTATTTGGTATGTATTAAAATATTTAAAAGTATTCATGCCAAAAGGTAATTTATTAGACGCCGGTATAGCAGAGGTTTATGCAAGCGTATTGGCTGTTATTTTTGGTACATTTGTTAGTCACTCTATTAAAACAGTTATACCTCCAGATAATACTATACCGATGTGGTCGGATGCATTTGGCGTTTTGATTGGATGTTTGATAACATTAACAATTATGACCAAAACCTAATTAAAAATCTGGACTATTAGTAAATACAACAGGAACATTGGTTATATTTTTGATAGGTTCTATTTGGGTATAAACAAATATTCCGGAAACAAAACTAATATAAACTACTAAAGTATCGCGCATTAATTTTTTCAATGGAATTGTCTCTTTGATAATAAATCTCATTTCGATAAATCGAAAAATAAGGTAAACGCAACTTACAATAATTCCTTGAATAAACATATTGTTGTCCATTATATTTATTCATAAATAATAGATTTGGGATTTTTCCGCACTTAACTTAAAACTTCGACCCCTTCAAGTATAGGTTTATCCTCTAATTTTAGCTGCCCATCTAACACTTGAATATCCAATGCGTCTAATTTTGGTGAATTATCAAATATTTTAATTTTTTCAAGATTAAAATCATCATCATCGTCTTCCTCTTCCTCTTCTAATTTTCTCTGTTCGTTTCTTTCATGACTAATTTTTTCTAATCTATCGAGTGTTTTTGGAGCAGAAACCAGAGCACTACTAGCCGTTGTTATTTTAGTAGGGGACTCTTTTGTATTATAATTCATTACGCTATCATTATTGCTAAAACTAATTGATGTTTTTGGAGAGGTTGTAACTTCTGTTGTAATCGGGATGGCTTTCAAAGGTGCAACTGTTTCAGTGGCAATTTTCAGTGATGCTGGAATAATATTATCCGATGGCTTTAATGAAGTTGCATTATTTTCTAAATCACCTTCGGGAAGTTCTTCAGTAGAATTAATCACGAGGGCTGATTTTGTTAAATCGTCTTCCTTATTATCATCAGTTTTAACAACTATTGCAGTTTCCTCACTTGCATCAGCGACATCCCCTTCTGTCTTTTTATCCCCTTCTTCCTTTTCCTCTAATTTTTTCTTTTCTTCCTCTTCTGCTTTAATTTCTTCTGCTGATTTTTCAACGGTTTCTTCTACAATCTCCTCTTCTTCGGTTTGATCAATATATGCTCTTAGAATTTTTTCAACAGGCATGTTATCGCTAATAACTTTTAAAATACATTCTCGAGTTATGATTTCGCATTCTCGCATGTTTTTCTGCTGTTGTAATGGCATGATGTGTTTTTCAAATAAATATACATTTTTATAAAGTTTTCTGGCGCACTCAATATAAACTTTATGTATAAAGTCTGGTAGTTTTGGAATATCAATATCAATCTTTTTTTGTTTACTAGATACGCGGATGCTTGTTAAAATTTTCAATTGTGTGATATGAACACAAGTAAGAATATCATCTAGATATCCGCATTTACTAGTTGTTACGATTCTATTTGTTTCGACATTGATAATTTCCTGATTCCATTTGGGAACTCGAGTCAAAAAGTTTTGAAACGTCATCAGATATTTGGTGTGCTCTTCGTTTTTAACACATAAATCATATGCTTCTTTAAAAATAGAACTAAAACCCTCAATTACGAGAGGAGTGAGAATATTCAATAATCTAGACGAATATTCATTTCTTGCTTCAGAAAGGACATTAGTATTAAAATCATCCATTTTACATTTCTTTTATATTTTCTAAATCTTCTTTCGGACGCAAAAATGCAAGTGTTAATATATAGAAAATAAAGAGTTTTTCATTTCTAAATTCTCTCCGAATTTTATCAAAATGCATTAGTAGCCCATATTTTTTAATATCTTCGATCTTAGGTATTTTTTCTAATACTTCCATAATATCCAACCCAGAATAGCCCTTTTCATATATTTTTTCAGTAAATTTATAACAGTTGATTATATTACTATAATGCTTTTTTTGATTAATTGACTTTAAAAGCCATTTCTGTCGAGGATTCATCATGTCTTTAAATGTGATATTGAAGTTTCGTTTTTTGTATTCGTGTAGACTCATTGGAGATTTATCAATTAACGGAAGCGGTACGTGTATATTACAAAATCGTGAAATAATTGGTTTCAATAATTTATCATGTTGATCAATAACTATAAAAAATCTTGTAGTATGACTAAATTGTTCTATACATCTTCGCAATGCAGATTGAGCGTCAGTCGTTAATTTATCAGCATTAAATAATATGACACTTTTAAAAATATTACCATTTTTATGTTGAATATTAGTCTTTGCAAAGAATTTTAATTCATCTCTAATAAAACGAATCCCTTTGCCGTGAGCACAATTTATATGCATTACGTATTTATTACAATTAACGATAGATTTGTAAATATTTGATATAAAGTACTCTAATAACGCGTGTTTTCCTGATCCGGAAGGGCCATGAAAAACAATATGAGGAATTTTTTTTGTTTTGATAAAATAATGCAACTTATTTTTTATATTTTTATGAATATCCATTTATAAATATTCATAAAATCCTTTTATATTAAAATTATGCAACACTATTCAAAGGCTGTGTAAAAGGGTTATTATCAAACGCAGTTAATATATCTGATTGATTTCTCGTACATTCTATAGTAGCTCCTCTTATATTTCTACCACCCATCTCACCATAAGTTGCTACATTTCCGCTTTCTTTTGGCATATTGACAGGTCCAGATGCAGGATTTGTAGATCCATATTTTCTAATTTGTACATTTTGCGAACCATTAAATAGAGGCTCACATCCAGGATTTATCTGATTAGTTAATAATTTTTCTTTATTTGGATTCAAATGCGCATTGTATGCTGCGTTATATACAGGACCATTGCTTGCACCATAATGAGATCCGCTGGAATTACCCGTATAGGATCCTTCAGTGGTAGCACGGTTTTGTGATTTAAGTTGATACTCTTTGGTAGCATATCCACCTTCATGTTTATAGAATGGTTGAGCAATATCATAAGTTTCTGATGTTTGTTCGCGTATCGTGGTTTTAGTTCTATCAGCAGGGTTCCATACTCGCGCTTGATCCACACCATAAGCACCGCCAGCATTCCCATTTGGTCTCAAGTTTCCAACAACGTTTTCTTTTCTAGAAGGTCTTAGTACATCCATTACAGGTGCAACGATTGCTTTCATCCACCCATTTACTATACCGAATTCAGTTGGTTGCTTAGTGGTACTTCTGGAATTGGGATATGATTTATATCCAGATTTACCATAATTTTGTTTTAAATGTTTCCAACCGGTTTGATAATTTAAATTATGTGCTTGACCAGGGTATTTAATATCAGGTGCTAATTCAGGTCTAGTACTGCGTCTATAGTTTTCTTCAACTCTACCACCAGTACTGGCTCCTCCTTGATTGGCAGCGCCCGTTCCAAAATATTCCCTTGTGGTAAATGGTCTATTTTCGGGTTGAAGAGGTTCTTCTGCTCTAGATCTTTGAGCTTTCTCTTGTCCACCAGTTGTAAACCATCTATCTGGAGTATTCAAGTAAAATGTATCTGGTTTGTATTTCTCTATTTTACCCTCAATACCTCTATTTTTTATAACGGAATTTGCAGGCCCTTCGTGGTTTCCTAAACCAAATGTAATTTTAGGATTTGTTTTAGTTCTTAATTGATAAACTGGTTTATCAACCCAAATATCTCTAGCCTCCATACCGGCGTTAAATCCATCGGATCCTTTATTGGTAAATCCTTTATTAAGACCTGGTCCTACACGAATTTCTTCCCACGGTTTTGTATTAGACATATTACGCGAAGGATTCATTCTAGATTGAATAAAATCAGATGTACTCGGTGTCCCGTGTGCATAATGAAGATTTTCATGAGGTGCAAATAAAGGAGCCTGTTCTCTTTTATGAATAACCTGAGATCCTGATCCACTATAGCTATCTAAAATACTTTCATTACCGCCAAATTTAGTTGTTCTCTGTGTTACATTGGACCCAAAAAAAGGCACCATATTATTGAATTTAATATCTTTTTTTTGTACAGAATCTCCAGATAAAGATTTGAATAGCATTGAATTTGTCGGATCGCCTCCTGCTTCAACTTTTTTCTCATAAACATCTTGTCTATAATATCTATCCGTGGCCGTGTTTGGCGCGGGATAACTTGCTGGATTATCGCCAACATCTGCAAATGTTTGTACTGGGAAATTTACAGGAGGAGTTACGGGTACCCCAGTTTTAACATTTCCCATTTGCAATTTTTTTCTTTCCGGTCCAGATCGATTTGTGAATTTCTCCTGAAAAGGGTGTTCCTCTTCTTTGTTTTGATTAGATAAAATATACATAGCTCCTAATCCTAATATGGGTATTGCAATCTCTGCCATTATATATTAAACAATATATTTTCTTAAACAATAAATTAACTACATTGATAATTTATTATTTTAGGGTTGCTTTGGGAAGTTGATTACCCGCATAAACACCAATTGGTTGTCCTCTTTGTTTTACTTCGCAGGGTATTTTATCTACAAAGTAATCCTTTTCTAAAATTCTAGTATTAAGATTATTTTGAAAAGGAATACAAGTATTTTCTTGCGGATCTAAAAATAGTATATAACGGTGATTTTGTTCTAAATCTTTATACTTCCACGCAGGATGAGTGGCTCTGGATTGATCGGTAACAGCTTTGCTACATGTAGGATATCGCACTCTTTTTGATTTTACAACACCTAAATTAGGATATTCATCTTTTGAACACCATTTTGATAAAGGACGAGTAATACCAATTAAATCGCTATCAATATCAATAGGAGCTCCTTCGGGGACTTTTCGTAGATTTGCACCCCATCCTTGCATTCTGATTTGAGGATCTTCAAAAAAACAAGGTTTATTCCCCCAACCGGGCTTGTTAAGCATGTATCTACCAGGTCCAGTAGATTCTTCTAGTATTTTTTGTGTTCTACAATCATCATAATTAAATCTAGTAAATGACATTTAATATATAGAATATGAATATAATAAAAAATACTTTAAAATTTATTTTTTACTACAAATGAATTAGTAACAGTTTATGAGAAGGGACCAATTGGTCTCTGAAATTTTTCTACAACTAAAGGTTTTGGCATTATTGATTCTAGTCGATTGAAGAATTTAACATTTCCCATGCAATTTAATTCAGGTTTCACAACCGGTTTTTGTTTTACTAAATTAGTAGATCCTATTCCAAATAAAGCACTTTCGATATCTGATGCGTTATTTGAAAGTACATTGTTATTATATCCGTTTGTCATCATTGGCATGTTGATACCAGCGCATGGAAACCTAGTATCCTCTGAAATGCATTTAAATTTCCATATATTAGTATCAAATTGTCGCTGAATCCCTCTTTGCTCTTGGCAGTACCATCCTTTTGAATTTTTTAAACTTGTGTCGGTCATATTAATATGTAATAAAGAAATATTATTTTTTGTTTGATATAATCTTATCAATTAATGTATTTTTTCTTACTAAAATGTCGTCTAAATTATTAATTATCGAATGTAGGTATTGATGATTTTCATAAAAATAATCCCATGAAAATAGAACCATGAAACACTCTTTGTCCTTCATTTTTCCGAAAGCAAGACTCGCTAGTGCCATTGGATGATATTCTTGAATAGATTTTATAATATCGATGTAATAATTTTTATGTATTTCATATAAATTATCAATCTCTTCGTTTATTTTATTTGAATACTCTTTTAAATTAAAAGTTTCTAAAATTTCTTTGCGATAAACGGTATCGTTATTATCCCTATATGTTAAATTAAGTGAATAATTATACATTATTATATTTATTCACTTTGGGTTTAAGTATTTATATTATTGCGAATGAGTTTGCCTTTCAAGATAGTCTTGATCGCGAGTTAGTTCGCGAGAAGGAAGTCCGCCACGAATCCACCCTTCAGCTGCAACACCTTCGACAAGATTATGAGGATTTTGAATTGTAGCTTGTACAGTAGGCAAAAGAGGCGTACGCGTATATTTGCTGAAAGATGTCTCTGTAACAGTTTTGCAAGATTTAGTGTCATTAATCATTGCACCTTGTTGAAGTCGAGCTTCAAGAACAGGACGAGCTGGGCCACGTCCTAAATAAGGCACAGTGCTAAATGGTCTTTGTTGAAGACTAATTTTACATTTTGGATGTGTTTGTATTGTTCCTATCTTAAGATTGGAATCAGAAGTAATATTACAACCTCCTGCACCACAAGGACCAAACCCTCCATTGTAAAACATGCTAGGTTGTTGGGTTGCGAAAGCAATTGGTTTTTTCATTCCACATTCTTTCAAAAAATAATTAGTAGTAGTATAACTACCCATTTCATTGTTTTGAGCCTCGCGGGCTGTTATACCACAAGTATCGTCGCCAATTCTTGTAAGGTTATCAAAATTATAATTATATACACTAGCCATTTCTATATAATTATACCTAAGATTATTTTTCTTAGTAATTAATCCATCTGGGATTATCTTTCAAACACTGTAATCCATTTCCTTCTTTGCACGAAGGCATATCACCATAGCAAAATTTCGCAAAAGCCGTTTGATCATTCGCCACTCTCGAATTTGCTGTAGTATAAAATCTTTGCATTGACTGTTCGAAACTTAAAGTATCGCCTAAATCTAAAAATAATCTTGGATCAGGACCAACATTTCCCGCGCTAGTATTGATTTCCTTTTCTACTTCTGGATTGAATGATGGCGCAGCTGCAGGTCTTTTTGGATTATATTTAATTTCGGGAAGAAGGACATTCCCTAGCGGGTTTTTTGCTGTGGGGGTTGTAAAAGATCGTTTTGTTGCTTTATATAAATTAGGATTTGTAAAACCTTCCTTAACTATCTGATCTTTTATTTTTTTTTTGACAGATTCTTTTCTCTTTGATTTGTACATCATTACAATTATAACTAAAGTAATGCCCGCGCTCACTAAAATCTTGAAAAATCCACTAGTAAAAAAACCTATAATAGTTAGAAGGATCACTAATCGTGTAACAGCGTTCAACTTAGCAACATAGTCTAAGTTGCTACTGGGCCATATTTCAGTTATATGATCGCTATCAAATAATATAGCAGGGTTATTTAACCAAAATGTGTTTGTCATTATATATATAATTTAAATTATTTTTTATTGGTCATTGTCTACTAAATTAGTTTTGTTTTTCTTTCTTTTTCGCTTTTTCTTCTTCTTTTTATTTTCTGTCGGTGCTCCTACTACATTATTTGTATTGGGGTTGGAAAGATTGGCATTTTCTGCTCTTACTGCAGCCAATTGTGCTTCTAAAATTTTAATTTGTTCATCCTGTGCATTTTTCTTTTTTTTCTCTAATTTCCGACGCAGTCTTTCTTTTGTCTTTGCTTTTGAAATATTCCTTTGCATTTGACCTTGAAACGCGCCCATATTAACTTTGGAATTTTTACCACCTGTTGGCATTCCCATCTGACTCATCATTTTTTGCATATTTTCCATTCCAGGCATTTTATGAAGCTTTTTCATTAATTCAGAAGCTTCTTCCATGAGTTCACTTTCTTTAATCTCTCCTGATTTGATTTTTTCATCAAGATTTCCACCAACCTTTTTAATCATTTTCATCAATCTGCCAGGATCTTTAAACAACACTTGAAAAATATCTGTTACCGAGTTTACTCCTGAAATATCTTGAAAATCTTTCATTGTTTCTTCGGTTATTTCGCTCGCTAAGCGCCCCAATTTACCGTCCAATAGTCCACTAATGTGTTCATGAAGTTCCTCGGGATTTGGCATGTCTTCCATATTCATACCCGCTTCGCCGTCAGCATTTTCAAATGCGTTTCCACTCATATCAAAAATTTTAGACATTTGTTCCATGGTCTCTTCTAATTTACCTTTTAACTCTTCTTCATTTATTGCTTCAAATAAATTTGCAGTATCGCCGAATGAATCTGAATTATTTTCCGAATTTACAATAGAAAAACAAACTAATTGTAAATACTTCCATATAACTAGTCTTGTTTTCTCTGTAATATCTTGTTTCCACACATCTCTAAAATCTATACCAGGCAAAAAATTAATAGCTTGATCACTTTTATATATTTCATTGTTTTGATATAATAAATCAAAAAATCTTGGGGTGTAGGTTTCTTTACAATGATTAAACAAATTTACTATATCTTTCGATGGTTCTTCATTTTTTTCATTTTCTACTATATCAACTGCTAATTTTTTAAGCGACTCTTCATATTCGGGAAAGGTGGCAATCATATCAGTTATGAAATCCTTCATTACTTTCAAAAATTCAGGTGGAATTGTTGAATCCTCGCTTTTTACTTTAGACATTATATATCTAAACTAAAAGTTATGTTTAAATTAAACTTATCCTTTATACATTATACTTAATTTTGATAAATTTTGAAGATATTTGACAATCTTCTTTTGATTTTCTTCAGACATATTAGAAGCTTTATCTTTTATTAACTCAATTGCACTGAGAACCTTTTCCGAATTATACTGATCACTTTGCCCTATATCGTTCTTATAATCCTTTACCATGAAAAAAGACCAATCCCCATTTTCGATTTGTGTAGAGTATGGTAATACACAATATTGATGCCAAGCCTTTACAACAATGCTTGGATTTATTTTCATAACTCCGCTAATATAATATCTGGATGTCTTAACATTCTTATCACCAGGAAAAACAGTTAGCACATCATCCAAAAATTCAATAAAATGCGAGTTGAATGCCTTAATAATACTCATTATAAACTAAATGTAGGTGTTCTTTTAAATAATTTGGTTTTTGTTATCTTTTACTCGCAATTTCAGAATTTCTCTGTTCTTGAAGTTTTCCCATATCAACATTTCCTACTTTATTTGGAACATAATTTTCTGGCGGCGTGGCTATACTCTGATTCTCCGACCAACCAGTATAACTATGCATCATTCTTAAACCACCGTCGCCTTTTGCTGATAACTCTTCAGCGGACATATCCAAATATGAATAATTGTCAGATAATCCACTACCCATTTCATTCATGGAAAATGCTAAAGGTTCTCCATTATTACCCGTAGCTTTATTATTAATTTCAACCTCTCCGGGGCTTAAAAAATGATTAATTTCTTTTAAACCATCAATTACACGATTTCCGTGATGCAATAATAGAACAGTGGGTACGCTTTTAACATTTGGTGGTAATAATAATCTCTGTCCGTTTTCTAAAATTATATGTGTTGTTCCATCTTTATGTTTTTCTCTTTTATCGATACAAAGAAAGTGTAAATCATCTCTAGTTTTTGTTCTAGAGAGTTTAAGTAATAGTTGTTTACAATGATTACAATAATTACTATAATATAATACAGCACTCATATAATATTACGAATGAAATTTGGTTATTAAATTAAACCCAAATAATAGTTTATAAAAAATTGATTAAACAAGAAATTATATGTATATAATTATATAACCATGAGTTCCTATTCTCAAGATGTTGAACAATCAAGTTCCCAAAGCGCAGTATTAGATACTTATATTAGTGCCAGGGATGAAGTGGGTGGCACTTTAACTTTCACTTTGGCGGGAATAAATGTTAGCATTGCAAATGGTCTTAGGCGGACTATTTTATCAGATATACCTGTTCTAGCATTTAAAACATTTCCTCATAATGAAAATCAAGCAGAATTTATCACAAACACTTCTCGTTTTAATAATGAGATACTAAAACAAAGATTGGGTTGTATCCCCATTCATATTCCTGATCTTAAAATGCCATATAATGAATTATTGGTGGAGATACATAAAAAAAATGATACAAATGAAATGATGTATCTCACTACTCAAGATTTTAAAGTCAAAAACATTTCAAGTGATAAATATCTCGATGAGAGCACGGTAAGAAAAATATTTCCACCAGACCCTATTACTAATGATTTCCTTTTATTCGCTCGATTAAGGCCTAAAATTTCAAATGAAGTCCCTGGCGAAGAAATTAAAATTACTGCTAAAATGTCTGTACATACAGCTGGCGAAGATGGTATGTATAATACAGTATCGTGTTGTACATATTTTAATACGCCCGATAAAGTTGCACAGAAGGATGGATGGCAGAATAAGTTGACATCATTTACTGAAGAAGAGAAGGATCCAGAAGTGCTAACGCTTAAAGAAATGGATTATTATAATCATGATGCGAAAAGATTCTTTATCAAAGATAGTTTTGATTTTAAAATAGAAACAATAGGTGTTCTTACAAATTATGATATTTGTTCACAAGCTTGCCAAATTATTATAGAAAAGTTGCTTTTCATTAAAAATCTGGCATCTGAAAAAACATTGACGATTACGAAGGCAGCTTCAACTATCGAAAATTGTTTTGAGATTTTACTAGATGGGTTTGGATATACTGTTGGCAAAATTATTGAATATGTTTTACATAGAGATCTTTATGCTAAATCTAAAACAGCCACCTATGTGGGATTTAGAAAAAATCATCCCCATGACAGTACCAGTTTCATTCGTATTGGTTATAAAAGTTCATTTACATCATCTGATGATGTAAAATCTGATGTTGAAGATGCTTGTGAGGAGGCAATAAAAATTTACTCCACCATTGCTAGTGAATTTGAAAAGTAAATTAATTATTAATTAATATTAATTTACTTCTTTATAAATTATACCTCTACTTGTTCCTTCAAATTTTCTACAACCGATTTAATTTCATCAACCTTTCTTTTCTTAAGAGGATAATTAATCGAACGCATAAGATGACTACAAGGTATGTTATTAATATAATCAATAACTACATTTTTTCTTACAGCTACTCCGTCTGGACGCAGTTCATTCAAATAGTACTGATGTAAGTTATACATATGTGTGCGATATTCAAAAGGAAATTCTAGAAGTGGTTTTTCCTTTTTGATATAACATCTAATATAGTTTGAATGCAAATTAAATGTGAAATTGTGAACTTGCTTACGTAGTTGGTCAAATGTACCCTTATGTTCGGGATAATATTTAAGGAAATCGCCAACTGCACCCATCTGTCTCAGATTATAGTATTGATATTGAAGTTTAGGGCTATTGCCTTTAAGTTTACGCACCTGCTCATACGTTGGATTTCGAATTTTGGTTCTATCGCCAGTATTAGGATTTACAAAGATTGCGCCCATAATTTTATAATCCATATTCTGCGTATAAAATTTATCTCTAATTTCATTAAAATTAAGTCCTTCGCAATCAATTACTTTATTTAGAGGTCGGGGCATTTCATATGGTACTGTTGCTACAAAGATATTTTCATCCCAATCCGTCAATGATATCTCCTTTACAAGTAAATCTTGACATTGATATACTTTACATAGAATAATATTAGGTTGTGTGAATGGGACAACTATTCTATTATCAGAATGCTGTAGAATCCAAGAATAGCACAAATTTTTATTAAAATTTTCAAATTCGTATCCCAGTCGATTCATCGCTTCAAGAAACATAGTTCTAAAAGTTATTTGTTTGTCTTGATAGAATGAACATCGCGCACCAATACTACTTCTCGAAGCAATTTCCCACTCATGTGTTAAAGTATTATAAAACATATTTATCATCGTGCCTTCTACAAATTCTTCAATCAGATATGTAGTTTTACTATCAAATGCATCTGCAAGAAAGGTTTCATTATCGATTGATTTTGGTGGAGAAAATGAAATAATTTTGTCATTATGTAAAATTACTGATCTGAAAAGGCCCAGCGTTTTTTGATTAGTAACATTCAAATCATTCTTATTATACTTAAGCAAATAAATATTATTTTCAGATTTTTTAGCTTCAGTTATTTCAGATTTAAGAGCCATCACTTTTTCACGCCAGTTTTCATCATCATTATCTACTTCTCTTAGTTTATTTTCAAGATTTTTTACTTGATCACTTTTTTGCTGTTTTACAATAATTCCCATTTCTTTGGCATACTCATTATCTTTATAGAGTCTTTGAATGTCTACAGTATTTGCAAGATTATATCTGATTTGCATTTGATTTATGATGCAAGGATCTCTTTAATAATATTTACGAATCAATTTATTTTCAAGTACCATTCTCAGAAGTTAATTTCTACTCTAATTATAAGGTAATGTCTGAAGTACAAGAAAAAGCAATAATTGATCCCCCTCGATCATTTTTTGAATTAGGAGAGGTTATTAAGATAATAGCACCATCAAATAGTGACATAAATGATAAAATATATTTGATTCAATATTTAGATGAAAATGAAATAGATATTCTTGATGTTGATACATTAAATAAATCAACACTTACAATAACAGATGGGAATTTAAACGATGAATCTATAGAATCTATTGAAATTTTGAGTAAGCCCGCAAGTGAAGGTTTTGCTAGACAGAACAATCTTTTACCAGGAACATGGATAACAATTCAACTTGGCGGAGATGTGCCTGCCACAATTAATGGTGAAATTACCAGTTTAGAAGAAGATATGATAGAAATAAATACTTGGCCCGGTAATAAAAAAATTTATATTGATTTTGAGTACAAGGGTATACCTAAGAATTTACCCATTGATTCAATACGACCCTTTACTCCTCCGATAGATGAAGAAAAGCAACCGACGCCTTCTCCTGAGTTTCCAGAGCTATCGCCAGACAGCGTTGATATGCCTGGGATAGTTGGAATTAGAGAGGAAGATGAAGATATAGAGAGCTCTCCCGTGGAAGTGGATATTGCACTACCAAACATTGCAACACAAAGAAAAGAAATTTTATTAGATGCCGATGATATTGTTTTTGGAGAGAAATTGGGGGCAATTACGCAAGAAGTGCCTGTTAGTGAATCAGAAAGAAGATTTGGTATAGAGACACAAAGCGATGATTTATTAAACGATCTTCTCTCCACAATTCCAACTTCTGCACGAAATACGAAGGTATTAAGATCAATTCATATAATGGTGGAAAGATATCAACAGCTTCGACAAGAATTTTCAAAATTATCAGACGATGGTGAATATGATATTCCTGATACAAAAACAGCTGATTATAAACCATTAATTAAAAATTTAGAAAATTTAAATGCAAAACTGTATTGGTTATTACCAATTGCCAAAAACCGAAAAAATATCTATAACATGAATATTGATGATGAAGATGATATTTCGGATATTGTTTCAACGACATTGGATAATGCTCAGACAAATATATACGAGATTGTTAATCAATATATGACAAATACTGTCCCTGACGGTGAAAACAAATATGAATATCTATATAGAGCATTAAATAGTTACTTAACACCATTTGTAGATCCAAATATTAAGAATAATATATTAGTTTCGGATCGTGTAAATGAAACTATGAATGTAATTATTGGAAATTTTGAAAACGTGTTATCTTCCGTTCTTTGCGGTGATAAATTCCAACAGGAAAGGCTTGTTATGGGGAGATATGAAAAAGCTTTGACACGACCGACTATCCGCGACATCAAAAAAAGAAAATTATTACCAGATTTAGTAGATTTGACCCCGGGAGATAGATTATCATTATTGGGATACCTTCAATTGCCCGAAGCATTTGTTAGATATTCTCAAATAAATCTTCCACAAACTAATATTTTACTTAAATCCAACTTGAATTTAATACCATTCTCTTACTTTAATTATTTGAATCGGAATTCTCCATCAGATATTAATATTAATAGTATAGATCAGGGACAGATACCTGAAAAAACAGATAATGAAAACTTTCTCAAAGATTTTGAAATGTTTATTTATGAACAAACCTCTAATTTGGATGATAGAAACCAAGAACACTACACTAATTTCTTGAATAATATGGTTCCTAGAACGCGCTCATTGTTTAATATGATGAAAAAGTATTATAAAAATTCTACATCATTTTTAGATATTTTGTTTCAGTTACAACCGTTCATGGTTTATGCAAATGATATTACATTCAAACAGTATGAGGAGATTGTTAATTTTATGCGATCTAATATTTTAAAATTCAAAAAACATCTAGTACAGAACAATACATCTTATTTGAATTATACTTCACATCAATATAAAAACCCCACTAATTCAAGTGTATTCAATACGGGTTTTAAAAACAGTTATCTGTTTAATTTACTTGAATCGAACAATCCTACAACTCAACAGACAGAAATGGCATATAAATTATCTGTTGTAGATTTAGAATCCGGAATTGCAACAAATCAAAGAGAAAAAATTTCAACTTCCGAATTTATAAAACGTATTTATACCGCAGATTATGGTTCTCTCTTTACGAATACAATTGTTATCGATGATATTGATTTATTTGTAGGAATGGATGTTGATGCAATTATTAAAAGTAAAATTGATTCTTTGGAAAGTGAGCGTGGAGTTGAAGAAACAAGAGATGACAAAGAGTGTAAAAATTTTGTACTTGCAAAATATTATCTAGACATCGATGATTTAAAAGAAGATGATGGTAATGTTGAAGTTTATTTTGATACTAAATATGATGATACTCGTTATGATATTATTGAAGAATTTGAAGGAGAACAAGCTCGCATGTCACCCAACGATTTTAATGCATTTCTTTTGAATCATTTGATAACAAACGTTGGACTTACCGATGATAATGCTAGACGAGAAGCTATGGCTATGATCCAAAAGAAACGTCTGGTTATGAAAGGTGATTATTGTTATTTGACAGATGGTCAGGGAATGAATATTTATTATATACGTGATGAAAATAATACATGGATTCGCAAACCTGAATATGATGGTGAGAGTATAAATACAACAATGTTTTGTAATCTCAAAAAGAATTGTATGGCAATTAATAAAGAATGTGACAATATGATTATCAATAAAACCAAATTAAAACAACAGCTTTTAAATGAGATGCTTAAACAGTTTGATGAGGATTTACATCTGGAACAAAGCGAGATTTCCACAAAGGCAAATGAACAGCAGATTTATCTAAGTAAAAGGATAAAAATGTTGCAATTAATTAATAATCTTCTCTCCGTTAGATACGATGAAGTCAAATTTGCAATTGGACAAACGGTACCCGAAAGAAATATCGAAGTTTCGCCTTATGCAGAATTGCGAGATCTGATTTTATCACATACGGATTTTGTAAAACGCCAAACGGATATATTAAAATTTATTGGCAAATTTTGCCAACCATTATCATGGTCAGCTGAAGGTGGTGATTCTACTTGGCTGTATTGTGTTAAAACTGGAAAGAAGTTACTACCTACCTTCTATGAAAGACTAGCAGACGCGTTCTTTTCGGGAAATTATCAGACAGTACTTGAAAGAGTGGTGGCTGAAAGAGGTCAAATTAGCGACGACGGGGACAAAATCGTTGACAAGTATTCGGGATATACTATTCGCATGATTGAATTTGATGATGCTGAAGGGTTTGATGATGCTGGTTATAAAATAGTATCCCGTGCTTTAATAGATAAAGATATAGGAGATGTGATAATGGACATGTCTTTCAGACCTACGGATACATTAAAATCAAAAGATGGCGAAATGATAAGCAATGTGATAAATACCTTACAAGAACAAATGGGTGTTTCTATTGGATCTAACAAAGAGTTTATTATTAAAAATGTTGAATCAACATTAGACAATTATTTACCATCTGAAGATCTTTATGCGCAAAAGGTTAAAGCAGCAAAAAAGCGCAAGATAAGGATGGGGTCCTATATTGACATTCATGATGAAGCGTTATTGCTTCTTACATTAGGATATTTTTTAGTTGCTACCCAGACCATGATGCCATCAATTATCACTTCTAAGACTTTTAAAGGATGTGGTCCAAAATCATTTGCAGGATATCCTTTGGAAGGTCCCGGTGATTATTCGGCCTTAAAATATATAGCTTGTTGTGCATTACGATTAAGATCTAGTACTCGACCTTGGCAGAGATTACCTCGTTTAACTCGAGATAAAGCAGTTATTACTTTAAAAACGTTTATGGAAAAGCTTAAAAAACTTATAGATAAAGAAATTCTCAAAAATAGAAGTACTACAGAAAAAATAGATGCAAAATTACTATATATTCAGAATGAATCCCCTGGCGAAGAAATTCCTATGGAATTTGACGTAAAACGCTGGTTGACATTTTTACCACCACTATTTCCTCTTAACGTAAAAGATACCCAACCTTTGCCCGCAAATTTTAAAGAAAATTTGGAAAGAGATATTGAAAGTGCGAACTCAAGGCAATTTGAAAGAATATCGACGCTTTATGGTAAAATGACATCAATGTCAATGCATATTATAGAATTGATTCAGCGAGTTATTAATAAAGAGACATTGCTTCTTTCAAATAGTCAAAATGAACTTCTAGTTGAAAACGCGTGTTGTAATAATGGATCAAGGGTAACCCGTATTTATTTTGAAGAAAAAGAGGGAGCCATTAGAATTATGAATAATAATGTAGATGAATATGGCAAGATATATACTACAGTTGAAAATTTAATTGTTCCATTTTATTTATTTGATCCTCAAAATACCAAACTTAAATATCCTGCCGTACCAAAGACCTTTTCTGAGAGTACAATTTATAGAGCATTTATACGATTTTGTTATTATAATACAGGATTTATCTTGACAGAACAATTAGAAAGGATATGCGGTTCCAATTCAAGTCAGTTTAAATCAGCAAATAATATCATGGAAAAGATTGAAATATTAAAAAGAGAAGGGAAAAATTACAGTATGGATGATTTTTTAAGACTAATGGATATTGTAAACCGGTCGAATACAGTTCAAGTGGATATGAATGAAAATGTGATATCTCCACGTATCAGCTTTGAAAATTTAATCAAGAATGACGATGTCTTAAGTGATATAGAAGGAACAGATTTGGAAACATTCATGAATTTAATGACGAATATACTTGATAGATATGATGTATTATTAGAACCAACAGGAGAAGATGAAAATGCAATGAATACCCTTTCGACTTTTTTACAAGAAAAGACGGATGAATTAATGACTGAAATAATTGATTACACTGATCTAGAAGATGATATGAATATAGCTGAGTTTTTCAATACTATTGGTAATTGGAAGTTGAAAGGTGAAAATATTTATATGAGTTTAGAAGATGAAACTGCTGAAACATTTTATAACTACGCGAATACATATATTAAAAATATTTTACAAATATACCCGACAATAATTGTAGATGGGGGCAATAAAACAGATTATAAATCGCCCAGTGTTCCAGTTCATTGGACAAAAGGTGCTCAAAAATTAAGTAATACTCACATTAAAGATGTAAAAAATATTATTTCAAAGGAATTTAATAAATTATACGAATTTTATGGTGATGTAGAGATAAAACCCATGTTGACTGAAATAAGCAATTCTGTAATATCCAATACTATTATTGCCATTTCACGCATGTTGCCATTTTTCGCTGATATTAGATTAGAATCGGGACAACCAAGGGTAAAAACCATTTTAGATGGTGATATATTAAAAAGAATTATGAAATTTTTACTTATGAGAGCTTTATCCGAATATATCAGAATTACGGAAGTGTACTCAACTCAAGAAAGACCTGTGCAGCAAAGTAGTTCAATTATTGGCGAAAGACTAGAAGAAGATATCTTAAGAGGGCGCGCTCTACAATTAAGACAAAAAACAAGTAATATCCTCAAAGCGTTCATATCAATATTACAAACACAAAAATCCGTTATTAATATCTCAAATCAAGAAATAAATCTCAAAGTCAACAAATCAAAAGAAAAGGAAAAATCAAAAATTACTAAAAATCTTGGCGATTTAACGGTTGAAGAAAGAAAAGTCCAGGATATTATGAAAAATCATAAGATAGGTGATTGGTCTCTAGGTCAAACTAGAGCGTTGTTTGTTTATGACGAAGAGCAATATGAAAAGGAGCGTCACGATTTGGAAGTAGATGCTTTAAATGAAATGCAGGTTAATGCTATAGATGGAGTAACTGAGAGAACACGAGAAATTTATCAGATGGACTGGGCAAATGAACAATTAGAAGATCAACGAATGCAGAGTGAAATAGGTAATGCTATATTACAACAAGGGGATGATGATGATGGTCCTGAAGATTTTTTCTAACCCATTAATAATGTATACTTATGAAATATTGTGGACTTTCAATGGAGATGAATGGAAAACGATAGTAATAACAAGAAAAATCAAAAAAAATAATTTAAATAATACATTAAATCTATATTATGTATTATTTACCAAATGAACTATGGGATATTGTTAAGACATATCAACTCAACTGGAAACCCACGCATAAAAAAAAGTTTAGTACAGTCATGAATGAATTGAAATATATTTTTGATGTTTTGTGTTGTTATAGAGGTTGTCGGTTTTATACAGTACATAAAATTACTGGGTATTTTCATAAATGTTATTTTACACTTATTTGAAATCTAAATCAAAAACATTGTATCTTTAGAGATTTATAATGTATATTCTAAAATTTATATTCTAAAATAATCTATATAAGACAATGTATAGATCATTTATTCGTAAACATACAACATCAGTCGCTATATTATTATTTATCGTATTTTTTTACATAATTCAATGCTGTGCACCATCATTTTTATATAAAAAAGATGGATCTATTCGACCATTTGGATTAGGTTACAAAGGTAAAACAGTTTTACCTATTTGGTTAATAGCTATTATTGTATCAATTCTATCCTATTTATTTGTGGTTTATTATTTAGCAATGCCAAAATTATCATTTTAATTAGTCACAGTATAAAGACTTGGACTCTTTTGATTTGCTTGCATTTCTTCTTCCTGGTCTTGTAAATCCATAGCCGTTTTTTTCATTTCTTCAGTGGAGTATTCACACTGAATATTTGCTATTGAATGCGATGATATTGATATAGTGAGGAACCCTGCCATTACATACCAAATGTATTCTGCAATTAAATCTTTAATTACAACAAGTTTATATAATTCATTATAACCGGGTTCTTCATCATATTTCGGCTTTAAAATACGACCACCTTCACTTTTCTCATCGGCAAGAGTCTTCATAAAATCTATATAATTATCTGGAGTCATTTCATTTATAACCAAAGAATGATCTTCGCAAATTTCAGTTAATAGTTTATTTTTACCCTTCGTATTTATCAATGAATTGAATTTTCTAGATAAACCTAAACAAGATATAAATAAGTATCCAAATGTATTGGAAAACGGACTTAACCAGCCCGGGAAGGCCGATGTTAAAGCAATTACACTTCCTAAAACAAGAAAATTAGGTATGAATGTATACATGAGAACTGAAAATAGATTTTGCGAACTACCATTACACACCGCCTGAGCATTGCTAAAATTAAATGCTAGCTGAACAAGTACTATAACAATTAAATATCCTAATGTATAAGCTGCTGTGCTTATAGAATCTTGAGGTCCTGCACTGGACATTTCATATCCCTTGAATAAAAAATATATAGTTGTAAATCCTAAAAAGGTTGATATAATTAAAGAAACAGAACTAGTTAATTTCGATGTACTTGAATCCATATATACTATTTATGTATTATATTTTTTTGTTTTTTGCCCTTATAACTTATGAATACTCCACATATACCGACTTTGACTGAACCGGGGGTAAGTTATTTTTTGAGATCAACTCTTAAAAAATGCAATGAAACAAAAACCAAATATTTTAATGTATTGTGGAATTTAGGATTATTGTTTTTTTTTGTGGCACTTTTAGGGATAATCTTAGTTTACAAAAAAAATACCAAATTAACTGTAGATGAAAAAAAAGAAAAACATGAAAAAGAAAAAAAATATGTTTTAGAAAAAATTAAAGCATTGCAAGAAAAGGAAAAGAAAAGACAAAATGAAATAATTACAACCCTTCCTAAGTTTGAAAGTAATTTTGTGATGTTACATAAAAATTATTATAAGATTTAAATATAAATGACAACAGCTAAAGAAGAGATGGAACAATTTTATAAAAAAAAGAAAAAATATGATTCAAAATATAATACTGCAAAAAATAGAATTCTTCATGACTCAGAATTAAGCAAAGAACAGAAAAGAGAACAACTAAAAAAAATTAAACCTCAATGTTTAGGTTGTAAACGATCTGTAGGGACTATTTTTACTCCCTCTATCGGTAGAGTAAAAGAAGCTAAATGTGGCGATACATCATCGCCATGTCCATATAATATTAAGATTAATTATGGTACATATGAATATGCTCCAAAATTATTAGATAAAATTAACCATGACGTGGATTTATATCAGTTTAATATCAGTAAAATTAAATACAATCTTTTATTTGGCTTAGTAACAGAAGAAGAAATGGAAGAATCATTTAATGAAACAAAAGATAAATACAAGGATTTAGTGTCTTATAAAATAACGGTTCAAAATTTTCTAGACAAATTCAATACAGTCGAAATTGAAGGTGTCGATGGTTTAGAGGATACTATTATCGATAAAAGAATATATATCCAAACTAAAAAAAACGAACTAGAAGGGTTGATTTCTGAATTTAGAACAATGATTTCTGAATATACCAATAGTACAAATGGAGATGAAAGGCGAAGCTTTATAAGTGATGCGATTGATTTATATCTAAATAGAATAACACCCATAATGAAAATTATTCGTGATACATTGTATGAAATTACTACAGTTTTAAAAGAAAAGGGGCAATTCGTCTTAATTCAAAAAGAACACGAACTTAAAAGTATGATTATAGAAATCGATCCTATGACTTTTACTTCCGGAGAGAATGGTGATAATGACGATGAAGATACCGATGAAGAAGATGATAATGATGATGATACGGATGAAGAAGATGATAATGATGATGATACGGATGAAGAAGATGATAATGATGATGATACGGATGAAGAAGATCCGTGGATGACAATGGATGGGGTAATCAAAGAATAAAATGAGATATTACTATATATGAAGTTTATAAGTGTACCGGTATTTATCATTAGTTTGACAATAGGATTATTTCTAGCTTATATTACAGCACCAAATCCAGGTGTTATTTATGTTTATCCGAATCCCGATAATATAGATAAAATACAATTCAAAGATGAAGGCGGTACATGCTTTGGATTTAAGGCAAATGAAGTTAAATGTCCAAATAACAATAAATTAGTTAGAAGATATCCAATGCAAACTTTTGAAGCTCAAAAATGAAATGTTTGAAATATATATATAGATGTATTTAAGACGATTAATATATAGTGAAGTCGGAAAATATGTAATGTCCATATTGTTAGGATTGGGTTTGGCTACTTTATTTAGAAAGGTTTGTAATGATAGATCCTGCTTAGTTTTTCACGCACCTCATATAAATAAAATTAAGGGACAGATATTTGATTTTGATGGAAAGTGTTATACTTTTGAAGAGAAAGCGGAGAGATGTGATCAAAACAAGAAGATTTTAAGTTTTGCGTAATGTTGAATTGTATCAAATATAATTCAATATTATATGTCAGATTCTACTAGCATTGATTCATTACCAGGACCTCCATCGGAGTCATCTAATAATATTAAGATGCAAGTTTCGGAAGAACAGCCTGTGGCACAAACGCATCAACCAACGCCGACACAAACCGCTCTTAATAATGATCCAGGATCTTCTTCAGCAGTAGCAATTGCACCTGCTCAGGTAGATCCCAATTCCATGAATAAAGTAATGCAAGGATTACAACAGGCTCATATGCAGGGTATGACAGGTTTAGCATCTCGAGATATACCAATGCCTACTACTCAATTTACACAAGATCAACAGATTAAGCCAAACTATATACCAGATCCATCAAATAAAGATTACATAGAAGAAGAGGATACTTATGAGACGATCATTGAAAAGAAAAAACAAAAGATGGAACAGGAAGATAGATTGGATATGCTTTATAATGAGTTACAAATGCCTATTTTAATTATGTCATTGTTTTTATTATTTCAGTTGCCTTTCACGCAGAAAAAACTGTTTCATTTTTTCCCCAGCATGTTTCATAAAGATGGAAATATGAGCATGGGTGGTTATGTTTTGAAGACTGCTATATTTGGATCAAGCTTTTATTTTATTATGAAGCTTAGTAAGTATGCTAGTGAGTTGTAATTAATTATATTCCATTACTATATAATGGCTTCGCAAGCTAATTTGACAAGCGAACAAAATCTTTTTACAAGAATTAAAGATTCCCCCTGCATAGATGGGGATAATACAGCACTTACAAATTATAATAATAATAAAAATGATAATCGCTACTTGACTCAATTAGCGATGTATCTTCGTCAACGACAGCAATACTGTACGGATAGAACGATAAAACAAAACATAACCCAACTAATAAAGCTTTTACAAGAAAGAATTTTATTCGACTACAAGTATCCACCAGCGGTTGCAAATGACAATAGTCCGATGGGGCAATACCCACTACAATATCATCAACAACAGCGACAACAGGATTCGGAAGAACAGACCCGTTTTCGCGACGAGGTAAATCAGCGATTTACTAATGTCGAACAAGCGCTTAATACCTTAGTAAATATGAATGCTGAGGAATTGGTAAATCAAGATGAAATAGGCAATGGAGTCATGCAAGCTATAGCCTCTATTGAAGGTGTTCAACAAGGAGTCGATGCTATGCATGGTGATTTAAAAAAAGGATTCGAAAAGATTCAAGACAAAATGGCAGAGTGCATACCTCCTCCAACAGAACTTATGCGAATAGTATATTGTTTCCTATCATTGATTAGTTTAATCATTGTAGTTTTAGTATTGGTTCATAAAATTTATTATCAAGTTGCAATGACTAGTTCACGGATAATGAGAGCGCTTGGAGGTTCTGCGCCGATGATAGGTGGTTTTTTGGGAGGTACAATGCAAAGCATGACATTGATTATTTTTGCCCTAGCTTACGTAAATTTTATAACATTTATAACCGGTGGCTTAGTACAAGGAACTGTAATTGCTGGAAATATTTTATATTATATAAGGGTTTTTATTGAAACTATATTTGACTTTGCAGTATATAACTTGAAAGAATTAAAGTCAACACTTTACGCTATCTTAGGGATAGCATTTCCAGAGTACGACGGTTTAACTGAGATTTTAAATGGTTTAAAAGATTCGATTATATCATTATTTTCACCATATATAGATGGGGTTGCAGACGAGATTGCTACGGCAGCGCATGATGCCGCAAGAGAAGCAGCAAGAGAAGCTGCAAGAGAAGCTGTAGAAAGTACATTTAGCGCACCGGTTGATGCAGTTTGTTCAGCGGCTGCGGGAGCAGTAGAAGCAACCTCAAATGCACTGTCTGGTGCAGCGGATGCCGTGTCAGACGCATTAGGTAATGCTGGGGAATATTTTGTTCGAACTGGTGGTGGACACGCCCTATCCGAACAAAAAACAAAGGGTACGAGCATGACAAAAGTAGGAGGCGGAGGAAAAGACTTGGCGGAATGTTTGATAGTTGCGGTTGATACATTTGGTAAAATTGGTGATTTTTTAACAAAAGTAGCAATTGCGTTAGAACAGGAAAGTACAAAAAAGGAATTCAAAAATTTATCTCAGGAGAAAAAGAATGAATTACGAAACCAATTATTTTTAAATCCCCAAAAAAAGAATTATAAATGTACAAAACCAGTAGGTAGTGGGCAGTTAGCTCCAATTATAAAAATGTGTGATCCATTTATAAAACAAGGAATTATATTATCTAGTTCTCTATTAAAACCACCACAAAGATACAAGGTCAATGTTTACTTAGCTAAAGTTGCGACGGGTAGCCCTTACTTTATTGATACATATTTTGCAACTCAAAAACAACAAGACAGTTTGAAAAAAATGAAATCAAAAACGCCTGGGGTGGTGGGCAAAAATAAAAAAGACGTTTGGAAACTGGGGAAAGAAAAATTTGCTGAGCTGAGAAGTAAAATTTTACAAACTACTCCTCCTCCTCCTGTACAAAGAGCACCTCCAGCACAGGCTGCAGGTAAAAGACGAAAGAAAACTAGAAAAGAGAAAAAACGTAAAAAACGTAAGTCAAATAAGAAGCGTAAAAACAAAAAAAAGAGAACAAAGCGTAAAATTAAAAGAAGAAGGACAAAAAGACGTAAACGACGTTAAATCTTAGTGATTGCTACTTTGCATTGAGTTGCAAAATATCCGACCAATTCATCATTCTTATAATCATCTAGGTATTTAATCTCTCCAATCTCGGCAGCCAAGAGCATTCTACAACAAATAATACACGGGTAATGTGTAATATAAGCAGTAGCACCTTTACAACTTACGGCACGCTTAGCGCAATCGGCCAAGCAGTTTTGTTCTGCGTGTAAAGTAGCTTGTTCATGATTATTTCTAACAATTGAATTATGAGGACAACCTGGTAAAAACCCATTGTAACCCTGGCTAATAATTCTGTTATCTTGAACGAACAAACATCCAACCTGCAAGCGTTCACACGGAGAGCGCTCTTTCGTTGCAATTACAATTTTCTTGTAATATTCATCCCACGTAGGGCGTTTAGTCTTATGTTCGTCCTCATCCATTATATTCACTTAAAAGAATTTGATTTTAATATTTTAAAATGACAAATATTAAAATATTCAGAATTTCTGATGAGTTATTTTCGGGATATACAGTTCATATTGATATGGACTATTTTGATACATTAGAGGATGTTTGTGCGCAAATTAAAAGAACACTTATTATATTTTTAGAACAACATAACTTAGAAATATTAAAGGGAAAAGCAAAACAACTTAAATTACATTATCATGATTATAATTTAGGACAGGTTTTAATGGAAGACAGGGAAAGGGATTTTTGGGTATGTAGCCATTGTTAATTATTATCTTACTTATATATATAATGAAGTGTTCAAAGGCAATGATGAAATATACCGGATATCTCCATATTATTGCATTGGTTGTTGCTATATATGGTACAATGCATCAAATAGATGCTGTAAAAAATGATAAACCTTATTCTGTAGCTCTTTCGTTATCTTTGACTGTAATGTTATTGCTTAGAGTACCGAATCAAGTTTGCGTTGCATTGAATCAACCAGAAGGATGGTATTCTGTTATAGGTACAATGGTAGGTGCAGTCAGTTTTGCTTATTTGAGCTATGAAACTTATATGCACGAGAAGGCAAAATCGCACGCGCATAAAAAATAAATTTTATATTGAAACAAACATCAATATAAAATAATCTAAAAATTAAATAAGCGTTGAGTTCTGCGCTTTTTCCGCCTTCTTTTTCTTTTTTTGGTTTTTCTTTGCGTTTTGCGTTTTTTATTTTTTTTATCTTTTTTCTCGTCTTTTTTGGCCGGATCGTATTTAAGAAAATGATATTCCCATTCTTTTCCGTTGCGTTTATTAGATAATTCTTTAAATTTTTTAGCTTTTTCTTCTCGAATACCTTCTAATGTTAATTGTTTACCGTAGCAATTTATACTAAATCTTTTTAACAATCCTTTTTGAGACAACCGATTATATTGTTGAACCTTAAATAAGTATTCAGCCATGCAAATGATACGATTTGGATCATAATATGGACGATTTACATAGGTGAATGCTAAGTAAAAACTAAGCATTGTATCAATAGTTGCAATTTTAACATTTTTACCCTTCATTTTAATAACATTATAACTATGACACGCAATTGGTTCATAAATAACAACAATGGTTTCTTTATTTACTAACACCTCATAATGAGGAGCAATAACCTCGCCAACGCCTTTCCTTTTTCTGATAGAAACTTTTTTAATGCCCGCATCTTTCAATCTATTTTTGAGAATATTAGCGGTTTGCTCTGGGTCTACGGCCAAAACATCAAAATCTGGAATTTTTTTAAACTTTTGATATTTGAATTTTTTTAGATAACGAATATAAAGTTGAAGAGCCATAGCACCAAAGAAAACAACGCCTTGATTTATAAGGGATTGTCTAGTAACATGAAATATTGTTTGCTCTTTACCTTGTGGTAATTTATGCTCGGCATCGAAAAAACGTTGAATTTCAATAAACTTACAATTTTTACCTTTTAAAGGATAATTTTTATTTAATAGTGAAATACGTTTTAGTACTTTTTCCCAACGAGACGGATCACCTTTTGGTCTAGATAATTCCAAATACATCAACATACGCAGATAATTAGGAGGTGTATAATAAATCCCGTTGATGTTAACTGCGGTTTTTGCAATCTTTTTATATAACTCTGGTACTAAAAATGTAATATCAGCCACGGGAATAAAATTCACAAAAACTTTAAAAGTTCCTGAATGAACGCCTGCTTTCGCCTCAATCTTAGTAAATCCTTTTTTATAATATATATCTGCCAAATCTTTCGCATCTTTTAAAGGATCCGGAGAGAAGAAATCATAATCGGGTAATTCAACATTCATATCATAGAACTGATCTTGGACGGGTAAAAGGGCATTTATTGCAGTGCCTCCATAACAGATAAGTTTTCGCGCACGCAAGAACTCTTCTACTATTTTAATTATTCTTTTAACTTCTGGATCTTTTAATAACTGTTCCCCCTCTATCACATCAGCCTTATCTACTGCTTGTCGCAATATCGCCAATTCGCATTCTTCAAAGGACATATTTTTTTTACAGTCTGTCATAATAATATATACACCGATTAAAAAATTTACATCGTGAAATTAACCATAGGTAGATTATATTTTTTACCTTTAAAAGATTGTTCTTTTGGTGGTGGCGTGGGACATGTGATTGTGGATTCAGTCAAGCATAAATTGGCTGGTTTTTTGATAAATGCACAGCCCCCAGTATTGAAATAATCTAAATAATATTTCATATTCTTATCTAAATTTTGATAGTTCATACAAACCATCTGACAACCTAAAGCTTGATGTGTAATAATTGGAACGTTTGTGTTTATTTCACTCCAATCTGGCATTGTTAAGGTCAATGATTGCGCAGTTTCTCCTTTAAAATCATCAATATTTGGAGCATATTGTACAGCGTGATTACGTAATTGTCTGAAATATATAGAATTGGATCCTAAATTAACTAATTCATAAAATGAATTATTTTCATCTTTGTAATTATCATTTTCTTGATGCGCTAAAATTATTACTTTCCCCATCAAAGATTTGAGTGGTTGCATTGTTAAATTTATAGTCTGACCACTGCTTCTTCTACCTTCAAATGACCATCTAGAATCGAGTAGTTTACCGGCAAAATTACTTTTAATGGCTGATGTCAATGGTGGATACACATCTTTTCTATTTGATTTTATTCTAAAGTGTAAAAATAATGGATCACCTGGATTTGCACATTTTGCAGAGGAGAAGGCTAATTGAGATACTCGTTGTAAAACCTTATCAATGGGGATACTATTATATGTTCCTTTTATATTTGGATTTTGAAATGGTGATGCAGCCACAACTGCTTTACCATCTACTGAATAAACCGCAAAATCTAAAACTCTGGCACCATGAAATATAATCTCTTCCAATGGATCAAGTGTAACATAACTATCTTGGAAATCTCCTGCACAGCAAGAATTATAACTGCTGGCAATATAGAAATTTAATAAAGGGTCGTTATATTTAGGATCGCTTGCATTTATACTTGATAATTGTGGAGCATATTTTGGTTTATCATATGCAGTTTCCATCTTATCTACGTTTGCAACCTTCTTGCCTATTTGTGTTCGGTAATACCAAAATACACCCAATATTGTTAGCAAAACACCGATCCAAATATATTGTGATAAAAATCGCTGGGTATTTTTAATTGCGTCTTGATATCTGTCTGACATAATATTAGTATAATATTTATTTATATTTTAATCTTCACCTAAATAGACACAATTAGAATTTAAACACTTTAAAATAATTGTATATATTATATTAGATAATGCCAGGCGGATTATTACAATTGGTTGCATATGGACAAGCAAATATTATATTAACAGGAAATCCTAGTACAACATTTTTTAAAGCTTCCTATAAAAAATTTACACCATTTGGGATGCAGAGGTTTAGAATAGATTATGAAGGTCAACGAACATTGTCATTTGACAGTGCTGTTGAAATGAATTTTAAAATACCCCGTTATGCTGAACTTTTATGGGATTCCTATATTGTGGTAAATTTGCCAGATATATGGAGTCCGATCTTTTGGAGAGATAAAGTACCGGGAAATTATGTACCATACAAATTTCAATGGATAAATGATATAGGATTTGCAATGATAAGACAAATAACTATTCATTCGGGAGGTAGCACTTTGGCTCAGTATTCAGGGGAATGGATGATGAATGCTATACGAAGGGATGAAGTAGCACGACGCTCATTATTGGGTAGAATGGTTGGTGGTGATAACCAGACAAAAGAATTAACGGATCCCGAAGCTTATTGGGGTCATTATCCTAATGCTATATACAACGATGACTGTAGTACAAGCGGATTAGAACCTTCAATTAGAGGTAGACAATTATATATACCTTTAATGGCATGGTTTTGTTATTCTACCAAAACTGCATTACCTCTTATTGCTTTGCAGTACCAGGAAATACATATCAAAATAGATTTTAATCCAATTAAAGATCTATTTACAATATTAGACGTTGAGCAAGACCCGACGTGCCAAAATTGCGACACAACTAAATCGCCATATATTCCAGAATTAATATTAAAGAGAAAAGCGCCTAATTGCGCTAGTATAACAGATCAATTATGGAAATTTATACAACCACCAAGCAAAATTCCAACGACGCCTCAAGAAAATCATTCTCAATATTTGAATAGAAGGAATGATTGGAATTCAGACATTCATTTGATAGGAACATATATATTTTTAGGAGAGGAGGAAAGGCGTATTATTGCTAAAAAATGTCATTCTATTTTAATTAAAGAACAATATGAATGGGATTATTTAAATGTAACAGGTTCAAGAAGAGTTGACATACCCAGTAAGGATATGGTTAGTAGTTATATGTGGAGATTTCGTCGAAGTGATGTGAATAAAAGAAATCAATGGTTTAACTATTCTAATTTTAAATATGAAGGCGATCCTGACCAAGTTCCTACTCTTAAAAATATCGATGGTACTACTTTAACACCATTTAATACAACCGCTGGAAAGAGCAACCCGTTTAAATTATATAATAGCGGTTGTAGGACTATTAAAAATCAAAAAAATATCATGTTGGATATGGCTATTTTATGTGGTCAGGACTACAGAGAAAATGTTTTGGCAGCCGGCGTATATGCTTTCATAGAAAAGTGGTATCGAACAACAGGTATATCTAAATATGGATTGTATTGTTATAATTTCTGTACTAATAGTAATAGACTAATATATCAACCTACTGGCGCACAAAACACTAATAAATGGCAATATATTACGTTCGAATTTAATACTATTCAACCGCCAAGAAGTGAAGCCGATGATGCAACTGTAGATGTATTGTGCGACCCTTCTGGTGCAATAATAGGTGTAAGGAAAGACTTATGGACTTTAAATGAGTATAATTTTGATTTACGCGTTTTTGAAGAACGATATAATGTAATCGAAATTCAGGGAGGACGGATTGGATTGTCTATTGCACGATAAAAATATACTAAAATATAATATATTTTTATTTAATTACAGTTGTTGCCACATCTACAAGTTGGTGGAAAACAATTTTTAGATTTACATTCACATTTATTATCAAATCCTTCGCGCAATTTACGTTTACTATAATGATACATAGTGCTTAGAAATTGGTAAATTACAAATAAAAGTACAAAAACAGCAAATGTTCCAAATACGTTCATATATATATTATAAATATTTTTAATGGAAAAGGTTCATCAATGAATTGTATGGTCTAGGTATATCATTCGGGCTTCTAGGATGTATATTTTTGCCTTGACAGGGACTTCCGCTAAATCCAATACCGGTTTCTGGTAAATATGGACTTGGTTGACCGTGATGATGTCCATGACTTCTACCGGAATGTTTATCGTGTGTATGATCTGGTTTAACGTGTCTTCTATGTTTTTTCTTAATAAAAGCAGTGTAATGAGGCCGTCTTACAATTTTAGAGTGAACAGGCATCAAAAAGAATTTTCCAGTTGTTGAATCATAATTTACGCCACCACAAGCTCTATCTGTTTCACAGTGTTCTATTGCATTAGAAATATCATGATATACTGGTGCTCCGGGTATTGGCGTCCCTTGGAATGCGTGACCGGGTTCTCTATGTATATCATTACTATTTGGAGGAGTATATCCATATAGGTTATTTGTTCTTGATGAGTCTACGTAATGCCTTGGTCCGCAATTGGAAACACTTGATGCTTGATTTGTAATACCCTTATGTTTTCTACCTTTTCCTTTATTATGATCGGTATCACTTTTCATTATTTTGGAAACTTTATTTAATAATTGTATTTCTCTTTCTAATAATTGATCGTTCGCTTTTGGAGAACTTTTCCTTTTTTGTTCTACTTCTGCTGCATACACGCGCCACACCATTTTTCCCAATACCTCTGCCTCGGAGTCATGAATTCCGGGTGATTTCACTCCACGCTTCTTTGCTTCATCTTTCACGAAATCTTTTCCAATTTCTTCATAGACCCTTTTGGTGAGAGGCAATTGATCTAATTTATCTGGAATAAATCTTTTATATTTATGCGAATGGCTATCGTCAGGTACACGTCTCCCATGACTATGATGATGTTTGTGTTGAGTTCCACCTGGTCCTAGTAAATGCTGAGTACCTCCTGGTCCTAATTCGTGACCGTGTTTATGACCGTGTTTATCACTGTGTTTATCACTGTGTTTATGACCGTGTTTATGACCGTGTTTTGAATTATATGTATCTTGAGGAAGTAATAACCCCGCCTTTGCAAGACTTTCTTGTTCTTCTTTTTGCATTTCTTTGGCGTGTTGTTCTCCCTCCTTCTCCAAACGTTGTGCGAGATCGGTGGAACTTAAATTATTCATACCCTCAATCATATTACCCGAATTATTTTTGATAATACTGATCCCATCCATTAATAATTTAACACTCGTAAATACAATTAATAAGCAAATTAATACTTTTATCAAATTCATTACTATATATAATAAATAATATTTTTACTTTATGAAATTATATATCTTTCAAAATGTCTAGAAGATATATAGCTAAATAAATGTTAATATCCTCGAAGATTAGTATGCATTGCTTTTTTATCTGCAATAACGTTATTTACAAATAAAAACATGGCCAAATCAATAAATAATTTCATCATTATTAAAGCTATAAAAAGAGTAACCAATCCTCTAATTAAGTTCATTATATATATCTTACTAGAAGTTTTATCTAAATAAGTTTACAAAAATATTCAAGTTTAGAAAGAATTATATTTGTAGATATATATATATATATGTCCACTTCAGGCAAAAAAAAACATAAAGATAAAAAAGCACCAAAAGTGACAGCATCATTAATAAAAACAAAAAACCCGAAAAAAAAGCAAAATCCGTGGTCTGCTTTTTGGGCAACTTCTATAACCACTGTTGTTGTCTTTTGGGTTTTATTTCCATTTTATTCTTTTCAATTACAAGTAATTTTAGATCAAAGACAATGTAAAGGACAATCACAAAATGATCAAGGGGCTGGTGGTGGCGGGAAATGTCTTTTACCTCATAATCTACATCAACCTCCTTATTACCCATGTAAAGATGGCGTTTTACCGCCTAATGCCATTGAAAGCAAAACGTGTCCTGTAGAACACGTACAGGGTCCAGACTGGTTCACTTATATGTTACATCTATCTAGGTCATTTTCAAGAGATATATATAGTATTATTGTTGGAGAAACTTGGATAACGGCAGACAGTGAATTGCAAAAAGTAGAAAAAAAACTGAAAAATGAGGAAAAAACTAGCACTGATGTCGCGAGTGCATCAGATGCCACCCCGAGTGCACCACTGCTAGATGGTGGTAGAAGAGGAGGAACCAGGGAAAACCGGAAAAAAAACAAACGAAACAGGAAAAAGAATTGGCTGAGGAAAAAGCTCGAGGCTGAGACCCCGACGAAATGGTATCATATGAAAAAGGTTGTTCCTAGAGCTAAAAATTTAAACGAATATGCGATGGATGTGATGGAAAAATCATTAGGTTTTTCAGATTCATCGTTTCGAAAAAATAAAATAAGATCATTATGTTCCGAAAAATTCAAAGAATATAGTCTGGAAGATGAAATAATTGATAATTGTACCGATGATAAGCCTGGGTTATTTGATTATCCGCCATTTAATTGGATTTTACCAAAAAAATATGGATGGCCATATAATTATATATATGATGACCCGGCAGTCCAAGAACCTACTGCATATGACCCAGGTAGTGATGGCAGTGCCAGTAGCCCGGGAAGATGGGTTGGAGCTTGGTTTGCTAAGACACAACAGCGATCGTGGTCTACTAGTCGAGGAATTTGGAGTGATGTGCTTTCCTATTTTTTACCTTATTTACATGAAGAACTACCGGTGAAAGTGGTAGAGGATCGTTTAACAGATTTTATTGAAAAACTCGAGGAAAAAGCTCCTTTCACGGCATTTTTCGAGGACGCGCCCACCGCCGCCGACGCCGCACTAGAGGAGAAAGGCAAGCTTATAACGGATTTTAAAAAAATTCGAACGCTGTTCGAGAAAAAATTTGGAGAAGAAGATCGAAAAAAATATAATGGGAAAAAAACATTAGGTGCAAGAGATATATTATTCAATGTGATGCAGGAATACTTTAAAGAAGGCAAACGCACTCGCGAGAAAGAGAAGAGGGAAGAAAATATATATTTAGATTTTTACATCGCAGCTACAAAGCCAGAAAGCCTACGAAATAAAGATGGTCCATTGGGAAACGGATTTGCTATTTTCTGGAATTTCTTTGAAGGAGATTATCGATACTGGTTTAGATATTTGACAACTTTATATATGCCTGTACTTTCTATGGTAGTTATGATGTTGGCAGCCGGAACGGGGTTGGTATTTACGCCATTCGCATCATTAAATAGATATAGTATTTTTGTTTTACCATTATTCTTTGGTCTACTAACTACATTTTATAATATGGCAGCTATGCCTACCGAAGTATTCTTTTACATGTTATTTGGGGCGATGGGTAAACGCAATGACTCTTCGAAGACTCCGTATGACGGTGGCGATTATCAAATGCAAAGAAATGTTAGAGCATACTGGCCAATTAATCTTTTCATCACTCTCGCTATTATTGTATCATCGTTAGGAACTACTTTAACAAAAACAGGAAAATCGTGGGGAATAGGCATTACACTAATATTCCCAGGTTTAATAGTTCTTAGGTTATTGACAAAAATTATTTATTGGTTATGGTCTATTTCATAAATTATTAGTTAAATTACTTAACAATATAAAAGTAATTTAATCATCGATGGGAAAAAAGAACCGGAAAAAGAAGAAGGTATCGGCAAATGGAAAGCCGTTTGTAAGTGTATGTACGCCTACATACAACAGGAGATCTTTCATACCAATGTTAATTAAAAACTTTTTAGCACAAACCTATCCAATGGAGCTAATAGAATGGATTGTTGTTGATGATGGATCAGATCCGGTTGGGGATTTATTTAAAGATATTGCAAATGTAAAATATTTTTATCAAAAAGAAAAAATGAAATTAGGGAGAAAGAGAAATTATATGCATGAAAAGGCAAAAGGAGAGATTATAGTATATATGGATGATGATGATTATTATCCACCTGATCGTATTAATCACGCAGTTAATAGATTAAGATCGAGTCCCCAATCATTATGCGCTGGAAGTAGTGTTATATATATTTACTTTAAAGAGACTAGTAAGATCTGGCAATTCGGACCATATGGACCAAATCATGCAACGGCGGGAACATTTGCATTTAAGCGAAAATTATTGAAGGAAACAAGTTATGACGACGATGCTGAAATGGCAGAAGAAAAACAATTTTTAAAGAATTATACAGTACCATTTATTCAATTAAATCCGTTGAAAAGTATTTTATGTTTTGCTCATGATAAAAATACATTTGATAAAAGAAGATTATTGCAAAATCCCAATCCAGATTATGTAAGAGAAACCAAAATAACGCCAAAAAATTTCATTAAAAATAAAGCTATAGCAAATTTCTACATTGAACAATAAAATATTGCATTATAATATAATGTTAAAAAGCTTAACACGAAAATTCAACAAAATATTACCAAAAGGTAATAAAATTACGCCCACGACTTTTGTAATGTTAATATTAATGGTAATTGCTGTTATTATAACATTCAGACTACTTAAGATGGTATACATTGAATTAAGAGATTTTTTTACACATATGCTTTTACCGAAAAGAGAATCATTTGAAGGGCAAAAAGAATTATTGCTTTTGCATATGGAAGGATGTCCTCATTGCGTTACTTTGTTGCCTCACTGGAAAGCTGCTGCGAGCGAAAATACAACAAGTATTAACATGCGTGCCTTAGAAAGGAAAGATGACGGAGCTGCTGAGATTATCAAAGCCAATAAAGTTACAGGATTTCCTACAATTTTATTGATGGGTGGAGGTAAAAAACTAGATACATACGGTGGTAAAAGGGACAAGAGTGGTTTATTGTCATATTGTAAACAAAATGAATAATCAATCCTCTTCTAATTTTGTATATGCATCTAAATATCTGTATATACGATTAATATCTAGTTTGTTAATATCATAATTATCATTATCAAATATTTCATATATTTCTTCAAACGTATTTGTATCTCTCAAATAAATAAAATATGAAAACATGTCTTTTTTATCCATATTTAGCTGTTGGCATAAATTTTGTATAAATAACATATTATTATACTCTGTTGAGTACTTAGTTAATACTTTTGTAAACCTAACCTTTTCCGGGTTAAAAATTATAGGTTTCTTCTTCTCTAATTTATTCCACAGTCTATGGTTGTAGAATGTTTTAATTAAAGAACTCATTTCATTAAAAATCCAAATTTGTTTTTGGAATGTGATCCTGTCAACATAATCAGCAAAGCAAACGTTATTAAGAATATTGATATAAAATGGAATTGCTATTTTCTTTGGTATTTTACTTAATACATCAATAATATTTTCATGAAATAATAAACCTACGCTGGTTCTATCTGTTTCATTCATTAAAAGTATATGTTCGTTAATGCCATATTTATTATTCAGTAATTTTTTTGTGATTTGCTTTGTATCTTCATTGTATATTTTAGGTTGAAATATAGTAGTAATTATTTTGTTTTTAAGAATAGAGTGTTGATTTTGATAGATATTATAAGTAGATGTTAATTTTCTAAGATCGCCTTGTATAAATTCTACCATATTTTTTCGCAGAGAGGATTCTAACGTTGGCATTAATAAATTAATTATATTTTCGATTTGTTCATTTGAAGGTGTTTGTAACTCAATTGTTGTACATACTTTCATCATTTCAGTTATTTTTTTATCTATATGATAATTCCCAATACAAATAATTGGAATCATAGTACTATCTTCCAATTTTTGCTTTTTTGTTTTTTTTGGCCTAATAAGTTTAATAAGGGAATTAATCCCACCTTTATCACCTCCATTCATACCATCTATCTCATCCATAACTACGGCAATTTTCTTCTTTTTCTTATAAAACATGCTTATAATATTTGTATCAGACATATTATGTTTTGTAATATTTTCAATAATGGTTTTATTTCTAACATCTCCCGCATCGAAAGATATAACATCATAATCTAATTGTTTTAAAATGTTCTTGACAAACCATGTTTTACCTGCGCCAGGGCTACCGTAAATATAAATACCCCGTCTGGTTAAAACATTTGCCTTATTTTTTTCAAAATGATTTAAACAATCTATTAATATTTTTTCCTTATTACTTCTATCTAAAATATGATTTATATTTAATTGCTCCATTTTATATTTCTTCTTCTTATTTTTTTATGTCTGTTTTTCGCCGAAACTGGTTCTTTTGAAATATAAAATTCAATTATATTTCTACAATTCGTTGTAGAGATTTGAATTGTGTATGATCGCAAGTATTCAATATAATTTGGAAAAGTTTGGGAGTTGTATTTCCAGTTCTTGAATGATGCCAAATATGAAAATTTCAATTCAAAAATTTTGTTTAAAAACATTGAACAGTTATTTCTTATTATGTATCGCATATACGCATTAAATTGCTTATCGAGTTTTTTATTTTGTATTAGAAATGGATATATTTTATTAAGATGTGTATGATTTAAATTATATATTAGATTTCTGGGAATAAATGAAAATACTATATCAACTATTACTTCCGGCAATCTCTCCATTTTGATATAAACTGTTATTAAATCTTATATCAAAATAATATAATGTTATTAAAAATTTGTGATACCATCCCATGTAACGCCACATTGTTTGGCGTACGCACGTCTTTCTTTATTGGTGGCATCTTTAGGATCAAACCATTCGCATCCCTGAGATGCATTTCCTAAATTATGCTGATTGTAACACATTTCTGTAGTCACGCCACCAATATCTCCACCGGCGGCTTTTTGTTTCATAACATAATAATCTGGACAGTTACCAAGTTCAGGAGGGTATTGGTCTTCATTGCGTGAATTATAAATTACAATACCAAGTACAATGAGTGAAAGAATTAATATAACAATAGCAATAGTGACAACTACACTTTGGAAAGTCATTATATATTAAAATACAGATAATTTTTTCTATGATATTATATATATAATGAGTTGCAATAGTAATGGAAGAGTTGATATATTAGGCAATAATGTGATGGATTGCTTTCATTTGTATGATAAGATACCTGTATCCGATGGGGATACATATTATAGAACCGCTATGACGGGAAATTGGGATAACACATTATTATCCAATGCTTTCTTTAGCGAGGAAAATATGAATATTATTCAAAATGGATTAAGAGCTGGTGTTTATAAAGAATCTAAAGGAAGGTTCTTAATAGGTAAGCAAGATGAAGCACCACTAAAAATGATAATGAGAAGTATTTTTCTACAGAATTCAAAAAATTTACCAAACAATATTACGGAACAAATAAAACAATTGAATCATTTAGTTTTAGAATATGCTGTACCTCAAGTAATGGGAGAAGCAGTTGGTTATGTTAAATTCAAAAGTGATGCAAGTACTATGTATACACCTATTCAAAGACCCGCCTCAACTTATTATAGTAAAACATTAGAGTTGAAACCATGGTTTTGAGGTAGTTCTTTTATGAACTCTACTGGTTTTTTAGGTTTATAATAAGAAAAAAACATTATCAATAATGCCTTTTTCCAATGTTGTCTTAATATGATATAACTTTTCTCTAATTTTGATTGTATATCCCCTTCAAATTTTTTCAGAAGCGGTAATATTTTTAATAATGATTGAAAATTAAAAACAGTTGTTTCGGTTAAATCAAATATAAAAATAATTTTATCATGCTCTGCAAATGCCAATCTAATACTATCTTCAATACTAGGTAAATCTATTTCAGTTCTAGGTTTAATTATAACATTCATATAATAATTAAACATAGTTTAATATCGTAACAGTTCCCTAAATATTAAGCACTGTACTGTTCCATTTCATCTTTATATCTATTGCGATCTTTCTCGGCACTTTTTGTGTAAGGGGTCTTAGCTTTCTCATCAAGTGCTCCCCACATAGCTCCTAACTTCTTAGATACTTCGGCAATATTAATTTTCTGCTTTTTCTTTTTTAGCTTTTCGAGAATCTTGGGACGCTGATCTGCGCAATAAAACAAGTAAGCTGACTTTGCACGCTTAGGCTTGTTTGGGTCCTTGAGCGTTTTCATTTTAATAGGAGCGCAAAGGAACTTTGCTACCATTGCGTCGATATCATCAGTTTTATCAAATTCAATACACAAACTGGTAATGAGGTTCTTATGTGACTCATACCAGAGGTGGTTTAAGGATGCGGTGTCGTTATGAAATCTAAGGTTTGCCATTGTTTGTATATATAATAAAAATTTATAGTTAAATCAATTTTCTGAATTATTGTTTAATTACTTTTTAATTGTGGCCTTGCCTTTTTTCTTTTTAACTTTAAGTTTACTCTTGGCACCCTTCATTCGATTTGCACGATTCTTTGTATATGATTTATATTGCGTAACAAGTGTATCTAGTTCTGTATTCCACATAGTTTCAGGAGTTGTTTTCTTCAAAAGTTCAAGCTCTTTAATTTTGGAATCGCGTTCATCACGAAGTTTCTTAATATTCTCTTCTTCCACCTGCTCGATTCTCATGGATCTCAAATATTTAAAGTCTTCATCTTCATCAATAACATCATACTGTCTAGTTTCGAGCATCGCGATTACTTGCGCCTTTTTCTTTTTGCGAAGATCAATTATATCTTCGCATTGTTCCTCAATGAACCTTGCTTTATTATGCAAAATCATAACTTCACGTTCTAATTGTTTGATCATGTGCTCTTTTCTTTTTTGATACATATCAAGTCGAACAGGGAAATAAGTATCGATAATATCATATACATTATCATACTTTGACAGTTTCTGATTATGATCAAATAAATACATATTTGTTTCAGTTTTTGTAGTATACAATCTAAATGTCTTCTCTAACAACGTACATCCATAATCAGCTTTCTTTGGAAGCAATTTATTAATAGTACCTGATACTAGTTTAATATTAAAATCAACTTCTGTATCGGTTGACATATCAGTATAACTCTTGACCCACACCTTTCCCTTTTTATTTTTATCATCCATCAAAGTTTCCAAGAATTCTTTATAGTCCTCGGTCCATGTTCCAACCGGCAACTCAGTAACTCTGATTTGATCGGTTCCTATGATTTCATAGTTTCCTTTTATCAAGTATTTTTGGTTTTGAAGTTTTTGGATCGTTCCCTTGAACCCTTCATAGTAAACTTCAATATTTGGCTTTGATTGAGTATTATTCAGTTTATATTTCAAATATTTAATAATTTGAAGTGGGTTATAAGATGGAATATCACAACTGAAACCAGTTCCAATCCCTTTACCACCATTAACACACGCCATTGGGATAATAGGACCATAGTATTCAGGTTCTACTGGAGTGCCATCATCATCAAGATAATTCAAGATTGAATTATCATTTTGCGAATAAATAAATTTGGTAATAGGTGTAAGATTGGTAAAGATGTATCTTTCACTTGCATGATCCTTCCCGCCTTTTAATCGCGTACCGAATTGACCCTTTGGCATAAATGGATTAATATTATTACTTCCTACAAATTCCTGGGCCTGACCGATAATTGCTCCAACCAAACTTTGCTCACCATGATGATAGCAAGAATGTTCTGAAACATAACCGGCAAATTGTCCCACCTTAACTTCCTTCACTAAGTTTCTTTTAAATGCTGCAAATAGGATTTTTCTTGTACTAATCTTATTGCCATCCATTAGATTAGGAATAGATCGATCGCAATCATATTTTGAAAAGTGAATCATTTCACGATCAGCAAATGATTGATAACTGATGCTACCAGATTTTATTTCAACGATTGCATCTTTGTCATAATTTCTTAGCCATTCTTTTCTATCATCCGCTCTCTTTTTGTTGAATACCTTGTCCAAAGCATCATCACATTCATTGCCTTCATACGCGAATGTGACAACCTTTTTATCTGCAAAGTACTCTTTAAATTCTTTAGCTGTAGACGTACCAAGACCTTTAAAATACTTGATTGCCCATCCTTTTCCATTATTATGAGATGTTTTCCATTCTTGATATTCTTGCTCCGTATAAAAGCTCTTTTCACTGCTTCCTTTTTTAGCTTTAATGATTGGAGTGTTCATAAATCCAAGAAATGAATTTAGTTTCATAAGTTCGGGCCATTGAGAATGGAACAAATTAATACACAATCCTTTGATATGGGCACCATCCAAATCCTGATCAGTCATGAACCATACTGATCCATAACGAAGTGATTTCTTAGCTTCGTCCATTGTATACTTTTTACCTACTTCAAGACCCAAAATCTTTTTAATATTAGTGATTTCCGCGTTATCATTCAATCGTTTTTGAGTGATATCCTTTACATTTTGGAGCTTACCTCGCAAAGGGAAAATTCCATATTTCTTTCTGTCCTCTTTTGAAAGACCTGACATAACTCCTGCCTTAGCCGAATCTCCCTCAGTAAGAATAAGTACACATTCCCATGATTTACGACCTCCTGCCCAGATAGCATCTGTCAGTTTCGGAATCCCTTTGATATTTGTGG
>Ga0255039_10000008_pt1 | contig 53326 bp, 48 predicted proteins | sample BC1_12_1_MG_FD_181713 | JGI IMG/M metagenome (GOLD analysis project Ga0255039, IMG submission 181713) | Seawater microbial communities from Strait of Georgia, British Columbia, Canada - BC1_12_1 | ecosystem: Environmental > Aquatic > Marine > Strait | place: Canada: British Columbia | collected... | reverse complement strand
CTGGTAAAGTACTCGTAAATGTCACCACGGGCATAACCCCTGAAGATAAAGAGTATGATACAATGCGGGACGCCACACTCACTGAGATCGGCAACATTGTATTAAATTCACTCTTAGGGTCGATTGCAAATCTATTATATAGCCAACTCGATTATAAAGTACCAGAGTTAGAGACAGCATCGCTTACCGAATTACTTACCACAAATGACCGCAAGCAATACGAAGTATTAATGGCACATACAAGATTAACTGTAAAAGGGTTAGATATAGAAAATGAAATGATGATATGTTTTGACCTAGATTCGTTTGGCAAGGTCATTGAAGGCATATCGCAATTATCCCTCGAAATGTATAAATAACACCAACATAATCACATGTAACACATTTTACTTTCTTCGTTTAGCCGCATTAAGTGTGTTAAGCATCAACATCGTTATGGTCATCGGGCCAACACCACCAGGCACAGGGGTAATAGCAGAAGCAACCTCCTTGATCGCATCAAAATCTACATCACCTACCAATTTCCGTTTACCTTCAGCAGTTTTTCCTATTTCATTTACACCAACATCAATTACCACTGCGCCAGGCTTAACCATTTCAGCTGTAATTGCATTGGGAACACCTGCTGCAACGATTAAAATATCAGCGCGCTTGGTATAACTTGCAATATTCTTTGTACGCGTATGACATAATGTTACAGTACTATTTGCGCCATCTGCTTTTTGCAGCATCATATTGGCAATCGGTTTACCTACTATATTACTACGACCAACCACCACGACATGTGCGCCACATGTTTCAACACCTGTACGGATTAACATTTGCTGTACGCCATAAGGGGTACATGGTAAAAATTTAGGATCACCTGCAACCATTCGCCCAACGTTCACTGGATGAAAGCCATCAACATCTTTATCAGGATTAATTGCATATAACACCTTCGCCTCATCAATATGTTTTGGCAATGGTAACTGTACCAAGATACCATCGATTGCATCGTCATGATTATACTTTTCGATCAAGGCCAACAATGCTTCTTCGGAAATATTGACATCTACATTCTCTTGAATAGAGTGATAACCCAATTCATGCGAGGTCTTCTGTTTTGCTCGCACATAACTTTCACTTGCAGGATTTTCGCCAACCAATATTGTTACCAACCCAGGTGTCACCCCTTTAGAAGCCTTAAGTTGAGAAACTTCTCCCTTAATTTCTTCTCGTATTTCCGCTGCAATATCTTTACCTTTGATCAATGATGCTGACATAATGTTATTCCATTTATTATCTAAGATTACATAAATTGGCTGATGCCTGCTTGGGAAAACGACTTTGTGATTAAGCAAATTGTTTACCTTTGGCAACCGCACGGCGCCACAACAGGCACGAATTAAACGAATTGTATCTGATTTATGTAAGATTGAAAAGATTGAAATAATTGGTGGTAAAAAAAAAGAAGCAAAACAATATAAATATATCGTTTTGCTTCAAAAGAAATCAAGTAATAATACTTTACGTAAGCGCATAGGTAAAATACGGATTATTTACTTAGAAAGTCGGTTTAATATTTTCCTGCCTTTTTAAGTGTCATTTCTACCTTACCAATCAAGCTTTCTGGCGTAAACGGTTTAATCACATAATTATTTACCCCAGCCTGCATCGCCTCAACGACACACCCTTTTTCTGCTTCGGTAGTACACATAATTATCACTGTGTCACGATTGGTCGATCTTACCTTACGGATCATTTCCAGACCATTCATGTTAGGCATATTCCAATCAACCATTGCCAAAACAATATCGTTATGTGCGGCAAATGCTGCAACGCCTTCTACGCCATCTACAGCATCGATAAATTCGATAATTCCACTCATTTTACCGAGCGACTGCTTGATAATACCACGCATTGTTTTTGAATCATCAACAATTAAAATTTTCATATACAAAACCCTTTGTCTGGATAGTTTTCTCATGCTTTGACATAGTAAAGCTTACAGTTATATTTTCGACATATGTGACTATATACATTAAGGGCATATGGTATTTTAATCCCCACTACCATATGCGTGTCGTTAAATTGTTTATAAACAAGGATTTAACGAATACTAAATATTCGTACACAATCTCGACCATCAGCCTTAGCCCGATAAAGTGCTTCATCAGCTTGTTGCAATAATACCTCATCTGACATTTTGGTATCGAGCGATAATATTGAAAGTCCAATACTTAAACTTGGTATCATATCATCAACCCTAAAGCGCTCTACCCCTTGCGGAAATAAATCTACAATACGTTGAGCGATACTCGCTCCTGCATCTATATCTGTATCTGGCAGTAATAACACAAATTCATCCCCACCATAACGGGCAATAAAATCACCATCACGTAAACAGCCGCGCAATAATTTTGCACAAAACTGTATTACCGCGTCTCCGTAACGATGACCAAGGTTATCGTTTACCGTTTTAAAATTATCAATATCGATCATAATGCAAATTAAGGGCGTATTCTTTTGAGAAGCGTTCTCAACAAAAGCAGGTAACGCCTTATCAAAATGCCTACGATTAGAGACCTCCGTGAGTGCATCGGTATTTGATTGCTTTTCTAAACGGCGAAGCGCCGTATCAAACTTGCTGGTTTTACGGTCTACGCGATAATCCATCGTCATTTGCGCTGACTGCAAATCATGATTGGCTTTTATCACATCATCACGAATACCGGCAAGTGATGTCGTTATTTCAGCAAGCTCATAAACTGTTTGATCAAGGTCTGTAGGCAAAGGTGCACGCTCACCTTTGTATCGCAAGTCATGAATATATTGTTTAAGGGAAGTCAGTGGTAGCTTGTAATGATTTCGTGCTATGCACCACGTACCCCACATCATCGCCAACATGGCCACCAACACAATAGCTGATATCATCGTAAATGAAAATAAATTAAGCAAACCTGTCGCCTTAACCACTGGCGAATAAATACTATTTTCAGCAAGTAAATCGATGGTCTCGGGGTATTCATACAGCACTTCCTTTTCTACACAAAGCAGAAACACCATCCCCAAAGTACAAATAATGGTCACCATAAACAATGCCACCAATGAACGAACCAATTTTTTTTCACGTATATGCAAAAGGCACTATCTCCCTGAACTACTGCTACAGCACTCAAGCATGCCGACATAGCAAAACAGACAATTTGGCAATATGTCTTATAATTTAAGCATAAAATATAATGAAAACAAAAGCAAATATATACCGTACCTCTATATAGACATCTACTTACGAGGTGGTTTTATAACCCCTACTGTTTTACTGAATTTCCAAACAAATGAAGCTAAATGGTCGTGTGACAAGCCAACATAAAGTACCAACTATGGGCGTGATGCAACAAGCCACTTTGCGAGATCGAGCGAAAAAGAGTTGTTCAAGGCCCAAGTAAAAAAGGTTACAAAGCCACTAACAAAAGCAAAAATGGCCAAGGCTATTGTGGCATCAATAATTTTCAATAAGGATATTGTGCTTTAGCGAAATTGGGGAATAGTGTTATAAACAATCTTCTGGGATTGTTATTTCTCCGCGGAATACTTCTGTGGCGCCGCCCGACATATAGGCGTGGTTTGATTCACGATCCCATCGCAAGTGTAGATCACCACCTGGTAAATGTGCCAATAAATCACAACCTGTTTCACCTTGTAAGACACCTGAAATACAAACAGCCGTTGCGCCTGTTCCACAAGCCAAAGTAATACCTGTACCGCGCTCCCAGGTCCGCATAATTAATTCATCATTTGAGATACGTTGGGCAAAATGAACATTTATTTTTTCCGGAAACAAAACATGCGACTCTAATATGGGGCCAACTTTATCTAAATCTACCGCCTGCACATCTTCAACAAAAATAGTGACGTGCGGATTGCCTACAGAAACACAGGTCATCGCATATTGTTGCCCCAAAATATCTATAGGTACACCGATGACATCATCACCTGTTAAAGCAACCGGGATTTTCATTGGATTTAAAATCGCTTCACCCATATCGACGCAAACTTGATCAACTTGATGATCTACGATCGCCAAACATATAGGTAATACGCCGTTTCCTGTTTGGATAGCCATTTCCACTATCTCGGCATCACCGCCACATATTTTATTCAACATTCCAGTACATACATCATTTTCAGGTGGTGATACTTTTGTTAATTTATTTTCATATGCATATTTCGCCACACACCGTACAGCATTGCCACACATTTCTGCTTCTGAACCATCATTATTAAACATTCTCATTTGAACATCTGCTTCAGTGCCCCGACATATCATTACCATACCGTCTCCACCAACACCAAAATGTCTATCGCTGACAAATCTTGCCAACGATGGTGGATTTGAAATGGTTTTATTAAAACAATCAAAATAGACATAATCGTTGCCTATACCATGCATTTTGATGAATTGCATATTTTCTCAAACTTTCATTTACTAAATATTAATTAATTCCTGCTTCTGAAACCTTCAACAGCAAACAGCTGTAAAAGATTTCTTATGCGACAACGCTTCCAATTTTATAGGGAATTTTGGCTTACGCCGATGCTACAATACCGCATGCAATACATATTTAGTATATCAATTCAAGCTGAAAGGTCAATATGATTGATATCACGAGACTCGTCAGGAAGATCGGTATTGAGCGGTTTTGCTTGAGAAAAGTTGGCCTCGCCTCGTTTTTCTTCAACTTGCAGCTGTTCTGCCTCTTCTTGGGTGCCAGAAGGTTCATAACGATCGTGCGCATCCCCACCAGTTTCGCCATCAAGCGACCTGTGAACAAGTAAGTCCTCGACGTCTTGCGCATCGGTAACTTCTTCTTCGCGTTGTTCTGCGAGTTTTTTCGCATCTTTGGCGGCATTTATACGTTGATTACGCTGAGCGTCTTGTGTTTTGGCTGCATCTTTGGCGGCAACCTGTGTTTGCGCCAACGCACCAACCAAACCAATATTAGGAGGGATCATGCTCATTACTTTTCCTTCATACTTTGATAAGAAGGGCTTTATATCGAATAACTTTTTATACGTTAACCATACAATACAAAGGTGATAACAGCAAAGTTGATAGATAAACTAGTCGGTATATCTAGACATTCAATTCAGTCCGTTGACTATTCATTTGCGCCTTAAGCCTGGCTAAAATTGAAGAATGCATTTGTGACACACGTGACTCTGAAAGATCAAGGGTCGCGCCGATTTCTTTCATAGTCATTTCTTCATAATAATATAATACCAAGATTAATTTTTCAGCACGAGAAAGGCCTTTGGTCAAGGCGTCCTTCAAATCGCGCTGTTGCGTTTCTTTAAAAGGATCTTCACCACGCTTATCTTCAAGTACATCAATTTCACAAACATCTTTTTGGCTATCGGTTTCAAACCATTTTCGACTAAGAGAGACTAAACCTACTGCAGTTGCATCTCTTTTTAATTTAACATATTCAGTATGTGTAATTGATAATTTAGTGGCAACTTCTTCATCACTGGCTGGACGGCCATGTTCAGCCTCTAGCTCCTTGACAGCATTTTGTAATTTATGCGATCGAGAGCGAACTAACCTCGGTACCCAATCCATCGCACGAAGTTCATCTAATATTGCACCACGAATACGCGGCGCACAATATGTTTCAAATTTAACGCCACGTTCTAAATCAAATGCCTTTATCGCATCAATAAGACCGAAAATACCTGCGCTAGTCAAATCATCGAGTTCAACTTCGTCTGGTAATTTTGCATAAATACGCTCTGCATTATATTTAACAACAGATAGATATCGCTCAACTAAATGGTTGCGTAACGCCTCTGCATTGGTCTGTTTAAATTCTATCCAGACTTTTAATGTAGCGTCGTCTATTTTTTTTCTGGTTTTCACCGCCATGATCGCAACCTCTTTCGTGCAGGTAACTCAAACTATAAAATCATGTTCGCAAATATTTAGTCCATTAAACATTTGCTACTTGAGAAGTATCATCTAAAACTGATTCTTCTTGCACTTCTACTGATTCGTCATCCTCAGAATCATTTGTAATACCATTTTGCTTTTCATATTCAGCAATATTTTGTTCTTTCAGCTTTTCATCTAACATCTTGGCTTCTGTCTTGAAATTTTCAAGGACAACTTTTTGGCCGATGATCGAAACAATCGCGCCGAGCACCAAAAACACAAAAAGTGCTATTAATGATCTTGAAACGACTGTTATAAAGTCATTGCCAACAAATAAGCCAAGAAACATACTGGCAGAAAATGCCAAAAAGGCCATTCCAGCGGCGCATAATTGAGTAGGCACTTTAGTCCTCCTTTTCTAGACACCGTTTTTTTTATCGGCAACAACTATTAAAATACTTAAAAAAACCAATTAACTACCCGGCGAAAAAATCCACTACCATCTGAAGATGCTTCAGCCACTCGGCCGATCTTCCCTGCGAGTGCCATTAGGCAATAGCTCGCTGGACACCTTGGATGCGTCAAAACCACCGGCTCACACTGCGCTACAGCATCTTTTACATGGTGATCTCTTAATATATAACCTGCATCGTACACAGTTACAGACAAAAACTGCATTGCCACTCTGGCAATACGTTGAAAAACTTTTTTTGCTTCAGATCTAGATTCAACCATATTGACTAAGATCGATATTTTTACACCACTATGGGTTTGTGCCATGCTTTTTATCATCGCATAAGCATCTGTAACACTAGTCGGTTCAGGTGTGGTGACCACTAATGTATGATCAGCACTATCGCAAAATGAAATTACATTCCTAGAAATACCAGCACCTGTATCAATAATGATAATATCTGCCTGATATTCCAACTCTCCAAGCTCTTGTATCAAGAGCTTGCGTTGAAACTCATTTAAATCAGCTAAATCAGTCAAACCTGAAGCACCGCAAATTAATTTTAAGCCGGCAGGCCCTTTTTCGATAATTTCAGAGATATGTCGTTTCCCTGAAATCACTGATGATAAGTTCGCACGCGCCTTAACACCTAAAATGACGTCCAGATTGGCTAATCCTAAGTCAGCGTCTACTAATAAAACCTTTTTTCTAGAGGCCATAAGACAAAGTGCTAAATTGGCTGCAATGTTGGATTTACCAACACCGCCTTTGCCACTAGTAATTGTAAGTATCTGTGCACTTTTTTTATTACCAGATACCATTAATCTTAGTTTTTCTGCCTGATCAACTGCCATCTTAGTTTACTCTTTATAATTTAGATGTTGCTCCCAACACCTTGCTTCTCTTCTGCGCTATATAATAACTTTCTTACTTACGTAACGTTTTAACAACTTCTATCGTACTAATTTTGACACAATACCAACTTTTGAGCCAAAACCCGTGAATTTCCAACTTCAATATCATCAGGAACGGCTTGCCCTGTCGTAACATAAGATAGCGACGCACCTACTTTTTTAAGTACTGAAAATACGATGCCACAACTAATTGCTTCATCGAGCTTGGTGAATATCACACGATCAACACCAAGGCACCCAAAGCGTTCAGCTGCACGTAGCATATTTGCCTGATTACCTATTGTAGACAACACCAAATGCACTTCGTCTGGCGAAATTTTATCTAAAAATGTTTGTAATTCTTTGATTTTAACATCATCTTGCGGCGATCTTCCAGCTGTATCAATAAAGATGATGTCCATATCGGAAAAGTCATCCACAGCCAACTGTAACTCTTCTGGCGTCAATACCACTTTTAATTCAACGTCAATAATTTGGGCATACATTCTTAATTGATCAACCGCACCGATACGATACGTATCCATGGTGATCAAACCGACTTTTTTATTTTGTCTTAGTTTAAAATTTGCCGCTAATTTTGCTATCGTAGTTGTTTTACCTACACCTGTAGGGCCAATTAGGGCAACAGTTCTGGCTGAACCATTAACATTACATGAGATCGGCCCAGATGTATCGATGGTTCGCTCTACAATGTCTAGCAATTTTCGCCCAACGAGACTTTCATTATTCAGTTCATTACCCGTTAAGGCATCTTGAACATCTGCCAGTAATTCTTTGGCCAATTCATCGGCAACTTCTTGTTCAATTAAGTTGAGGTAAGTTTCAAACAACTGCTCTGGCATCTCTGAATGCTTTGCCTTACGTTGCTGGCGAACCAGTTCCGATACCATCTGCTTTAGATCACTAATTTCATGTTTGATATTATTTTGCGAGCTATTTTCCGAACGACTTGGCTTAATACGCTCTGAAGGATCTAATCGGCTTGGTTTGATTTTCGATTGCGGTACCCTAGGTTGAGATTGTTCAAAATGATCTACTTTATTTTGACCATATAAATGCCCTAAACGACCACCCTTGACCCTGTTTTCGGTAACCTGTCTGTTTTTTCCTTCTGTAAACCGCTTGACGCCATCATTAGAAGTCACTTTTCTTGCGGTAATCTCTACTACATTAGGACCAAAGACACCTAATGGTGACTTTTTCTTAAAACTTCGCGTAGCGACAATAAGGGCATCCTCGCCAAGCTCATGCTTTACGAGTTCGAGTGCCTTCGACATAGTTTCTGCTTGATATGTTTTCAACTTCATCCTTGAAGTTTGAGATTAAAATGCCATTAAATACTTACTTTTCACGATTTACTACAACTCGATGTTTCTTTTTGTTTTTTAGCTTGAAGCTTAAATCATCATGATTCAACGACCGCCATGCCTATAGACTCTATTTCTACACCATTGGCAATTTCGTTGTAAGCAAGTACTGCAATACTCGGAATCGTTGCCGCCATAAGTCGGCGTAACAACAACCGAATCTGAGGTGAGCATAATACCACAGGTGGTGTACCTACTTCAATCATTTTCTGTAATTGTTCTGAAATTGATGTAATTATTGCTGTCGAAGTTGCAGGTGGCAACGTAAGGAAACTTCCTCGCTCACCTCTTTCGACATGTTGATTCACTAATTCTTCTAACGCAGGGTCTAATGTCACACATTGCACACTACCGACATCATCTCTATACTGCGAACATATATTTCTCGAAAGCGCGTTTCTAACATATTCAGTTAACACTTCAAGGTCTTGCGTACGTGAACCCCAGTCCCCAAGGGTCTCTAAAATTGTTTCAAGATCACGAATTGAAACACGCTCTTCCAACAATCCTTGTAGTACTTTTTGTATTTCACCAGCTTTGAGGGTGCCACCTACAACCTCTTCTACAACTGCTGGTGATTTTTCTTTAAGTGTATCAAGTAACGCATTCAAATCTTGACGCGTGAGCAACTCTTTGGAATGTGTTTTAATCACCTCAGTAAGATGTGTTGCAAGCACACTTGAGCAGTCAACAACGGTATAATTCTTCATTTCAGCTTGCTCTTTGCGGGAAGCAGGTACCCATACTGCAGGCAACCCAAATGCTGGTTCAACCGTTTCTACACCATTAATGGGTGACGTCACAGCACCTGAGTCCATGGCCATAAATTGATCAGGATACGCTTCCCCCCGGGCAACATCTACCCCTTTGATATTAATTGTATATTCATTAGGTCCTAACCTTACATTGTCACGAATCCTGATACTTGGCACAACAATGCCAAGCTCTAGCGCTATTTGACGGCGAATCATACTAATACGGTGTAGTAAATCGCCACCTTGCTTGGTATCAACTAACTTTATTAAACCATAACCAATCTCAAGTTCCATACGATCTACTGGCAATAAAGTCTCAACTTTTTCAGCCTTCGCCGAAGGTTTGGCCATTTTTTCTTTCGCTGTAGCTGCGACAACTTCTTTTTTACTATTACGATCAATGACATAAGCAATACCCCCACACCCCAATGCCAATGTACTTAATGGCCCTGCTGGTAATTCTGTGAATGTGAGCAACAACATAAACCCTCCAGCAAGCACCAAAGCCCTTGGCTTGCCAGTAAGTTGCGTGATAATCTCTTCACCGAGATTCGTCTTGGCTGTAGTTCTCGTTACGATCAAACCAGCAGATATCGAAATAATAAACGCTGGTACCTGACTAACCAAGCCATCTCCAATGGTCAACATGGTAAATACTTCCATACTCTTGGAAATATCCCAATCGTATTGCAACATACCAATGATCAAGCCACCCACAATATTTACTGCCGTAATAATTATACCTGCGATCGCATCACCACGGACAAACTTACTAGCACCGTCCATTGCCCCGTAAAAGTTTGCTTCGCTGGTTATTTCCTCTCGGCGATGCCTTGCTTCACCCTCATTAATAACGCCTGCATTTAAATCAGCATCAATCGCCATTTGCTTGCCAGGCATGCCATCTAATGCAAACCGGGCAGCCACTTCACTTACACGGGTGGCACCCTTAGTAATGACCACAAATTGAATCACAAAGATGATCAAAAAGATAATTAACCCAATGACAATATTTTCACCAGCTACAAATTCACTAAATGCAGAAATAACGCCACCGGCAGCCGTAAGCGCTTCTTCAGTAGATACATTCCCCTCAGCGCCAACCCGTAATATTAATCGTGTTGAAGCAATATTCAAGACCAGTCGGAATAAAGTTACCGCTAGTAGTAATGATGGAAAAACCGAGAATTCAAGAGGCGATTTAACGTAAATAGTCGTCATTAAAACCACTGCAGCCAAAGCAAGGTTCCCCGCCAATAAGACATCGAGCATCCATGTCGGCAATGATACCAACATGATAAATATTAAGCTAATCGCAAAGATCGGAAACAGCGCTTCTCTATTGCTGAGTATCTTTAAAAGTATATTTGTTGCTTTATTTTGGCTGTCTGGCATTTCTATTTCTTATACTACATTGTTTATAAAATATTAAACGTTAATTAACCTGCGGTGCGCGTCTAAAACCTTTACCTGCTAGCTCAAATACATACGCCAACACCTCTGCAACTGCTTTATATAATTCCTCTGGCACAAAATCACCAATTTCGCATGCCTTATATAAAGCGCGCGCCAACGGCTTACGCTCAACCATCGGTATGCCGTGCTCGTTTGCTATTTCTCGAATTCTGGCGGCCATAAATCCCGCGCCTTTGGCAACTACCTTCGGTGCATTCATGTTATCTTGATCATATTTCAAAGCAATGGCCAAGTGAGTTGGATTGGTGATCACCACATCTGCCGACGGAACCGCTTGACTCATTCGTTTCATCGCCATTTCTCTAGCGATGTTACGTCTGCGCTGCTTCATCAGCGGATCACCTTCCATCTTTTTCATTTCCTCTTTCACTTCTTCTTTGGTCATCATTAATTCTTGGGTCATTTGATACTTTTGAAATGCAAAGTCGACGACACCCAAAAACAACAATACAAGGCACATCTTAAAACCCAATACCACCATCATTTCAGCAGATATACTAATGATCTCTGCATAGTTAACAAGCGTTAAACCCAGCATGTCAAATATGTAACTATGTAATGTATCGTAGGCAATGTAACCAATGACAATAACCTTAAGTAAACTCATCAAAAAACGAACAGTCGTTTTCATAGAGAAAAGTCGTTTAATACCTTTCAAAGGTGATATCTTACTAAATGAAGGGACTAAGGACTTCGCCGAAGCCATCAAACCTGTTTGAACAAGGTTAATAGCTACTGCAACCACACAAAGAAATAACATATATGGGGTGAGCATCATAAAAAGATCTGACATGATGAGATGCACTGTTTCTATCAGCGAATCACGCGGATTCAAAACAACATTATCAAGCGTCAAAGAGCGGCGCATAATTTCACCCATACCGGTGAATATTTGTGCACCATATATCTGCAATAACACCAACGAGCCAATTAAACCTGCCGCAGCAGATAAATCATTGCTTTTCGCTACCTGCCCATTCTCTCTTGCTTCCTGAATCTTTCGAGGGGTAGGCAGCTCAGTTTTTTCACCAGAATCGTCCGGCATGGTTTATATATTCCTAAATAATAATCACAATTAGTGACATTTTATAATTTCTTAACTGATCTTAAAAATACCTGGCAACGATTGTAAAACAGACATTAATTCCGCTTGAAAAATGGCACAAACAGTGGCCAATCCAGCTAACAACAACATCAAAGCCAACATAATACGTAAAGGAAAACCTGCTGCTAAAATATTTAACTGTGGCATCGTTCTGGAAATAAAACCCAATGCCAGTGTTGCCAAAAAAATAGCCACAACCGCGGGTGCCGCTATTTGTATACCCATTGCAAACGCATTCGTTAATACATCACCAACCATATAATAAAGCATACCTTCATTAAAACGCATTGACATTAAGGGTAAAGAACTAAACGTGTCAATCACTGCTTTGATCAACACCAAATGCCCATCAATCAATATAAAAATCAATGTTGTTAACATGCCATAAAATGTCGAAACAACATCGCTTGCGGTATTGGACATTGGGTCAAACGATTGCGCCATACTTAAAGACATCTGTTGACTAATTAATTCACCACCGAGCTGAACACCAACAAACAGCAACACCATGGTAAAACCAAGTACAATGCCAATCATTAACTCAAAAGCAATACCTATAATTAACCCCATCATGGTTTGTGGCATATCTGGCAACCCAACACCCATTTGCATTACTGAAGGAAAGACGACACAACTCAGTAACAACACTATAAACATTTTTACCTGAAAAGGCACAGCCACAGAACTTAGCATCGGCGCAATTGCAAAAATACCTGCTATCCTAAACATCACAAGCATGAATAAGGGCAACTGTGCAAACAATAACTCTAAAGGTAATAAAAAATTCATAATAAATTAAATCCAGCGTAATTATTTCTACCACCGACACTACGGTAATGGTATAGGGCCAAACATTTTTTCAGCATACATCATGATTTTATTCAACATAAACGGTAGAAAAATCACCATCGCAATAGCCATTGCAAAAATCTTAGGTACAAACGTCAACGTCATTTCTTGAATTTGTGTCACTGCTTGAAATAACGAAATAACAACACCAACAACCAAGGCCACAGTCAATAACGGCGCAGACAAAATAGCTATCTGCATCAATGCTTCTCGTGAAATGTCAAGGGCAACACCTGGCTCCATATTAATTCCTTTAGGCAGCAATCGCCATTTGTACGCTCGATACCGTTTGGGTTTTCCCAAAAACGACATAAAGATTCATGTTTAACAATTTCATAATAAACTTTCTATTTCACACCGGGACATTATTTGTAAAGCTGTGCATTAATGTTTCTACCACCAAGCGCCACCCGTCAACCAATACAAACAACAACAATTTAAAAGGAAGTGAAATCAAAACTGGTGGCAACATCATCATCCCCATCGACATCAATATTGAAGCGATAACCATGTCAATAATCAAAAAAGGCATATAAATATAAAAACCCATTAAAAATGCCTGCTTCAACTCACTTGTCATATATGCTGGCACCAAAGTCACCATATCGATATCTTTCCACTGCAATGTATTGGTTTTAATTTTCTCTCTAATGTCATCAGAAGGATTGCCAAAACTGGCAAACATATAAACACTTTTTATATTGCCACAACTTTCGATCTGACGCATCATAAATGTACGAATATGCACCTTCGCACGCCCCCATGCCTCTATTTGACTAATTGCAACTTCCCCTTCGGCAGGACTAATATATGGCACAATTGCATTAGCATTGATGCTTTGCCATGTTGGTGCCATTACACAAAATGTCATAAACAATGCTAAACCAGTTAATACTTGCGTTGGCGGCAACCCCTGCGTACCAATCGCTTGTCGTAACAACGCTAATACCACCACAATACGGGTAAAACAAGTGGTCATCACTAAAATCGATGGCACCAAAGTCAATACCGTTAATAACAACATAATTTCTAAAGAAGAAGAAAGTTGATCAGGTGAAGTCCAGTTTTCTACCAATTGTGAAGGTTTTTTACCCGAAAAGAATGATTCCCCTACTGCTTCGCTTGCATCATCAACAACATCTGTTTCAGTAACAGTGGTGGTAAATTCCTGAGCAAACCCCGTACCAACAAGCACAGGCGAGACCCCTAATAATATTACAATAAATAATTGTTTCACTGTCATCCTTGACTTTTAAAAGATTCTTCCATGAATCATATTTAACCCTTCAGCGTCAAATACCGCCTTATACAGAGTCGATTAACGCATTTTATTTAAACCCTTAACTTTACGCATCAAACCCGAAAGCTCTTTACTCGCTTGCATCGCTTGCGCATCCTTAAGTTCATCAATGTCATCATATTGCATCGCTTCTTTCATAAATGCATCATCAAAATCATTTTCTAACGCATTTTCTTGCCCAGAAGCAATTTGTCCTAATACAAGTGCAATTTCATCAGGTGAGTCTATCATCGCCAAACAAGTCGTATGCCCAGGGCTCATACCAACAAGCATTACTTTTGACCCTACTTTTACCAAACTAATCGATTGTTTTGGCCCAAGCGGTGTTCGCCCAACAACTTCCAAACCCAAACGTCGATTTAAAGTGCGCATCTGCGGCATAAAACGACGTATTAAATAAGCGATAACCAAGATCAAGGCCAATACTATAATCAAAGAAATAACGGCCTTAAACAGTGAAACCTGTTCAACTTCCCCGCCTTCAGCCTCCCTTTCAGAGACTGCTTGCCTAGCTGTATTCATCGCTGTGCCAATTTCCCCTAACTGCTTAGACTCATATACAGATTCCGCTACTGCAACCTTTTCTGATAAATCAGGTTTTGCTAATGCTTTTCGTGTTTTCGCATTCTCGCCGCCAAGTAAGGCATCACGAAGTCCATCTTCAAGAGGCGCAGTTGAGTCATTAGCCTTTTGAACCGCATTACGCTTTGCAACATTATCTTGCGCTAACTGCTTTTCTGCTTCAGCAATAGAAATTACATCAGTTGCCCCGCCAACCAACTGCCCTTGTGCAAAGCTTGGTATACTTAGTGACATCAAAATCACTATATTCAACATAATTTTTTTTAAAGGAAAGAACATATTTAAAATCCAAATCGCCTCATCGGCACGATTCACAAACCTAAAAAGAGCGCTTCGCCCTCTTGAATACAAGTAGCACACTAAATATCAACATCTAAATTTTAATAAACGAAAATGTGACTGATGATTACGACAATCAAATTACGACTAACAAAAGATTACTCTACGATGACCCGCTCAGACATGCCGGGTATAATTTCATTGATACGCACACAAAAATTATCATTTAAGACCAACACTTCGCCTCGCGCAACAAGTTGCTCATTCACCAGTATATCAACTGGATCGCCTGCAAGCTTGTCAAGTTCCACTACCGCACCAGTCCCTAATTTTAAAATCTCAGAAACGGTCATATCTGCCCTGCCAAGTTCAATTTTCACATTCAACTCAACATCTTTGATCATATCTACACCGGCGGTAGATTCTACCTCTTTAAGCTCCGGGGTAGCCGCATCATCAACATCCAAATCTACTACACCTTCAATTTCAGAAATATCAAACGACGGTAACGAAACTTCTTCTTCTGGCGCCATAACTTCATCCTATTTATTGTAGATTAATCGTTTTATTCATACTGAAATAGTTTTCAAACTCGCTTAAAGGATAAACGCTTTTACAATATCTCGATACCTAACGAGCTGCAAATAATTGCCCACTACTTTCACACTACAGTATATAGCAGTATTAACTCTTTTACACATAAATCATAACGTATTTTAGACAATTTGTCCAAAATATTTGAAAAAATTAAAGTTATAAGTAGTTTGTTTACCGTAAATTAGCAATTTCCCCATGGCGACAAAACCACCACAATTATCTGCCCGTAAAAGTTGCCTAATCACACCACAAATAACCCCATAAAGGGCACTGTAAATCAGACCTTTCCGCATCAAATAAAATGATGTTGCATAAAACATTGAATATAACGTGAATGTGACTTCTAGATGGACTGACATTTAACATTTTGCGAAAAATCTAGGGTCGTGCGTGCATGAACCCCCAAAGCACACCGCCCATTTACGACGAGATCAGCAGAAAACTAATCGGAGATGTCCATTTGTGACCAATACGGCACCAGGATTTCATTAATACTACCTTCGCCCAGTATCTTTTCTAAACTATTTTTAAATTGTCTTTTAATCGTCTTTTTAGTTGGCTCTTTGAAAAAACTCGGTTCAGAGTTCGCGACACAAGTACGAATAGCGTCTTGAATCTCTGAATTATGTAATAAAACAAATTCATCCATCTTTTCTTTGGCTTCTAAATCTACCTGAGCATAGACACTTAAGGTAACTTGTGTTCGAATACGCCCCTTTTTATAATTATCCGCTTTATATTTAAGGGCTAACTGTACCTCACCAAACTTCTCACTCTCTAGTTCGGTAGTTTCTTCGATCACAGCAGTCGCTTCCGCAGGCGCAGGTTGCGAATTCTTGCCTACATAAAAAACCACCACACCTTCAACGATTAATGTCACCGCGATTACGGCATACATAATTAGCTTAGATCGTCCAGCTGGTTTTTGTTCATCTTCTAAAATCGGCGCATTATCAGCCATTATTTGTTATATCTCCGGTCTGCATAGGACTACCTTGATAATCTTTAACAAGTTCTTCAAGAACAACAATCGACACACGTCGATTTCGCGCATTATGATTGTCATCTTCTACGTAGTTCTTTATCGGTTCATTATCACCTACAACTTCAACAGCAATACGACGACCTTTAATGCCATTTTTTACAAAAAATGCCTTTATCGCCATACCACGTGCATATGAGAGGCCGTCAAGATCTGAAAATGTTTTATATTTATCAAGCTCACTTCTTTCAGAATGAGCCTTAACTCTAATCTTTAAAGTGTACCCTTTAATTGTACCCATAAATGATTTAAGCAACGCCTTGGCATCATCGAGTAAAATAGCATTTCCCTCGTGAAAACTAACCAAGCCCCCCAATGTATATTCAAGACCATCGCGTATTTTAGTGACACTTTCTTCAATGCCTTTAATACCTTTTTCTATACTTTTTCCTTTTTGCTTTAGTAACTCGCGGGTTATCACATCTATTTTCGGTGGCACGAAAGTATTTTGTGGCGTAGTATGCCCTTCAACAACACTGGTACCTTTATTCATACCAAAACTTCTTTTCACCTCTTCCATGACATCTTGAAACTTATCTTCCTCCTTTATTTCACTCAATGATACAATAATCACGAAGAAGCAAAGCAATAAGCTCATCATATCACCAAAAGTAACCATCCACTCAGGCGCACCCTTCGGTGGACACTTCTTTTTTCTACCCATTTGTGACACCCCCCGATGTTTCTTCACCGACCGCCACGTCGCTAACTAAATCTTCTAATACGAGTATTGAAACGCGTCTATTTTTGACGTGTTGATTTTCATAATAAGCGTTTTCAATTGGCTCATTATCTCCGACAACCTCAACTGCAATGCGCTGTTCTTTGATGCCCATTTCTATAAAATATAATTTTATTGCCTTGCCACGCATGTAAGAAAGTTCATCTAAACTTGCAAACCCTTTATATTTGTCAGGCTGCTTGGTCGTCGTATGCGCTCTAATTCTTAATTTTAATTCAAATCCTTTAATCGTATCTATAAACGAAATAAGGACTGTCTTGGCACTGTCTAAAAGTTCAGCGCTCCCCTCTTCAAAACTAACCAAACCACCCAAAGTATATTCAACACCATCACGTATTTTTGTAACGCTTTGTTCAATACCCTTTATCCCTTTTTCATCACTCTTCCCTTTTTGCTTTAACAGTTTCGTTGTGATTAAATCAACAAATTGATTCGTCCAAGTATTTGTTGGCGGATTTTGACCTTCAGCAACCACAATACTACTATCTAAGCCAAAGTTTCTCATGATCTCATCCATGACATCTTGATACTTCTTCACTTCTTTAATTTCACTTAATGATACTATAATCACGAAAAAGCAGAGCAGTAAGCTCATCATATCCCCAAAAGTTACCATCCATTCAGGGGCACCTTCAGGTGGACATTTTTTTTTCTTTTTCATTACTATTCCTCAATATCTTCTTCGTCACGTAGATTGGGTGGTAAAAATGTCATTAATTTCTGCTCTACAATTCTAGGATTATCGCCAGACTGTATACTCATGACCCCTTTTAACACAATACTTTTTCGTGTTAACTCTTGCGAACTACGCATACCAAGTTTATCTGCAATCGGAAGGGCAAACATATTCGCAAACATTGAGCCATATAGCGTCGTCAAAAGCGCAACTGCCATACCAGCACCAATCGCTGAAGGATCTGACATATCCAAAAGCATAATTACCAATCCAACGAGTGTACCGATCATACCAAACGCTGGCGCATACCGTCCATATGAATCAAATACAGATTTTCCTGCTTCATGACGTTCTGCTATAGAATCTAATTCACCTTCCATGATCTGCTCGATTAATTCTGGGTCTGTACCATCGACAGCCATCTGAATACCTTGTCGAATAAATGGATCTTTGGCATCTCGGGTGGCATTTTCCAATGATAAAATCCCGTCACGCCTGGCAATTTCTGCATAACCAACTAAGTCGGTAATCAAATCCTTGACAGATTCCTCTTTATGGAATATTGCTTTTTTCATATAGGCTGCTGTTTTAAGAAAATTTGCTAATGGCGAACACATCATTACCGCAGCAATGGCACCACCGACAACGATCATTGCCGAGTTAGGATCAACGAACGAAGTCCAATTTTGCTTTGCGCCACTAACAATCGCAAAACTAACCAATCCCACACCAAGTAACGACCCTATTATTGTTCCTAAATCCATTTTCTAACTTTCTAACATGTATTCGATGTTATGCCAAATCTTGATTAAAAATACGTATCCTGCGATTGTATTCAACAGCCAAAGCGACCACCTCTTCTGATGATTCTTTAACCATTATTTTATCACCATTCAATAAGGATATCATTGTATCTGGCGTTGTTTCGATATATCGAATCACTTCACAATTCAATACAAATTTACTACCATTTATTTTTGTTAATGCAATCATGATAACGCCTAAAATATATCATAGATATGATAGTAAACCTTAATCGTTTTATTAGTTGGCCCCGCGACAGCAGAATAAACACCCTGTCACGAGGCCACAAAATACATCAGCATGTTTTCATAATTATATAAAAACATGATTGCCTTTAATCGGCCCCGCGACAGCAGAATAAACACCCTGTCACGAGGCCGTGAAAATTAAAAATGTACACGTAAAATATTTTTTAACTCACTTATATTTATTTCCAAATTGAACATAAATGACTTATTTATACGTTACACCTACCTAGCTAACGCGATCAATTCGTTGAGTAATTGATCACTCGTTTGAATAATTCTCGACGATGCCGAAAAGCCGGTACTACTAATAATCAAATTAATAAATTCGCGACTTAAATCGACGTTACTTAATTCAAGCGATGCCGACACAATACTACCAGCACCTAAATCAAGTGGTTTTTTAACGATCTTGTCACCCGAATTGGGCCCAGGCTTATATTGATTATTCCCAATATCAACTAAACCTTCGTAATTTCTAAACGTCGCCAGCACCACCTGCCCCAAACTCCTTGTTAAACCATTATCAAACGAGCCTATAATGACGCCATCTGATGTAATCGAATAATCTTGCAAGGTGCCTGCTTGAAAACCATCTTGCTGCAATAACGCAACAGAACTTGGCAGCTCGAATCCATTCATCGTCGTAAAGTCGAGATCAATACTTTGTGGCCCTGCGGCACCTGTTTTATCGCGGTCAACGGTAATCGTCATGTTTTCACCACTGATGTAATTACCATTGGTATCTAATAAGATTGTACCTGTCCCTAGTGCACGACCATGTTTTGAATTTCCTGCTTCAAAATTAGCAACATCGGAGTCGTCACCGCTCTCTGCGAAATATCGCCATGTAATACCACTATTACTTGCACCTTCTTTGACCAAAGTAATACCAATATCCAACGGGTTACCCAATGAGTCGTATGCACGATATGAGGTATGGACACTTTCGCCCATTATTTCTTTCAGCTCAGTCACATCAGAATTTGTAATTGTTTTTGTAAATACAAACGGGGTACCGTTTGAAACCGTGTTGGTCGCAGTACCTTTACTTAAGGTAATGGCATCTGATCCTAATGCAATCATATTGTCATAACCGACATTTCCTGTAACCTTTATTTGACCCGTTGCTATATCTAGAACAGCGCCTGGCGTCGTATCTAAACCTACATAGGGCGGTACTGCGCCAGCATCAGATTCATAAGCGCCAATACCTTGTGCACCAAAGTCAGCGACAGTAAAAATACCCATCGCTTCTTTTAACCATTGATTTAATTCTTTCACCGTAGATGTTGCAGTAATATCAAATACCGAAGTACCCAATGTAGCGCCACCTTTTGTCGCCTTAACCATCGTTAATATATTACCATCTTCAAACATCTTTTCAGAACCTGCTGTACCAGCCTTATTGAGTGAAATCAATGTCTGTGCATCGGTTGTAATTGCTGCCTCAGCTGCGCCGACCCCTGTGGTGAGTACTGTACTAGTGAGCACCTGACGCGGCGTTTCCTTTAATAACAACGGCGGATCATTTGTCGTATCTGTAATCGCTTTAATACTGGCGTCTGCATTTAAATTGCCACTAAATTTAGCAAATGACGTGATTGCTGAGGTCGTTATTTCGCCAAGGGGGACGCGCAATCGATCTAATGTACCATCAATAATATTAAAATTTGAGTCGATATTATACCCTTGTAAATAATATCCTGATGCGCTGACCAATTCATTGGAGGCATTGAATGCAAAACTACCGTCTCTGGTATATGTTTGCCCACCAGAAGCACTGGCAAGAATAAACAGCCCTTGCCCCTGAATGGAAAGATCTGTTTTAATACCCGTCGCTTCAGGTGCGCCCATACTAAAATCTCTATTCATGGCACCTACCGCTGAGCCGGTACCGACTTGCATAGGGTTTGTACCGCCAATGGTGCCAGATGCTGCCGAACCAAAACTAAACGTTTGCGAAAACTGATTTTTAAACGTCGCCCTGGTTGACTTATATGCATTTGTATTAACATTTGCGATATTATTACCAATGACATCCATACGGAATTCATTGGTCTTCATTCCTGAAAGCCCGGCAAATAATGATGATGTTAAGCCCATGTCTGTATCCTTATAGATCTAACCTATTATGATGTTATATTATTTATTGATGTTACTTTGGTTATGTTAACTTCACTATACGTATCATCTGCAAGTTTTATCGTTAACGAAATATCTTGCGCCTCGCTACCATTAATTCTATAGCCAGTCACAACACCTGTTTCATTTTTTCCAGTGATTTTTTTACCTAACATAAGGTCTATCGTTTTTTCATTAATCACAACTGCTGATGCCAAGTTAATTGGTGTCTCGGTATCTTCAGTGTTTAATGTTGTATTTAATTCAACATCATCACCGTCAACCACTACAGAATTGACCTTACCTATTTTCAATAACCCAGTACTATTTTCACCTATGATAAATTTTCCTACCATATCACTCGCTGTGACCTTATCTAACTCGCCACCGATACCTTCTAACTTATCCATGTCGACGATTTGCCCACTATCTAACACGAGTTTTGTGTCATTCCCTTCAACGCGTATAGAAACAATTTCACCAAATGCATCTTCGCCTGCTTCATCAACCCCAGAGACCAACTGCCCTATCATTTTACTTGCAGTACTCATTTGTTCACGCATCAAGATTTCATCAAACTGGCCTATAAAACCATCAAACCTATCGGTTAACCCTGAAAATGAACTTGTCATCTGTTGCGATGATTCCAAGTTTTGAATCGTTGCCATCTGATCTAAGAGATCTTGATTTTTCATCGGATCCATCGGGTCTTGATTCGTTAATTCAGTAATAAGCAATTTCATAAACTCAGTGGTCGTTAAAATATTTTTATTATCACCATTTGCAACCTGCCCTATGGCATTATTAATTGGACTTGTACTTTCAACCATATTAACCTCGTTTATAACATCTTCTAATTACTATTATTTTAAAAGCAAAATATCATTACATTCGTTTTCGATTAAATCTTATACCGTAAAATCTACTGAACCAAACTCAAGCGCTTGCCAGTCATCACGCTGTTCTGCAAACTGGTCATCCCCCTCTTCTTCAAGTAGCGCATCTTCTAACAATGAATCATTTTCAATACTATCCTCATTTAAAAACTGAGATAAATTATCTTCAAAACTTTCTTCTTTGTCTTTATCTGCTTGATTACCTGAATTTTGATCTGTTTGTTCAGCTGAATGTTCATCATTTATATCTACTGAGACCTGCACGTCAACCTTAACGGACTGAATACCTTGCGCTTCAAGTGCTGTGTGTAACATCTCTTTGCTTTGATCTAACATTTGTTTAGCTTGTGTAGTGTTAGTTACCATCTGTACTTCAATACCTGCCCGCGAAGATTTCATCGTAATTGTCAAAGGGCCCAATGATGGTGGATCTAACCTGATTTCGACTTTAGCATTGCCACGGGCCATAGACATTTTGGCACCTTTAACAATTCTTTCTACATTTTCAACTGATTGCATCGATGGTTTGTTCTGAATATCAGCAACACCTGTTGCTTTTGAATCAACATCTATCGTTGTTGCACTCGTCACAGTACTATGTATAGGTTGTTCACTTTTGATAATCATATCCGATACACTTTTGTTTTCGACAGGGGCGACCACCTTTATCGCTTCGGTAAATGTCTTATCCACCTCTGCTTCGACACGCGCATTTTGTTTACTTAATTCTGCTAAGTCTATATTTGTTTTTGCCTTACCATGTTGATTGTCATTACTTGAAGATTGTTGATTGTCATCCAATATTTGATTTTTTTTATCTAAGGCATTAAGATTAATATTATTCTGATTATTCACTGCCCCTTTTACCTTAACATCATTATTCCCTTCATGGGTATCAACATTTTTCTGAACAGTTTTTAAAGCAGCTATTTTTAATTCTTCATTAGGGATATTTTTAAGTGCTGCGTCACCTTTTTGTTTTACTTCATCTTCTTCGTTAAGATTGCCAGTCAATGCAACATCTTGATTTTGATTACCATCTTTACCACCATTTTTCACACCATTTGCAACCAAACCTGATTTATTACTATTGTCTTGAAACAGTTCTTTAATATTACCCTTACTACTTTTTTGACTAACGTCATCTTCTTGAACAGCCACAATTTCTACCTGCGTATCTTGTTGCACTGCTACACCGACTGGCACATTCACATCCATTGCCAATTCTTCGAGTAACATTTCCTCGACAGTTGACACGGCATCCTCTAAAGCACTCTCTTCTTCGGCACTACCACTATCTTCACCAGAAACATTTTCAGCCTCATTATCGATTTCATCGTTTTCTATATCTTCTTTGTCTTCAATTTTAGTCTCGTCTGTTTCTGATATTTTTTTATCTTCATTGCCATATTGATCAGTTTTATTGCTTACATAATTTTTAGATTTGCTATCTATATTACTACCAAAGGCAACTTGAAATATGTCATCAAAATGTGCGTTTACTGATTGCTTATTTTCAAACAATATGGCACCGATATCTGTATATGATGCTTCTTGACTTTTAATTTCAACAACCACTGTTTATCCCTTTTTAACAACTACGCTTAATTCTAATTTCCGCTAAAACAAAGTAACGCTAGCTCTTATCAAATACTTTCTTACTTTCTAAGACCTTCATTACGCGTTGACGTTTTGACTTTTCTTCAGGGCTTCTAAATCGTTCAAGTATACCTTTTGCTGTTTTCGCTGGCATGGCACTAATATATCGAACCACTTGTTCATCATCCATCGTCATAAAATCATCTTTTACCATCGAAGCTTTCATAATCGAATACCTTTGCAATGCGACTTGAAAACCTTTTTCTTTAGCTTTTTCACTTTCAACGACCATTTCGTCTTCAAATTTTTTCTTCTTCTCCTGCAACCGATCCCGTTCATCTTTAAATGCCAACTTTGCAAGCTCTAAAGAAAACTCTCTTTGCCTTATCATTTGTAACAACTCTTGAACATCTCTCGATACTTTTTTGCCTTGTATTTCTATCTCTTCAATTCTTTCGACTGCCTGCTCTTGCTCTGCTTCATCTTCGCCACTATTATCAGCTTCTACATACGGAACCAACTTTTCGCCATTAAATATGGCTAAGTATTGTGATCGATGTTCAGCGTCAAACTTTCCAGTCATAACACTATAGCCCGCAAAACCTATTGCACCCAATAAGTTTATTACGATCACTATCACTAATCCTTTAACCAATAACTTCATTTATATAAAACTTTCAATTTAATATCATATTGTAATATTAATTTACTGATTGATTCCTTAAATATACTTTTGCTGCTATATCATCTTCTTCAATGCGTTCTAATCTTCTTAGCTCAGTTTGATAGCTTGATAATTTATTTTCTTTCAATTTTTCCAAAACCTTTGCTTCTTTTGCAATTACTGCAAATTCTTGCCTAGCGATGCTTAATTTCTTCTGCACTTCAGTTACTTTAAACATTCTAACTTGTATACCTTGATGTACCTGCATCACATATTTTTGATAACTTGATACTTCATCTAAGTCTACCTCGTTTTTTTGGTACTGGTCTTTTATTTTTTGTCCTTCTAATCTCAACGCACTACTCATTTCAATTGCTTGCCTTTCATATTCATTTTTTTCTGCAACCAACTGCCCAACTATTCTTCTTTTCTCTTCTTCCTTTTGTTTTTTTATTTTTAAAATTGTTTCCATTCTAAATTTAAACTTTTTCATAAATAACTCTATTGATTTCCATTAAAATAGTATGAAACCTAATTCGGGGTGCCTTTACTTATTTCAGCCACCATATCTTTGATTAACTGAGTCAATTGATATAATTGCAATATTGATGCTTCATATTTAAACCCTTCGTCAATACCTTGTTGTAAAAATTCAGATATCAATTCATGACTTTTAACCGATAAATCATACTCAATATTTGTACCTGCTGAGTATGCGCCAATATTTACTAAATCTTCAATATCTGCATATATAGACAATAATTTTTTTACATCTACCGCATACTGCCTATGTGTTTCATCCACAATATCACTCATTACACGACTAATACTTTCACTAACATCAATCGCTGGGTAATGCCCACGATTTGCTAACGGCCTTGATAATGCAATGTGACCATCCAGCAAACCCCTCATCGTGTCGGATATTGGTTCCGCTAAATCATCACCTTCTATTAAAACCGTGAAAAATCCTGTAATACTACCATGAACATTTTTACCGCATCTCTCTACAATGTGAGGTAGTAAAGAAAAAACACTAGGTGGATATCCTTTGGTTGCAGGTGGCTCACCTAGTGCCAACCCTATCTGACGCTGTGCCATTGCAAATCGAGTAATCGAGTCCATTAATAAGACAACATCTTTACCTTGATCTCTAAAATGCTCAGCGATTGACGATGCAACAAAAGTTGCCTTAATTCTCATAGGCGCTGTTTCATCTGAAGTACTGACAATCACAACTGACCTTGCCAAACCTTCTGGCCCTAAATCTTTTTCGATAAATTCTTTCACTTCACGACCGCGTTCGCCAATCAATGAAATCACCGAAACATCAGCAGAAGTATGCTTGGCGATAGTGCCAAGCAATGTACTTTTCCCTACACCTGGACCTGAAAAAATGCCCATTCGTTGCCCTTTACCGATGGTCAACAAAGCATCTATAGCACGAACTCCTGTGCCTATCGCGGTATCAATTCTGGGTCTATCAAGCGCGGCTAACTTTGTTGCCTCAGTATTTCTTCTTGTTGCACATAATAAAGGGCCTTTACCGTCAATGGGTTCGCCTTTACCATTTATTACACGCCCCAACAAATGCGTACCAATTGGAACGGTATCAGTGATATCTACGCACCGAACAGTGTCGCCGCACGCGATACCAACAGAATCTTCCATAGGCATCAATATAGAAACGCCTTCTTTAAAACCAATAACTTGGGCTAAAATTAATCGCCCCATCATGGTCTTAATTTCACAAACAGCACCAATTGGTGGAAAAAATGCCTTCACTTCTAACGTTAGGCCAGCCATTGAAGAAATTTTACCACTGAGTTCTATTGGCATACTCTGTTGAATAAAGCCAATTCTATCATTTAATTTTTCTTCATTTATCGAATACATATAAACTCTTTTGTTTAACGCTATATTTGCATCATTACTATTTGTTTAGCTATTCTATCTACTTGTGTCTCAATTTGAGCATCAACCGTACCATATTGATTTTGAATTTTACAACCACCACAATCAATATTTTCATCCTCTGTAAATTGAATACCCTCAACCTTTGCTAATATTGATGTAGGATCATTAACTAATATTTCAATTTTTTTTATATCTTCTGGGTTCAACAGAATATTAATATCAGTTTTTAAGGCAACCAAACCCACGGCTTTAATAACATTATTTTTTACCACTTCATCGTTTTCTATAGCTAAATCTTTAACAATTTTCCGAGCTATCTCAACGGCCAATAGCAATGTATTTTGTTCTGCTTCAAATTGTAATGTTTCTTTAATCGTGCCAAAATCTACAATTATGGATTTAAACATTTTAACAAGGTCATCGCTATTTTCTTGAAACGTTACACGCTTTTCTTCTAATGCCGCCTCATGCCCATCTTTGGTTCCTAACGTTTTCCCTTCAGCAAATCCTTCTTCAAAACCCCTTTTCTTACCTGCTTCACAAGCAGCAAGTGCATCAATTTTTGATTGTGCAATAATTTCATTCGCTTTTGTATTTGCCGCTTCAATAATTGCTTTTGCTTCTACCGCAATGTCATTGTAATTAAATATTTCCCGCGGTTGCGTATCATTTGCAAATTCTAAAGATTTTTGTAAAGTCATATATATTACCTAAAGCATTACTTATATATTTATACTGTAAAAGTATTTAATATCATCAAACAACAAGATCGCCTTCACCACCCCGACCTGTAATAATAATCTCACCAGCTTCTTCTAGACGCCGCACGACATCTACAATTTTTTGCTGCGCCATTTCAACATCTGCCAATCGAACAGGTCCCATATATTCCATATCTTCAGTAATTAATTCCGAAGCTCTTTCAGACATGTTTCCAAAAATTTTCCCCTTCATTTCTTCACTGGCAATCTTAAGTGCTAACGCTAATTCATCATTATCAATTTCTTTAAGAACTGATTGAATGCCTTTATCATCCACAAGTAAGATATCTTCAAACACAAACATAAGTCGTTTAATTTGTTCTACTAAGTCTGGATCATCTGTTTCCAAATTCTCCAAGATACCTTTTTCAGTTGATCGATCTGATAAGTTCAAAATACCTGCTGCGGATTCAATACCACCAGCTTTATCAAATGTTTGCGAAACAATATCACTCAATCTATTTTCTAATCCAGATTCAACTTCACGAATCACTTCTGGATTTGTTTGCTCCATAGCAGATATTCTTTTGATGACTTCCACTTGTTTCTGCTGTGGCAAACCTGATAAAATTTCAGCCGATTTATCGGAGGATAAATGAGCAAGAATAAGGGCAATCGTTTGCGGATGTTCTTCTTGGATAAATGTCAATACATTTTCTGCTTCAGTTTTTTGTAAAAACTGAAAAGGCGTTCTCTGAATTGTTTGTGTAACTTGTCGAATAACTTCTCCAGCTTCATCTGGGGATAAACTCTTTTCTAACAACACCTGTGCATACGACAATCCACCCTTAGCAATATATTGATGCGCTAAGGCCAAATTATAAAATTCTTCGATAACGCCATCTTGTTCACCTGGATCAACATTAGAAAGCTCAGCTATCGCTTTTGAGACTTCTTCTACATCTTCTCGACCTAATCGGCCCATTATTTCTGATGCAATTTCATGCCCAACAGATATCAATAAGATCGCTGATTTCCTTATACCTGTTATTTGTCTATATGCTTCTTCATTCATATTTTTTAACTTTCTTCATTAATCCACTTGCTAATTAAATCAGATGCATCTTCTGGAGATTCCGTAACCAATTCTCTGACCTGTTGTAACATTTGCTGAGATCTAATTGCATCATTATCCATTTCCATACCAGCAAGCAATCCATCATTATCATCATCCAAAAAATTACTGTCTTCTAAGCCAAAAGCATCTAATGGTTTTTCTCCAGCCATCATCGTGACTGCTTCTTCTTCTGTTAACTCCACAGGGCCAACAGATTTTTTCACCATCATCAATACCATTGTTAGTGATATCATAGCCATAATTGACAATGCAATTTCTTTGCCAAATTGTTTTACAATTTTTGTGACTTGAATACCTTCATTATCATCATTATCATCAAACACAACTTCAGGTTCTTCTCCACCTGCCCAGTATAAATCAACAATTACATTTGATGATTCTTCTTCACTCAAACCTAAAGCGCGTACAATTAAGTCTTTATATTTATTTAATTCTGGTGTTGCCGTTTTTAATATATCAACCTCAGTCGGATCTGATTCACCTTTGCTTATTGCCATTGCTCGAAAATAACCATCTGAAACAAAAACTGCAGCTGATATTCTCTCTGTTCCACCACCCTTGGTTTCTGTCCAGGTTTCATCTTTACCAGGAACCAACTTACCAAAAGTGTCTGTTGTTTCTTCAGCCCTTGATTGTGATATTCCAGAGCCACCCCTTGATTGAGAAGTATTCGCCACTAAACCTACTTCTTCATTTTTTTCTTTTGTTTCTTCAGTTAATTCCATGCCACTTGAATCTGAATACAAAAACGACCCCTCTTTATCGGGTAATATTTCAGTCCTATGACTTCTTGTATTTGAATTGACTAATTTTACAGAGACTTGCACATTTGGTTTTAACCCCTTAGGTAGCAAATCTTTGATCACATTAATATATTTTTGTTCTGTTAGATTTTGTTGCAAAAGATATTCATCAGCATCTGTATAAAATGAACTTTTATGAGATACTTCACTACCATTAACAATCACCGATACATCTTCTCGGGTACAATTATCTACTGTACTACTTACAAAAGCGATAGCCGCTGATGCAAGTTTTTTCGTATCAACATTGATACTACTTGTTGTTATATCAACGCTCGCCGTAGCTGCTGGCCTTATATTCCCTAAGGTACGATGCCCGCCTGCATTAACAATAACATTCGCATTTTTAACGTCTGCCCACTGTTTTATTACTAGTTCCAACTTTCGTTGCAGAATAACCGTATTTTTCTTTTTCCTTTGTGAATCTGATACCCATAAGTCATTATCCCTTAACGTCAAATCAAATGGGTCTTCGACATTAGCAGGCATCGCTTCTTCACGTGTAAGTCTATTTAATATCAAACTACGATTCTTATTTAGGACAAATAGCTTCTGCCCTTGTAATTCATAACTATCACCCCAAGCATCTAAATAACCAATAATCACAGATATTTCATCTGTCGTCAAGGCAGAGTCGATAAGCGGCATAAGTTTTCGATTGGCATTAAAATCTACCAACCACACCATACCAAAGCCAATAATGACCAACAACAACGCAATAACCCATTTATCACTTAAGGTTAAACCTGCTAAGTTGTTTTTAATTTGACTAATTGTGTGGCGAAGGAAATCCATTTCCTATTACCTCTTCTTTGTTTTATGCTTCGTAAAAAATATTTTTTTTACTGGTTTATTAAATTGGTTACACGCGCATTTGCTTAATTTCATCATAAGCATCTGATAATTTGTTCCTTATTTGCAATAACGTCTGAAAAGCAAGCTCCGCCTTTTTTACAGCCGTAAATACTTCAGCAACATTTTCCGTTTTTCCTGTAGTCAATTTCATTCTTGCATCATCAGCGTCTGCCTGAAGCTTATTTACCTCGTTAATACTCTGCATCAATACATTTTTAAATTGACCTGGCTCGCCATTCTTACTACTACCTTTAACGCCATCGGTGTTACCACTGATTAGGCGACCATTTAGTGATGATACATTAAACTTATCTACCATATTAAATCCATTTTCTCAAAAATAATTTATGCGATAATACGCAATGCATTTGCAAACATATCTTTTGACGTATCCATTGCTGCAAGATTTGCTTCATACGCCCTACCGGCCTCCATGCCGTTTACCATCTCCGTAATTTGGTTAATACCAGGTAATTTTACATTACCCTGTGCATCTGCATTTGGGTGATCTGGCATATTTACAACTCTAAAATCATTTTCTTGATTAATCTTAGAAACATGCACACCTAGTCCATTTCTATCAAGCCGATCAAGCCCTGCTCTAAATTCTACACTACGACGCTTAAATGGACCGTCTTCTATCGTGCCTGCAGTATTAATATTCGCAATATTTGTCGCAACAGTTTCCATACGAATCCGTTGTGCAACCAAACCTGATGCAGAAATATCCATTGCTCCTAGCATAACTTTATCCTTTTCTTAGGAAATCTTATAAACGGCCACTAATTGCGACTGAAAGTAATCCATATTGTTGACGTAGCATCTCAGTGACCATACGGTGTTTTCCCGAGTTTTTTGACATCTTTACAAATTCCTTTTCAACAAATCTATTGTTGTTGTCATGGAATAGTATATTCTCGTTTTTCATTTCGAGACGTTTCACTTGCAACTGACCTCTTGAGTTATATGAAAAATCACCTGTCTGTTTCACTTGCAACCTCGCAGCGGTACCCCTTGTTTTCCTTGCCTCTGCTGCGCCATACAACGCATTTGCAAATTTATCAGCTGATAGATCTTGCATTTTATAGCCTACAACATCGATATTGGCGATATTGTTTGCTAATACTTTATGCCGTTCTTCGGTAAACGCTGTCATCTTTTCCATAACAGCGACAGAACCGCGACTTATTGTATTTTCAAATATCATAGTAAATCTCTACTTAATACGTTTATCAAACTTACTTAATCCAAATTATAACTTGCAATTTGTATGCCAATATTTGGAAATCTTTAAACATGTATACATTGATCATTTATAACCAAACATTGGATTACAACCAATTTTTGCCCCTTAACAGTGGCAATATTTGCGCCTACACCGGCAATTTTTGCCACTATTGCAATAACATCACACCTTGTTCTTCCCATTTTTTTATCTTCATACCTAGTGTTCTTACACCAATACCGAGCGCCTGCGCAGATTTTTGACGATGACCACCAAATTTTTGTAACGTTTGCTTAATATAGTCTCGTTCAATCTCAGCAAGCTTCATGTTACTATCCACCTCTTTAACAGGTGCAATTTCATTGTCCGCATCGTTATCGAGCCAATTTGTAATTTCATTGCGCGTTATCACTGCACCAAATCCCAATATCGAGACACGTTCCATTAAATTTTCTAATTCTCGTACATTACCAGGCCAATGATACGTTTGTAAATATTTTAAGGCATCACCATCAAGTGTTTTCGCTCTAACTTGCGCATCGTGTGCACTCTTTTGTAGATAATGATTACATAATAGGTCAATATCTAAACTTGATCTATCTCTAAGGGAAGGCACTGCAATGGGAACAACGTTAAGGCGGTAATATAGGTCTTCCCTAAACTTCCCTTCCTGTACCCATGCTTCTAGATTTCTATTTGACGTAGCTATTACTCTGACATCTACTTTTCTAATCAACGCACTACCAACGCGTTCAAATTCCCTTTCTTGCAAAACACGTAATAATTTTGCCTGAAGTTGTAAATCCATTTCGCTTATTTCATCTAGCATCAACGTGCCACCATCTGCGAGCTCAAACCTACCTTTACGCAATTTCTCTGCACCTGTAAATGCACCTTTTTCATGACCAAACATTTCACTTTCAAGCAACGTGCTTGATAATGCTGCGCAATTTACACACAAAAAAGGCTGGTTGCATCTTGAACTTTGCATATGAATTTCACGTGCAACCAATTCTTTACCAGTACCAGACTCACCCCTAATAAAGATAGTCGCTTTCGTTTGCGCTACCCTGTTTATTTGCACTTTTAACTGCCCCATGGCTTCTGACTCACCAATAATTGGCTTTAACACAGTTAATTCACTAATATTTTCCTTTAATGCTTCATTTTCAATTTCAAGCTTATGGTGCGTTAACGCCCTCTCAACCAAAATTGTTATTTCTTGGGCATCAAATGGTTTTTGAATATAATCATATGCACCATTTCGCATCGCTTCTACTGCGGTATCAACAGTTGCATATGCTGTCATCATAATAACCTTTGACTCACACCCTTTTTCTTGCAGCGCTTCAAGGAAACCAATGCCGTCAAGTTCCGGCATTTTTAAATCTGTAATAATTACATCATATGTCGTTTTTTGAACTTTAGCTAAGCCCAACAAACCATTTGCAGCGCTATCAACATCATAACCTGCTCTAGAAAGTATTTCATATAATGAATCTCTCATCAATTCTTTATCATCTACTATAAGAATACTTGACACTTCATTACTCCATTCACTAATTAATTAAACAAAAAACGTTTGCACTTCGGCTTCACAATACCAAGAACTACTATCGATTAAGGTAACAATATCTTAAATATTGCACCGCCATTAACCCCATTACGAACACTGATAATACCATTTTGACTTTCAACCAAGCGATGCACTATCGCTAAACCAAGTCCAATACCACTATCTTTTGTTGTAAAAAATGGATCAAATACCTTTTTTATCACCTCTTCTGATATCCCCTTACCGTTATCAATCACTTCTATCATATTTTTAAAACCTGATTCATCATTTACTTTTTCCGCCCTAACAATAACTTCCCCACCACTAGGCATTTCATCAGCTGCATTTAAAATCAAATTTGACAACACCTGTTGCATCATAATTAAGTCAACATCAACAAGCGTCTTTTTTTCAACACCACTATAATTTACAACAATATTTTTATCATCTAAGCTTGGTTTACAATAAACCAATGTTTCTGTAATCAATCCATACAAATTTACTTCAACTTTACTGGCACCTTGCCCCTGTGTAAAAGTAAGCATATCTTTTATAATGCTTTCAACAACCAATATGCCACCACTTACTTTTTCTACCAATCGCAACGCTTCTGGTTGCCCAGCTAAATCACTATGCAACATTGAAGCATATAAACGAATACCGCCTAATGGGTTACGAATTTCATGTGCGACACCTGCAGCCATTTCACCCAAAGCTGTAAGCCGATTTTTTCTTTCAAGTAATTCGTTCTTTTCCTTTAATTCACTACGTAAACGCTCAACCTCTAATTGCAATTCCTCGTGTGCATTCTGCATATTATCTGCAGTCACATTATACACTTCAATAATTGATGCCAATTCAGCCATCGCTTTATCTGAAGATATATTATTTGGAAATATGTTTTCTTTTATGCCAGCCATTTTAGTTATTCCTACAAATTGCAATTACTACATTTAATATGCTAAATGAATTTTACCCATTGGTGGTATCAAACATTTGCTGTTGTTTATCACCATAACTTGCGGCATACGCTTTATTATACCGACTTCCAGATTTGGCTTTTTTAATTTCACTCGCTACTTGATCCTTTTTACCAGAAAGCAGCTGCGCATCTCTTTGATCATTTTCTAGAACCTCACGCAATACATCTTCAATTTCCGACAACAAATTATTAACAAGATCACGGTCTTCGACACTATATTGAGATAAAATTTCTTCACGATTTTGTTTAAAGCTTTTCAAATCCATATCAACTTTTGTAATTTTACTAAGCACTTTCTGCCTATCTGCCAACACCCGCAACAAAGCTTCAGGCGTATTTTTTTCTATCAAGTCGTACTGCCCTTCTGCCAATTCTAATAATTGCTTATACAGTTTTTTTTGCACTTCAAGCATGATTAATACTTTATCTATACTAATATACTTTTCCATAACGCGCTTTATCCTATATCGTTTTTGAGGTAATCCAAATACCGCCTACTACGGTTTCTTTTTCAATCGAATTATCTATTTTATGTACTAATTCCAAAAACCTGCATTATCATACCAATTAAACCACTCATCCCATTCCTTGCGGGTAAAGCCAATGTTACTCGCTACAAACATATTGTCTTCCATTTTGCGTAGTTGCCAAACTGCTCGTTGTTTAGCAGATTTTGCTTCACCTAGATTACCAAGTTTTACATTGCAGTTTATAATTTGCACAAACGCAGAAAGCGCCGTTGGTGTTAACTGATACCGTAGCACAGTTGCTTCATACAAGTCCAACGCCTTATCATACCTTTGCAAATCAAATAAGCAGTCTGACCTATTTAACCAGGCACTTTTCAAATACAAACTATCCATTTCACTAAGCGCTTTTATACCTTTGTTTTGATAATAAATAATTGCATCACCAAAATATTTTTCAGCGCTTTCTAGGTGGCGACGCTTCAAGCTCATCGCTTCTTGCAACCTCACTGCGTTATTATCAGTTGCTGTAGTAAATTGATCGCCTATTTTTAAACCACTTTGACGATATGATTCTCCTACAAGATATTTTGCACTACCAATACGTTCATCTTCTGGATATCGATCTATTGCTTCAGCTAAGACATTAATCGCTTGAGGATATTGTTGATTACCATAGTATAAATCCCCCAAAACAAACAATGCGTCTTTATAAACTGGCGCCATAGGTGTAATCGCTTGATTTACCCTTACTTGCTGTAACAACAACTCAGCTTTTTCTACATCTGGTTCTTCTAGCGCCAAATAACATTTTGCCATAGGCACAAACGAAGAAAACGCTGCAGGTGAATTTTTATGTTTTTTGTTTAATATCTCAAAGTAAGTTAACGCTTCTCCCTGCTTGCCAATCGCCCTATAAGCTTGCCCTAAATTATAGAGCGCTTGAGGCCAGTTGGCATCTGCATCTCGCTCTGTGACAATGCGCAACCATACTTCTATAGACTTTTCTGTTTCGCCAGCTTTGTCATAAGCCTTTGCACTACGCCACAAACTCATTCCAGATAATTTATCATCTTCAATAACAACATTTGCTAATTTTATATAATTTTCTGCAGATTTATTAAAATGATTAACTGACAACGCCCTTTGCTGCTGTAACCATTTTTCATGCTTACCCGCTTTAACACTATCTTCACTTATTGATTCTTCAAAATACTGACTACCAACCAATTCACATATTTCAGCATAATTCAGTATTGATATGTAGTCATCGTCATCAATCACTTCTTGTTGTATATCAAGAAATTGTTTAGCCAATACATAGTCTTTTGAATCCCTTAAATTGCCAGCGATTACACTTATATTTTTCCTAATATCACCCTTACTAATTGCTAAATTTATCGGGGTTTTATTTATAAATTCGGCTAAATCTCTATAGATACCTAATGCTTCTTCGTATCGATGATGCATCGAGGCACACTGCGCCAACCCCAATTTCCCTGCCCAATACCATTCATTACCACTTTGCGTTACAAGCACCCGCGAGTAAAATCTTGCTGCTTCCCGATCCCTAAATTGCGCATAATTTATTTTCCCCAGTTCAAGTGCTACCTGTGCATATATGAACCCTCGGGTCTCAATCGTAGCGTACAAGTCACGCAGCAAAATATCAGCTTCATCATCACGGCCACCTATTTGTCGTAACGCACGCCCTTTAAGCATCTTCATTTCATCACCAAAAATTGGTGGCTGTTTGTTAATATCAATAGAAGCCAATACCGCCAACGCTTTCGCCTCATCACCCTGACCGATCAACGCTGCAACCCTTTTTACAACAAACCAACTAAACACATCACCTTCATCTTGTGAAGATGCCGCAAGTATTTCATCTATAATATTAAGTGCTTTTTCCCTGTTTTCGCTACCCGCGGTAACCAATAACGCAATTACATATTCCTTATGCGCATCGAGTGTTTCAGCCAACCCAAACGCTACTACTTTCTCAAACGCAGACATCGACCGCCGCACATCACCTAGCAACCAATAACATGATGCGATATCCCAATACATACCTCGATTATCATCTGCTGTTACAACTTCGCGTTTAACTGCTTCTTCGTAATCACTAATAATATTATTTAAATTTTCGGCTACAACAGCATTGCCTTCACCCCCGCTTGCAACACAACCCCTAATCTCTAACTCATCTGCTCGCGTCTTAGCAACAAGTAAATGCACACGCCCTAATTGCGTTTCGTCTGCCGCCACCAAACGTAGTGCTTCTGCTTTTTCATAAAACGAAGTAAACTGCTCAGTGTCAGATAATTCTACAAGTTCGTGATATTCGTCATCAAACAGATCGCCTTCATTGACAACAGGTCGCGTAAGCACAACCAAAGATACAAAGGCAATGACCGACACTATAAATAGCGGCACTTGCCAAAGCCCTTTTATTGCCTGCCTAAATGTTAATGACGATTGTTCCAACTCGCGATAGACTCCATTCTAAAACGAATAACACATATACCAATACTATTAATCTAGTTTTCAAACGACGAAACAAGACAAAGACAATAGTGCCCTTGCATCAAGTTACTAAATCAACTTTTAACTTCCTGTGCCTTGAATGTCGAACTGACCAGACACTGTATCATCTGCGAAATTTTCCTGGGCCAAAGATAGCCGAATCTCTTTCAAAGTCATAGTATGCTTCATACCTTCAACGCGCGAGAGGACTTCAAATACTTCTTCGCCATAAAGGCGATGACCACCGTCAGTCCATTTACTTTCTCTAATCAAACCCATCACTGTGTAATTATGTACAGTTTGACGCGATAACCCGCTATAGCTGGCTACTTCACCAATGCGATATTGCTTTACTGGCGGAGAGAATTTTAAACGCTCTGCTAATTCACTCATATATAACTTCCCTTCTTTAATGTTCCGATAAACTACTTTTACGTTATGTAAAATATAACATTAGTATATTCATTGCAATATTAAAACTTTAATTTTTGTTATTTTTATTTTTTATATAAAATGACGTTAGTTTTTGCCGATAAAGTACTTACGTATCACTAACATTACCAAAGTCGCATAGATACCATATGTAGTAGATGGAGTTTTTAACATACCAAATGAAGGATAAGTTAATCATATATCGAGGTGATGACCCGATTTTTCTAAGCAAACTATCTTCAATTGCAACTGAAATCGACGCAGCATTAACCGCCTCTTCCATTTATGTTTCCGAGGCAATAGACTTTACGCCTACGCTAGCGCTGCTAATCTCAGAGCCTGATTCAACAAAATCGCCGCATCGTGACGTTAATTTTACACTCCCGTCCAGCAATGTGTTGGTTATATTATCGCTAAATGGCGCAGATGTTGTCAAAGAACCGACGCTTGATGTTTCCTTCAATTACGACCAGTTTCTCGTAAAAGATAGTGCTACATCTACTCTATTAAGTAATATAAAGTTTTATTTTGACTATTTAGCTAACACACCAAAATCTAGCAAATCCGGGTCTACAGAAACAAAAATGATCCACGACTCTGAAGTATCTAATCTTCAGCAACAGGTGTTTCAATCAAATCAAGATCTTAAATCTCATGAATCTGTCATAAAAAAAATCAATAAAATTAGTGATCTTTCAAAGCAGATCAACTGCCTTGACCTCAAACAAATTACTCAGGTTTGCATACAAAAAATTCCTGAGTTGATTTCAGCAAGGTTCGCTTCAATATACAGCTACAATTCTACAACCGAAACACTACAACTACTACGCCACAACCACCCTTATGATATTGAACCGAATATTCAAATAAAAAACCAACCCGACACCCCCATGGCTGTTGCCATACGACAAAAACGAACACTTTTGATCAAGGACTTTTCCCGATGGAACAAACATAGCGAAACAGATCAAATTTCGCGTCCCTTCGAACGAAACTATGTATCCAATAGCTGCATCATTACCCCCCTGCTCAGTGGCGGAAAAATCATTGGCCTTCTAAATTTGGCTGACAAAATTGACACCCTTACGTTCGATCACGATAATGACATGCCTCCTGTGAAATTATTATGCGAAATCATTGGTTCAGCCATGCATAACATTTCCTTATATGAAGAAGTTCGACATCAGGCACGTACTGATTCTATGACCGGATTAACGAATCATGCCACTTTTTACAAAGAACTCTCAAAGGAGGTCTCTCGCGCAAGTCGATATCACAATGAATTATCATTGATCATGATTGATGTTGACAACCTCAAAGGTGTCAACGACACTTACGGACACATTGCCGGAGATCAGATGCTTAATTTTGTTTCAGATCAAATTAAAATATGTACACGAGAATCTGATACCGCATCGCGATATGGTGGCGATGAATTTGCGATTATTCTTACCAATACAAGTCTTACCGATGCAATGCATGTTGCAAACCGATTACTAAAAATGGTCTCCGCCCACCCTATTGAACTCTCTCAGGACGAATTTGTGCCTATATCTATCAGTATTGGTATATCACAATATAAAAGTCATCTATCTACCGAATTATTTATGAACGAAGCGGACAATGCTTTATTCAAAGCAAAAAATTGCGGTAAAAACCAACTCCATATAGCAGAAACGGTTGCATAATTAGTGCCTGTTGCGAAAAGGTACTTAATTAGTGCCTGTTCCGGAAACCTACTGCTGCGATCGGGTGCACTAATAACTAATACAAAAAATCCTTTACACCCAACAAATTTATACGTTTAATGAGCATACTATGACCGAAGATCAACCCAATAATTCAATCAGTTTATCTGAAATACGTAGCGCACGTGATCAAGCAGAATTTTTGCGCGATCAACTTGAGTCAGAATTAAACCGCATTCATGACGACCTCAAGTCTAACCAACTCAGCCATGACGATACACAGCGCACCAACAAAGGCATTCTATCTATGAAAAAGGCAATTATGGCCGCAAATCACGCCATTGCCTCGATTGATCAAGCATTGCGTGATATTCAAAATTCAACTGACGACTAGTACATAAAGGTATAACATGCTCAAAATAGTGACGCAATGGCTCAGTGATTATCAGTTGGTCGATAAACCTAACGAACTCTTGGCGCAATTTATCGTGCTGGGCATTATTTTTATCATTGCCTACTTTGCAAATTTGTTTTCCAAACAAATCCTGCTCAACGCCATAAAATTTATTTTTAAAGCGACCAAAACCAACTGGGATGATATTTTACTCGAAAAGCAAGTCTTTCATCGCTTGGTCAATTTTGTACCAACTTTAATTATTTGGCGAATGTTACCCCAAGCATTTACTGAAAAGTCATATGAAATCGCAACGGCGTGTCGCACTGCATTGCTCATCATCATGTTGGTTATTGCACTGCGTACCATCGATGCACTACTTTCTGCGGTTGAACAAATTTACGAGCAATACCCGATATCTAATCGCATTCCGATCAAGGTATTTCTTCAGGCAATAAAAATAATCGAATATATTATTGCTGCCATTTTCTTCGTTGCTATCATCGCCGCTATCGAGCCAGCCAAAATCCTTGCCGCAATGGGTGCGCTAACTGCCGTCACAATGTTGGTATTTAAAGATACCATACTAAGCTTTGTTTCTGGTATTCAACTCATCGCTAACAAAATGGTCGTTGAAGGAGACTGGATAGAAATGCCCAGCTACGGTGCAGACGGCGACGTTATCGACATATCCTTAATGACCATTAAAGTTCAAAACTGGAATAAAACCATCAGCACCATCCCTACTTCAGCATTAACAACCCATTCATTTAAAAACTGGCGCGGCATGACAGAATCTGGCGGCAGACGCATCAAACGATCCATTTCACTTGATATGAATTCGATTAAATTCTGTACTGCCGAGATGCTTGATCGATTTAAAAAAATTGATTTTATATCTCAGTACATTGACCAAAAACTAAACGATGTTACCGAGCATAATGCCCAAAATAAGATTGACCAAACCATACTCGTCAACGGGCGACGCCTCACAAATATCGGTACATTTCGCGCTTATTGTGTTGCATACCTAAAAAATCATCCAAAAATTCATAAAGATATGACCTTTCTCGTTCGGCAACTCGCACCAACCGAAAGCGGTGTCCCCATTGAAATATACGTATTCTCCAACGATCAAAACTGGGGGAATTACGAAGATATTCAGGGCGATATCTTTGATCACTTCTTAGCAGTCATCCCAGAATTCGACCTAAAAGTATTCCAAAAATTCAGCGAACTTAACCAGGGCTGAGACAATGCTACCTACGATGTATTGTATTATTTAGGATGCTTCAGGGAATAACGCATTCGATAGCATGATATCGTACCCTGCGTGTAGCGGTAGTTTATTCATGTCTTAAGGATTCTATCGGGTCCATGTTGGCGGCGCGCCATGCTGGATACCATCCAAAAAGTACGCCGATTGATCCTGAAATACCAAACGACAAGATAAGCGATGCAGTGGTAATGTCAGTTGGCATACCTGTGAACTCCGTGACAACCCACGGAATCAAGGCACCTAAAAATATACCTGCAATACCACCTGAGAAGGTTAACATGATGGTTTCTGTTAAAAATTGAATCACAATATCATGTTTACGTGCCCCCAACGCCCTGCGAATCCCGATCTCTCGGGTGCGTTCGGAGACCGTTGCAAGCATAATATTCATAATACCTATACCACCTACCAACAAAGAAATTGCAGCGATAGCACTAAGTACGATCGAAAATATGCGCTTACTCGCTCGTGCTTGCTCTAAAAGCTCCAACGGCACAATAATCTGATAATCCTTTTCTTTATGTGTTGATTTAAGCATGCCATCTACCACATCGCGTAATGCAAGCATACGCGCCTTGGTGATCCCTGCAGCGTGTTCTTTCATTTTTAATGTAATTTGTTCCAATTCTACCTGTTCAATTTGGCGACCTGAACTGGTGTGTTGGTAAGATAAAGTACCAAAGCGTTCTTTGACTGTTGTTAACGGTATATACACCTGCCCATTCACGCCCCCTTTGCTATTGGCTGAATCATCACTACCCCCTAAAGACACTTTTCCCTGGGCCGCTACGACGCCAATAACATAATAATAATCTTTCTTTATACGAAGATAACTACCAATTGGATCATCAAACATATAAATATTATCATACACATCAGAATCAATCACGCAAACAGTCGCTCTGCTCGCCAAATCAAGATCTGTAAGAAAGCGCCCCTGAATAATTTTCACCTCCGTTGTTTCTTTATACCATGGGGTTGTGCCTAACAATTCAACGGGACCTTTGTTGCGACCATAAATCGCTTCTTGATTAATACGTCGAAGTGGCACAATAACATCAACGCTTGATAACGTATCGTGAAACCGAGTGGCGTCATCATAATTAACACCATACTTATTTAGGGTAGTGCCTTTGCTAGCATTTGCATCACTATTATCAACAGGCTTAATCGTTTTGATAATTAAATTACCACTACCCAAGCGTGCTATTTGCGCCTGCGCCTCCTGCGAGGCACCTTCACCAATAGCAAGCATGGCAATCACTGAGCAAACACCAAAAACAATACCAAGCATAGTGAGGCCAGAGCGCAGCTTATGCATCAATAAACTTTTTGCGCCGAGATAACAAATGCGCTTTACCTTAAACCACGACACTAGCCATCTCCTTTCACTTCAATTCGATCAATAACACCATCGCGCATATGAATAACACGCGAAGCACGCTTGGCTATATTGTCATCATGGGTTACAATAACCAATGTCTTACCTTGCTGCCGCAAGCCATCTAGTATATCTAGTATTTCTCCACCACTGCTTGAATCGAGATTACCTGTTGGTTCATCAGCCAAAACAATCAAAGGATTATTCACTAATGCCCGCGCAATGCCAACGCGCTGTTGCTGCCCACCTGACATTTCAAAAGGACGATGTCCAAGACGATCACCTAGCCCAACCAATTGCGCCATTTCTGTAGCACGCCGAATGCTTTCACGTTCACTTACCCCTTGATAATACATTGGTACTTGTATATTTTCGACAACATTCAACTGAGCAATAAGATTATATGATTGAAACACAAATCCAATGCGTTCACCACGAATTGCAGAGAGTGCGTTATCATCAAGTAATGCGACATCTTGATCCCCCAAAAAATATTTACCCGAAGTCGGTTTATCTAAGCAACCAAGCTGATTAAGCATCGTTGATTTTCCCGACCCGCTTGGCCCCATAATAGCGAGATACTCCCCTTGAAAAACGGTAAGGTTAATATCTTTTAGCACCTTTAACGTCATGTCCCCAATATCATAATACTTACACAAATTTTCAATACGAAGAATTTCCATTAGCTAAGCAACTATCCTCTGTATTCAAATTGAACTGCATTATTGTTCGAGTGCGCCTTGGCTTTCTTTTTCTTCTTCTTATCTTTTTCTATTTTTTCTTTCTTTGGTTTCATCTTTTTTAATTTTGGGACGCCAACATTTTTACGATCCCCCGCTTTGATATGCAATTTACTACCTTCTTCAAGCAGGCGCGGTGGCCGTAATGAAATAACATCATCAACTTCTATACCAGATTTAATCTCAATAAAGCTTTGATTAAACAAACCAACTTCAACACGCATTGCTTTCATTTTTCCACCATCAACAACATAAACCATTTTTTGCTGATGCCGATTTACAACTGCCCCCAACGGTACAAACAGTACATCTTTTAAATCTGAAACAACAATTTGTACGCGCGCAGACATACCAGGTCGCATATTATCACAAGCGGAGGTAATCTCGATCTCTGTTGGATAAATTTTCAAGTCAGGGTTCATCCACGAGGAGCCCGAATCAGGCAACGGCGCCACACGCACCACTTCTCCTTCAATAGGCTCATCTGGAAATGCGTCTAATGTAATTAAACATCGCTGCCCCTTATGCACCATCATTACCGAGGTTTCATGCACCGCAATACTCACGCCCATACGGGTTGTATTGGGGATACGTAATATCACCTGACGTTTATGTACCGAAACACCTTCTTCAATCGTATTACCGCTGCTTCTTCTAAAGCCGCCCCTTTTTTCTTCACCATACACAACCATACCAAGGGTGTCTGCTTTAATCATACAAGCTGCATATTGCCGCTGCGTGTCGGCTAGTTGTTCTGTTTTATGATTATGCGTTGCCCGTTCAGAATTAAGCTTAGCAAGCACCCTAGACGCCAATGCCCTGGCCCTAGCACCTGTACGGGTAAACTCTCGTTTCGATTCCAGAAAATCAGAATAATATTTTTCTGCGAATTTAGGAAACTCGTATTGTTTAAATAATTGCAGAGACGTTTTAGCTTGTTTAACTACAATCTTATTTCTTTCTAGATTGAGCTTATCTCTTTCATAATCTGTTTGTGGCACAAACTCTTTATTGACCAAAGCTTCAGTCCAGTCAAACTTTGTAATTGCTTGTTTTAACTCACTTTCTGCAAGTAAAATACGATCTTCAATTTCCCTAAGATCTTGCAATGCCTGCCCACCTACAAGATTACCATTTACTTGATTATCACCATTCATTAACTCAAAAATATATTTACTTATTTTTTCATGAGTTTCAAAATCGGTCTCCAACAATGACCTTGCTACACGTTCGCCTAAATATTTCTCCAAATCCATCTGCGCAAAACGTATTTTAAGTTTTGCACCACTTATATCAGATTCATTTTGAGCCAACTGAATATCATAATTTTCAGTTGCTTCTGAAAGTTCTGCTTCAGATGTGGCAAACGTTATCTCCGCCCGAGTAAGATCTTCTTTTACATCTGCATAATCAAGTTCAACCAATATTAATTCATTATCGATGTCCTTCTGGGTAATCTTATAACCTTCTTCGATCAACGTTATAATATTTGTATTACCATCGACCTCACTACGAATGATTTTAGATTCCATTGCCTTAATGGAACCCGTCTCCGTTACCGATATAAGTAAATCGCCTTTTTTAACAACATACTTCGCATCAACAACCTCAACCGCTGCATCTGTTTTAACAAAGCGTTTTATAACAATCATTACGCCAATGGCTATAATAATTAATGCAATCCACTTAACGGGCAACATACGTTTTTCTTTATTTTTCATTTGACAACTCCCACATACCGTCGGGTTTAACCTGTAATAGTTCTATGTTTTTATAAAAAGAAAGCTTAGCTATAGTATGCTCGATCAACGCTGATGTCACACCATTTTGCGCCTTAAGTAGCGCATCTTGAGATTCTAATAAATCTCGCGTAATCGCCCGTCCTGCGAGTAACAACATCTCAGTAGAATCAACACGTGTTTGTGCCAATTGCAAACTAATGTTTTCAATTTCATACCGTTTAGAGGATTCGACCAAATCTCGATATGATGTTCGTATTTCTAAGGTCACGTCACTATACTTTTGGGCAAAGCTACGGCGCTGTTTTTCCTTGGTAATGAGCGCTTTACGGTAATTATTTCGTTCACTAAGCTTATCAAGGTTTAAATCAATATCTAAACCTAAAGTATACGCTGTTTTATCGTCTAACTTTAAGCGTATATCATCGCCGCCAGAATTTGCAACACCAATACTACCAACCAAATCGAGCTTTACTTTAAATGCATCTTCAACAATACCCATCTGTCTAAAACGATCTTCAACACGATTCACTTCACTCTTTAAGTCCAATCGATTGGAGAGACCAATAAGCAAAGCTTTATCTAAAGCGATCTCTGGTGGTATTACACCAATATCTTTCAACGCCACTAACTCATTGGGATCAAGTGAAAATTGCGCATCGGGCGCATAAGATAAAAACACTTTAAAACCGTCTAGCGATTCTTCATACGCTTTTTTTGACTGAATTAATCGGTTTTCGGCGCTCAATTCATTCTGTCTTGCTTGATCTAGTTCCACCTTTGGTAATCTACCACTATCAGCCATCATTCGGGTGCGCGCAGTAGAAAAACGAATTTGCTTTAGATTATTTTTCGCGTTTAAGACACCGTCATTTGCTGACAATACGCCATAATATTTCGTCACAACAGTGACCACAAACGCCTTGCGATACTGCGCAAACTTTCTTAATGCATAAATAACATTTCGCTCACTTTGCGTCATGTTCTCCATTACAACTTTTTTCCCAAACCCTTTTAGCAAAGGTTGCTTAAACGACGCTACCAAAGAGGCACTTACAGATGATTCAGAATGGAGTAGCAATTGATTAAGCCATACGGTAGAGAAGTCTAACGAAAGCTGTGCGCCATTTTTTAATAATTTTGTAAATTGAACTTTACCATCAACCCGTTTTTGAACGTCGTGCGTCGTTGCGAAATTTTTAAATATTTCCTTATCGGTAACATTTAAACCTTTTGCAATCACATCAGGGTCGGTGCTACCGTAATGTTCATTAGCTACTAATAAAATATTATCTTTTTGTACAAAATTCTTGTACTCAGCGCCACCAGTAATATTATACAGCAAGTCAAAGGCATGCCGCTCTGTCGTTAAATCGAGCACGCTGTTATACAATGCCTCTTTCTCACCTTGGTACGACCGATTTGACGCTGTTGCAATTTCTATCGCATTTGCTAAAGACATAATACCATAAGCTGGCAACACACTATTCACTGCCAAACGATTTGCATCACCTGTGATATCTTCTACTTGATAATTGACCTTGACGCCATAAGCACTATCCCACTTATCATCGATAATATCATACACCGCTGCGTCAGCATCATCCTTATATTGATGATAATCTGATTTGCAGCTAGCAAACATCAACACCACGCAACAACAAGTAAGCAAGTGTAACATTTTACCGACACAAAAAGGCCCAGTGCAATTGCGCCTAATTGTTCTATTATGAGAATATGTCAAAAGAGCTTAACCTTATTTATTTCTGTGCAGACGACAAAGACACACTTGCAACTTTAAACGGGAATGATTTATAACAATACCCACTGCGACCCTACTTAATAGAAACGTTTCACAAATGAATATATTGCGTTATTCCCCTCAATATATTCAACCTGAGGAAAACCCTCAATAAAGTTGATTATAATGCTATAAATAATGATTTCAACAACATTTCAAAGATTATTTGCGTGAGGCAATGTGAAGCACTCGGTAGCTTGCGCCACGATCCAACGGCGCAATAGCGCATAAAAATGTGCGCAACCGATAAGAAAAATGTGATGAGAATGAGAAATGCGCCGCATACAAAAGGCTGAAATTATCGGAAAAAACAGCTTAAATTATCGTTACCAAGCGATTGAATCATTACTCATTTCAATCGATTTATTGTGTTAAACCACAATTATTCACCAATCATGAGGAGCAATAAGTCTACTGCTAATTTTGACTTATGGTTTTTGAACCAACATTTCTCGATTAATCAAGCCAACTTTATTTATTGCAGTAATAAGTTTATTTGCATTAAACGGCTTGACGACATAACCATCACACCCTGCTGATAAATGTCGCAAAATCGTTTCTTTATCTCCCATTGCAGTTACCATAATCACTTTCACAGCTATATATCATCGATCAATTTTATACCCATATAAACGGAATTTTCACCTTTATATGAAAAAAATATATGCCGTATAAATACGTACTTTTTAGTTGATAAATTGCGAAATTATTGGGTGTTATAAAGACCAATGATTATGAAGAAATAATGGTCCAATATTTTTGAATGATACCCTATGCGAGGGAATGCATCTTCCATTGCATCTGGCAAATGAATTTTAAAATTCATATTGAAAAGTCAAAGCAATCGCGGCTGCATCAGATTGATAATAACCGGTACGGAGAAATATATTTTCCTTGTTATAGTCTTTATCAAACCACCCCATAACATTAAACGCATCAAAGCGAATCATCGCCTGCACATTGAGTTGGTATTCAAGTCCTAAATTTAAAAAGATACTCTCTTCAAATGCTCGGTTATACCCATTAGAAATCGGCAACCCTAAATGATTGTCCAAAACATCTGCATTGTATTTGGCATAATCTTTTGCCCCAGGGAAGCCCCACATCGCCGTAACTGCCATGTTTGCAGTCGCTTTTTGAGAAAGATCATATTTTAAATTTGCAGTGGTTTGATGATTGCTCCAGTTGGCAAAATCGTCTCCATAACCATAAGCGTTAGCTGATACGTGTGTACGCGTAATCGAAGACTCTGTTAGATCAAACGCCATTAGCTTGGTATAGTTATGTGCCAACGATAACTTGGCATTGGTAAACTGCCAAGTTAGCTCTCCTTCAATGCCATAATAAGTGGAAATCCCCAAGACATCGGTGCTGCCAGATATTTTATTAGCGCCTGTCACATCATGATCACCATAATAGGTAGACAACGCAAGCCAATTATTTTGCCTCAGAAGACGTTCCCAACGCAATTCATAAAAATCAATCTGTTCAGCTTCGCCATATTCACTGTGACCAAGCTCACTTGCCCTTCGTGATTCTTCTACTGGAATACGCACTGAATGATTGTAGATTAACTTAATACTTTCATGATCGGTAGGCGTATATACCATTGCAAGACGTGATGAGTTTAAAAGGTCGAGATCACTGTTCTTATCACCCCGCCATCCTGAATGAAGTGTTACTTTATCATTCAAACGATATTGATATTCAACTAAAAATGAAAGCGTATCGGAATGCCAGCTAGGCGTGCCAACTGGTATGGTTGGCCTGACAAACGCCGGGGCGCCTGGGAATCCTGGCGAATCGATTCCAAAAATTTCATGGCTAAAATCAATCCCGTATGAAAGCGTGTGATGATCGTTAGGCTTCCAAGTAGTCAAAATGCGTGTGAAATATTCATCTTCACGATAACTTCTATGTTGTGGCTCAGCGCTACCGTTTTCTCGCTCAGAGTCATACATGTCATAACTTAATTTAAAGTTTAGAGATAATGTTTCGTTGATCTCATGATTATAATCACTCATGACCGTCACTTGTTGGTAACCTAACCCACGATGCGCTACCGCAGAAGTAGGTTTACTTGCTAACCAGTGCGTAGAAGAAGCATTCAACCATTCGCCACCTCGGGTATAACGGAGCCACAGCGCCAGATCTTCTTTGTTGTATTGCAGGTGCGCCTTGTAACGTGGCTGATCTCTGTATGACTCGCCATTTGGTGGTACATCAGCATCCAGCGGGTGTCCCGCAGAAACGGGGCCAAACGAAGAATCAAAATCATGACTAAAAATATGTGGTGCATCATTATTGTCGGCACCACGGTAGTTATCTACACCAAAATAAGCAAAGAGGGCGCTATCATCTTCATACCGGTGTGTAGTGCGATACTCCACACTGGCAAATTCATCAATAATGCCATAACGGGCTTTTATCCAGCTACCATCAGCTGCTGTCTCTGGCGTGAACGTACTAATATCAATCACCCCTGCGATGGCACCTGGACCATGAATAACAGACCCGGGTCCTCTTACGACATTAATAGACTCAATATCGCCCAGCGTAGAAATAAAACGTTCGGAGATACCTCCCAAAACCGAATGTTCATTCATAATTCGGCCGTTTACTAAAATAATAAACTTATCATTGCGATCACTGATGATGCCGCGAATGCCTAACGCCGTACCGTTAACTTTACGCATTAGTTGCAGGCCAGGCACATACATCCGTAGCAATTCATCGATCCCGCGCGCGCCAGATTGGGCGATATCGTCTTGAGAAATATGCGTTACTGATGCAGGCGTTTTTAGTAAAGAAATATCTGATAAACTTGCAGACGTGATTTTGACCTTTGATAATTCCTCTAGACTCATAGCATAGATATCAACTGTTTCTTTTGCTACGACCGCATTAATTTGCAATGCCATCATGCCGGCAAAAGCCATAGAAAAAATATAAGTACATGGGAAAAGGATAAATTTCATATCAACTCGATTTGTCTTAATAAATCATGAAAGCAAGCAAAGTTAAACGACGCTTAATTATCTCCGGCAAAATCGTAGCATGCCTGTTTTAGATGTGCAAGCTTTAATTCTATACAAAAGGCGATTTAAGCTTCATTTTGTGCATATTCGAACAACTTTATTACTTTAAAGATACTTAACGACCATTATCCTTCTGATCACACGCCCATAATGCGTTTAAGCCTTAACAAATAGCGACTTCCTCACCACACAACACCCCACCGCCGGGCGATACAGTAGACAAAAAATGCGCTGCGCCCGCCGACTGCTTTTTACTATTTATCTATACTTTATTTGTAACCAAGAGCCATCTTTCAATCAGGCGGAATAATTCAGCATTCTTGACTGGCTTTGGCAAGAAATCATTCATACCTGCATCAAAACATTTTCGCCTATCGCTCTCAAATGCATTGGCCGTTAGTGCCAAAATCGGTAAATTGGCATAACCTAAATCACGTATTTTTCGCGTTGCTGCTAACCCATCAAGTACGGGCATTTGCATATCCATTAATACCAAAGCATATTGATTTTCTTGAACTTTATTAACACCAATAGCACCATTTTCGGCGACATCAACTGTTAATTTCATTTTGGTACATAAACGTTTTAAAAGATTTTGATTAACGATATTATCTTCACAAATCAATATCCGTATTGGCGTAATGTCTGTATCAAAGATAAGGTTAGGAATCAACCCAGACGACTCCTGAGGTTTATTATTTGATATCGGCAACACCAATGTAAAACTGAAATCACTACCTTTACCGAATAGGCTAGCAACATGCAATCGGCTCCCCATCAACGTTACTATAGACTTTGAAATAGACAACCCAAGACCAATGCCACCAAATTCTCTCGTCACTGAAACATCAGCTTGTTCAAATTGTTCAAATATAATATCTAATTTATCTTCAGAAATACCAACACCACTATCTTTTACTGAAAAATTTACTGCGACTTGATTTGCATGCAATTGAATGATTTTTACGGTAAAAAGGATGTTACCTTCATTTGTAAATTTAATTGCATTGCTTAATAAGTTTAAAAGCACTTGCCTTAGTCGACCTGGATCACCTATTACTATTTCTGGAAGATCGCTGTCAAAAGCAACTTTAAGGGCAATATTTTTTTCTTCAGCAGGACATTTCATCACCACATATATCTCATTTAATAAATTTTTTAAATTAAACTCAACATCTTCTATGTGAATTCTAATTTGTTGTAATTTGGAAAAATCTAAAATATCATTTACGATACTTAACATTGAATTGCCACTTTTATTAATAATTTGTGCCATTTGTAACTTATCTTCATCTGAAACATCCTCTGTCATTAGTATCTCAGAAAAACCAATGATACTATTCAACGGTGTACGCATTTCATGACTCATATTTGCCAAAAATAAGTCTTTCGTTTTACCTGCCTTGCGCGCGACTTCGTTAGCATCAAACAGAGAACTTTCGAGTTGTTTCATCTTAGTAATTTCACGACGAACACCCATATATTCAGTAATATTGCCTTCGCAGTCCTTCATCGGAACGATTGTAGAATCTACCCAATACAGGGAACCATCTTTGGCCCTATTGTGTATCTGTCCCTGCCAAACCTTACCGCTAGTAATAGTGCCCCATAAGTTTTCCCAAAATAGGTCGTTGTGTTCACCGCTATTTACCACATTGTGATAATTGCCTACTAACTCACCTCGACTGTAGCCACTAATATTACAAAATCTATCATTCGCATAAGTAATCTTACCATCAGTATCTGAAATACTTACAATTGCATGCTCGTTGAGGGCATATGTTTGATTGCGTAATGCTTGAACAACATCTTTATTTTCCCCTTCTAGTTGCTCAACCTCATTAACCATATCATTTTTTGTTTGATTTTCGATCACGTATAAACCTCACTTACTACGACTAATATTTGCTAGCTAGTTCCTGTTGCGGAAACCACCGACTGCGATCGGCTGCAAAAGATTTCTTCTGCGTTCTCGCAAAAAAGTGGTCCTCGTTGGCAATAAGCCCACTGTGGGCACTTTTTCACTCGGGCCTTGAAGAAAACTTTTTCGCTCGATCTCGCTTTGGCGCCTTCCGCAACAGGCACTAGCTATATTTTCAAATGTAACATACTCCATTTATCGAACAGCTTTTTCACAAAATTAAGCCAAAAAACCTAATACTTTATCCTATATATTTGTGATTGATATAACCGTTACGGTATAACTACAGTGCAAAGATTATCGGCACCTATAATTACAAAAATTGGCCTAAATAATGATAGTCCACATTTAATTATTTTATATGTGGAAACAACGGGGTCAATAAGATGTCGCACGGGGTATTATCATGGTCTTGATAACATTCTCCTTTGAATCTGTTGTAGCTAATATGTCTTAATTTACAACGTATTGATGAGAAATGGCCGAGTAAAAGCACCATACTCACCATGATTTGTGCCATTGACAGATGACCTTCGCAATATAAACCTAATCTGATCAGACTATACATTACCCATTACGGGCAAACAATTGCATGTTACTTGGCTGAAAACACCTTTTTTTGGCTTATAAACAAATATCCGAAAAAAAACTAATCTCAATAAAAAAGCCTTGCATTAAATTAGTTTAGTCCTAAACTAATTTAATGAGTAATATTCAAAGCCAACTAAATATTCCTGACGGTATTATCGAAACCATTCAAGAAGAGGCACTTCTTAGTCTTCTTAAAACAACTGAAATGGTGCTTCAACATGCAAGACGAACACTATTTACTGATCAATTATCACAAGCACAATTTAATATATTAATGATATTGTCACATGAACCAGTGAAAGGAATCAGCCAAAAGGAAATCAGCAAGCGATTAATTACCACTAAAGGCAATACCTCTCAACATATTGCCCGCCTAGAAGATGTTGGATTTCTTAAACGCAAATATTCAAACAAAGATCGAAGATATAATACCATAACCATCTCAGCGAAGGGTAAACGCGTACTCGATGCTGTTGAACCGCATTACCGTGAACAAATATCAGAAATTTTTCACCCATTAAATAAAATGGAAATAGTTGCTTTTATAAATAGTACTAACAAACTACGTCACCAATTGGTTCGCATAAATAACATAAAGGGTGAATCTATAAATGATTAGTAACCCATCCATATTGTATAAATCCTTAAAAGAAAATGTACTACGTATGCGCATGGATGGTAATAAGGCAATTGCATATGCTGCACTTGATGCTGGTACTGATTATTTCACACACTACCCTGGCTCCCCTGTTAATCGTGTAGAAGTCGAATTCAAACAAGCAATGCTCACTGAAAACAGGAATGTTTCCATCAACGATGCATTAAATGAACATGTTTCAGCCCTCGCTGCCGCAGGGGCAAGTATGTGTGGCGCCCGTTCACTGGTCGTAATGAAACACATGGGGCTTAATATTGCCGCCGATCCTCTCAGCTTCATTGGCTATACAAACATTAAGGGTGGTATGGTAGTAGTAGTAGGCACCGATCCTGGAGCCAGATCTAGTACTGGTGAACAAGATGTTCATGGTTATGCCAGTCAATTTAATGCACCATCATTTGAGCCTGCTTCAGTACAAGGCATTTATGATTGTGTTTTTCATGCATTTGCTGTCTCTGAAAAGGCAGGTGCGCCTGTATTGGTGTTTGTGCCTGGTCGAATCGCATATCAATCAGAATGCATCCAACGCGAAAATCTGTTACCAAATAAATCAAACGATTATTCGTTTATTCGCAATCGTGAAAATTATATTAATGTAGGTGATCGTGCTGTAAAAAATCATCAAAGACTCATAGAACGTATTGAAGTTATTGCTAAAACACCCGCATCTATTTGCTATAAACAAATTATTCCCAATGCTAAAATTGGTATAATCACTCGGGGAACAACATGGGCACCAACCTGCGAGGTACTTCAAAAACTTCAATTAACTACAACCGTTTCACATCTAAATATAGAACGCCTATTTCCTATTGATATGGCTGAGGTACTCGCTTTCACTCATGGGTTGGAAAAATTGATAATCATCGAGGATCAAGATGGTTACCTAGAACAACAAATTAAATTTAGATGCTTCAACGAAATAAGTTGTAAAATATTTGGGAAAAGTCACTTCCCCGCTTGGGGTGAAATTTCATACGATAAAATTCTCAGTGGATTACTTGAACTCTTTAATTTGCCAGTAATTAAAGAACGCAATATCAACTTGAATATACCTCAGCGACCTGGCACTTACTGTGAAGGGTGCCCGCACAGAGGGGCCTACTGGGGC
>Ga0255039_10000007_pt1 | contig 54504 bp, 29 predicted proteins | sample BC1_12_1_MG_FD_181713 | JGI IMG/M metagenome (GOLD analysis project Ga0255039, IMG submission 181713) | Seawater microbial communities from Strait of Georgia, British Columbia, Canada - BC1_12_1 | ecosystem: Environmental > Aquatic > Marine > Strait | place: Canada: British Columbia | collected... | reverse complement strand
AAATCCTTGCGCTGCATCGACATGCAAATATGCTTGATGATGATTTAACGCTTCAATAATGCGCTCAAGTGGTTGCTGCACCCCTGTTTCATTATTGATCTGCATCACCGAAACCAATATTGTATCTTTTCTCAACGCAGACGCTAAATCATCAGACGACACTTGGCCACCTGAATCGACCGGTAAGTATGTAATTTCAAAACCTGCTTGACGCAAATTTTCGATCGGCTGTAATACTGATTGATGTTCAATCTGCGTTGTAATAATATGTCTTCTTGATGTTTCTATGCCATGTGCAACTAATCCCAAAATTGCTAAATTATTACTTTCTGTAGCACCGCTGGTAAAAATGACTTCAGACCGATTCGCCGCTACAACACGGGCAACTTGATGGCGCGCCTTTTCAACCGCTGCACGCGCACGTTGTCCAAACCCATGTGCACCACTAGCTGCATTGCCATACTGGTCACTCATAAAATGGGTTGCCACAGATAACACATCAGGCACAACAGGTGTAGAAGCGGCGCAATCCAGGTAAACAGGATGGGATTCATTCAAACACATATATCAGTTTTCTCACACAAACAACGCATAATCACTGCACCTTATAACATATCAACTTACCTTTGGCATTTCTGACATAAAGGTTTCCATTGGCCAAGGTTGGCGTCGTCCAACACCGTCCCTTTAGCAACGAAGCCGATGCAAGTAATTCATATTTCTTAGGATTCAATGCAACAATAGACAATTTCCCCTTACCATCAAAGTTCACCAACTTATCTTTGGCAATAAATATCGTACCAGGGTGAGAAATTTTCTCCTCCCATTGTATATCACCTGTTTTCGGATCAAGACAAACCAACTTACCTTTTTTGTTCGATTTTTCGGTAAGACAGTAAATATACCCTTCCCATATAACTGGAGCCATAAATTGTGATTTTACTTTTTTATGCCCCCATACTAATTTTCCGTTGTCACCAGAAAAATCAATTACCCCACACCCTTTACCATAATCAGACGAAATAAATATTTGATCATTTGGCAAAGGAATCGGGTCTGCTGCGTTAACATCGTAATTTGTTTCCCATTTGTATTCTTTGAGCACCTTACCCACTTTATGGTCTATTATCGCAATAGATTTAGCTGCAAAAATCGCCATACAATTTTTACCTCCCATTTTAAATGGCAGATGGGTGGCATAACTTGATTTTGCATTACCTGTTTTCCACAATAATTTTCCAGTGGCAATCGACAACGCACAACCATATTCAAATACATTTACCAATAACTGATCATCGTAAACCACAACAGAGCCAGAAAACCCCCAAGCTGGCACTTCACACCCATATGCCTTTACCAAATTGCGTTGCCAAACCACCTTACCAGTACCACCATCAAGGCATAATACATCACCAAACTTACTTAACGTAAATACTTGCCCTTTATATACCGTTGGAGTTGCTCCAGGGCCACCTTCGTAAAATTTTGGCTGCAATTCACACTTGTATTTTTTGGTCCAAATCACTTTGCCTGTTTTTTCACTCAGGCAAGTCACGACATCTATATTTTCCCCAATGTTCCCCATAATAAACACCCGACCATCAACGACAGTACATCCAGAGAAGCCAACGCCGATCTCCGCCTCCCACAAAGCACTTGGCCCACCGTTGCCCCAACTTTTGTAATCTATTGATTCAGTACAAATACCATCATAATTTTCACCACGATATTGTGACCAATCCCCAAACAGCGATGTGGTAAAAAGCACTAAAGTAATACAAAAACAATGCTTAATATTTTCGATTTTTTTTATCATAATTATCTTTCCTATTTACCAATACAATAAAGCATATTGTTCGTTCGAATGAATAGTTGACCATGCGCCACAGGCATAGATGAACGGATCGGATGATCTATAGCATCACCTGCCATATCTGCTACATTTAATATTTTACCATCTTTGGTCGACAAAACCACAGCGGTTCCATTTTGGTTCATGCAATAAACCTTATCTTCTGCGACCGTTGGCGATGTAAAATACCTAACTTTACCAGGCAATGGTACTTGCCATACCACCGCGCCATCTTTGGGATTAAGCTTCATTAAGTATTTTTTTTCACCATTTAATAAATAAATATTATTTTCATACAATGCCGGAGTGCAAGTATCAGAGCTGATTAATTTGTCTGGCAATGACCATTTCCACTTTCGCTTTGATATATCACCTTTACCACCACCATTGATCATAAAGAGTGGCTCTCTTTGCGGTGCACATATCAAGACATCTTTACCTATAACTAAAGGTGATGCTACCAACCTAAAGTTAAATTGTTTTTTTAAATTGTAAGTTTCCCAAAACCAAATCTGTTGACCTGTTTTTAGGTCATGCCCTGTTAAACGATCGCCACCAGCCAAGAGCAATTGTAATCCATTATCTGTTTGATAAGGCATCATCGTTGTGTAAGATTCAAGCGATTCCCTTTTCGCTTTGGATGTGCGATTCATTTTAAATACCGTTTTGCCCGTTTTTATTTCCAAAGCAAGAATATACGACAACATGTCGCCACTACCATGACCACCAACAACTTCATCCCTTTGCAAAACAGGTATATAACATACCCCATCGATGAGTAGCGGGCTCGTACCAAATGGCCATAAAAAAGCAAAGTCACCATAGTCTGTCGCTATATTACGTTGCCATTGTATATTTCCTTCATAATCAAAGCCAGCAATCTCGCCAGAGCTGACCATAAAGACGACCAACCTACCATCTGTTACCGCAGAGGCATTGGCAAAACTTGCACTGCTTCGATCGGATGTTCCACTTCCAATTGCAACTTGCCATTTTTCTTTACCGGTTTTACGGTCAAAACATAATCCAAATAACTGGTCTGTTCCCACCTTGGTCGATGTAAGAAAAACGGTAGCATTAAATATCACTGGCGTTGAAGCGCCCACACCAGGCAACGGTGCCTGCCAATGCACATTCTCTGCAACCCCAAATTTGACAGGTAAATCTTTTTCATTGCTGGAACCATTATAATCAGGCCCTCGCCAATTAGCCCAGTTACCGCCAAAAAGATTGGTTGCGCTTAGCAATATACAGATTGATAATTGAAGACACCTAACGTTGAATATCACAACGGACACTCCTAACTATTTTAAAATATTATTTCTCACTACAACAGCGCTAATTATACACACCAAGATCACTTTTTAGCAATACAATAAATCGAGTGTTCACCTCTTAATATCAACGTTTCTTCTACAGCAACTGCCGAGGCGCTAAAGGAATCATCCAAGGTATTTGTCGCCAAAGTCTTACACGATTTTTCATGAGAGAGCACTACTGTCGTGCCATTTGTTCCTGTTACATAAATCTTATTGGCCGCTCCGACAGGGGAGCTGTATATATTTCCTAATCCACCAAGCTTGTAGGGGCCACCAATTGTTTTACCGGTTTTGATGTCCACTTGAGATAAATACCCTTGATAATGCCGTAAAAAGTAAATAGTGTCATCATAAAGCAAAGGCGAAGGCACATATGGCGTTTGCTGTTTCCTCTGCCAAATAACAGCGTCAGTGCCTGTAATATCACCTTTGGCTAAATCAAGATCAATGGCAACCATTGATTTAATATTATAACTACTACCACAAATAAGTATCCCGCTACCATAAACAGGTGACGCTACCACATTATCAGAGAGCCCCCCACACGCCCAAATCAACTTTCCGGTGCCAGGTTCATAACTGCGAATACGCGTCGTAGCACTCACAATCAATTGCGGCTGCCCATTATGCGTAATCACAATTGGCGATGCCCACGACGTCTTTTCGTCACGCGGTACTTTCCATTTTTCAGTCCCTGTTTTAACATCCAATGCGACTAAAAAAGATGCGCCTTCATGATCCCAATTAATAAACAATACTTTTTTATACAGCGCCAATGAACTACCTTCACCATGAGCATGCTTGGTATGCATTTGACCAAGGTCTTTAAACCAAATAATTTTCCCTGTAAAATCTAAACAATAGATACCATTAGAACCAAAAGATGCATACACATTTTTGCCGTCGGTCACTGGAGATTGAGATGCAAAACTCGCCGACGCATACCCTCCCTCGCGGGGCATATCTTGAAAGCAAATTGTTTCCCACAGCACTTCTCCATTTTGTCTTGAAATAGCAACCACGACAAATCGTTGTTTTTGAACTTCCATTAAATTGCCATGCGCCCCTGGTGCATTGGCCCGCTCGGGCTGGGCAGTTTCACCAAACCCTTGCGCCAAGGTCAAAAATATGTAGTCCCCCCACACCACTGGCGTAGAATGGCCTTTACCTGACAACGGTATTTTCCACCTAATATTTTTTGTTTCGCTCCAACATGTGGGTGGTTTGGCTTGCTTGGAAACGCCTGTCGCATATGTACCGCGCCATGTAGGCCATGTTGTTTCACCATATAGCACATTAAACGCACAGGTGATAAAGCAACACGATAGATAGATCACTAAACGCACTATTGAGAAGCGCCCTTTCGCAAAGGTAAACCAAGCTGCAACCTTAACGGTGCATCTTTCTGATGATGATGACGCCAGTAATCTGTTCGCACCTCGTGCGTTCGCGTCGCTGTGCTACTCATCCACATAAAATTACCTCGCTCGTCTTTTTGTGCCGTTTGCTGTTTTTCTTCCCACTTGATAATACCATATGGAAAATGTGCGGCAAACGTTACAGTAAATATTCGAGGTAATTCTTTATAGGTCACCTGATAACACCTGGTCTTGATTGCTGCATCGTGATGATTACCAGCGGGAATATATGTCGCAGTTGCCCGATATGGTTGCATTGGCTTATGAAACAACTGTGCATATTGTGCGCCCGGAATAATATCGATCTCTCCAAGTGGCAGCTGTGAAGGCGCCAAACGAATCTGTGTAAAAATTTCATCTTCTAAAAATGTCGCCCGTATTTTTAAATCACTATCGGCCAAGTCTTGAAAATAACTCCTTGACGAGACCGCAAATGAATCACCACGCAAATTAAGCTGCATAAATTGTTGGCCACACCACTCTTGCGTTGATTGTGTCAATTTAAGAGATCGGTTTTTAGCACTTAAACCAATTGGTGAAAAAATTGATGTCATCGTTGAATACGGATAAATCCCTGTCTCAAATTTTGACGTCTTATTTAATTTTAAGATGGATGTTAAATTTTTTGGTTTTGGGCCATGCTCATATTTTACTTGTAATGCCGGCAACATATGCTCTGTCACAAAAATTAAAACCGTATCTCCTTCATGATGCTGCCCATAACGTACCTGCAAAAGTTTGTACCGCGTAACCTCGGCTTTCCCACTGTACCAATAGTCATTAAACACTTTACTGGAAAGACCGACATCAGCAACGGCCGGTGGCCACACTATAGAACATATAAAAAAAGTGCATGCTGCAACCTTGATAAACAGTTTTTTTTTCAAGTGAAAATTCATCGCATATTTCTCCCTGTAAGGATTGCAATTACGTTATTTTATTGGCACTAATTTTCCCAGAAACGGACGTTGATTTCAAGCGGATTATCCACATTGCCCCCCCCTATGTAGTCATTACCCATTCTAATAATGACCCACTATTTAAAGCTGCGGATTCCCCAAATCATGAAGTGCCCGATAATGTCATATATCACTAAAATACCTCATACCAGAAATATGTGAGCCGTTAATCATGTCGCTCATAAAATCACGCTTATAGCTAGAAATTCAACGATTATGAGTCCTAATCAACTTAATTCCCCAAAATAACCCCAACATAAAGCGCATTGGAAAGGTATAAAGGGCTCAATTACGCTTTTATAGTTATTAATGCCATCCTAAATACCGAAAATATAAACAATAACCTACTATTGGTAGAGAAATAACCTTAACCGTAAGTTACTGTTTTTAAAGATGAATAGCCCAATATATGATACCAATTAGCATCACAAAAAAAATATGGACAAGCATTTGTATCCTTGTCTTAGGGTTTGCTATCACCATCGCTGCCGGTTACCTTGCGACGACCAAAACAGAATCTCAACTTGAAAAAATTTCTGAAACAACCTACCCGCTAACACAATATATTCAAAGTGCGATAACGGCATACGAAGCACAAGTCAAATTTTACGATGATGCATATTTTATGCTTAAAATTGAATTCATTGATAAAGCAATTTTAAAAGCCCACCAATCTCAAAAAGCACTAGAAAAGGCAATGGCGATACCGCATCGTGAGCCACATATTAAGGGAAAGCTTTTAGCCACATTAAACCAGATGAAAGCATATACAACATCTGCAAATACCATCTATACTAAACTAGCTTCTGATATTCAAAATAGTAATGCAGCAACTCCGCCACTAACGATAGATCAAAAACGAAACATAAGTGAAGCATACACGATTATTCACGAAGCACTTTTAAACCACAAACAAGCGGCAATGAAACACCTTGAACATGAAATCGCAGAGATCAGCGCTGCAACAAGCCGACACCGTTTTACAAATATTTATGTATTTTTTATCGTCATATTGGTTTCCCTGGCAATTATTCGTTGGATTATAAATCACTCAATCATAACACCATTAAATAATACCATTGAGATGATCAAAGAAATTGCGCAAGGCAACGGCGATCTATCTAAGCGACTTAAAATAAATAGTAAAGACGAACTCGGAGAGCTCGCAAGGTGGTTTAACCTATTTACAGAGAAATTGCAAAATGCCTTTGATAATGACAATATTGAAACGGCGATTTCGCAACGCACCAGCGTACTATTGGCCGCAAAAGAAAAGGCTGAAAAGGCTGAAGATATGGCGCTGAAAGCGGCCAAATCAAAAAGTGACTTTTTAGCCAACATGAGCCATGAATTAAGAACACCCTTAAACGGTATTATTGGATTCGCTGAATTGCTAAATGAATCACAACTTTCTGACGATCAAGCAACTTACAATAGTACCGTACTTCGAAACTCACATACGCTACTCACGCTAATCAATGATATCCTTGATTTTTCAAAAATTGAAGCGGGTATGCTCACATTGGAAAAAATTAATTTTGATATAAGAGATATCACATCAGATGTTTTAGAGCTCTTCTCTGTAAAAGTAGATCATGATGCCGTTTCTCTTTCAGTAAGGGTTCAAAAATCGGTCCCCGAAATCGTCAATGGCGACCCTGAACGTATCAAACAAATATTACTAAACCTAATGAGTAATGCCGTAAAATTTACAGAAGAAGGGGCCATCACACTTACCATACGCTTGGTAAAAAGCGATGTGCAGTACACGTGGCTCCATTTTTCTGTCAAAGATACTGGCATTGGTATTCCACAAGATAAAATGTTAGATGTCTTTAGTGAATTCAGACAAGCAGATAATTCAACCACAAGAAAATATGGTGGCTCAGGCCTAGGCATTCCCATTACAGCAAACCTAATTGAACATATGGGTGGACTACTCGCAATTGATACAGAAGTTGACAAAGGGAGTGATTTTTACTTTGTCATGAAATTTGAAAACAACATTATAGATATTCAAGATCAAGATGAACAAAAAGATGAGACTTTTGCTAAACAATTAACGTTAGATGGACTTAAAATATTAATCGTTGAGGACGAAGAACACGATCTCATCGAAACCATCTGCAATAATCATGGAGCACAAACAACCTTGGCACGCAACGGGCAAGAAGCTGTCGACATTTTGGCGACAACGGACTTCTATGATGCTGTACTGATGGATATAAAAATGCCCGTGATGAATGGCATCGATGCAACCAAAGAGATTCGCAAAACGGGTAATACGTTACCAATTATTGCATTAACAGCGAATGCCTTTGAAACCGACCGTACCGCTTGTATGAAAGCAGGTATGAATAATTTTTTAACTAAGCCTACCGAAACACAAAAATTAATTCTTACAATTATCAATTCAATCGAGCACCTCAAAACTGTTTGTTAAACCCTGTTTTTTAATCACCGCAGGTTTTAAACATCATAAATGTGTAAATTTGTTTACAGCAGCGCAAGGTTGTGTAATAATTTACAGTTGTGTGTAGCGCATAGTTGAAAGGTTAAAATCATAAAATCAAAAATCATTAGCCTCATATTTAAATGGCAACCATTTTATTATTTAACGCTGTTGATAATAAATGCATGGGCACTTGCAGCACTCTGGTTTGATCTACCGTTTACGATGACATGGCGTCTCATTTTTGTGTTTTTAACACTTACCTGTCATATAACTGTTTTTATTACCATTCGATCATTACTAAAGGGATGTTTGGCTCACCTTATTCTATTTCTTGGTGTACTTATTTGGTGGCTTTGCATACCTGCAAGTAATACCAGAGATTGGTCTCCAGAGTATAAACGTTTGCCACAAGTAACACGCAATGGCCAAATGGTACAAATCTCAAATGTGCGACATTTTCAATTTTTTAAAAAGCGGGCGCCTATTGAAAGGTGGGAAACACGCATTTATGATTTAGATACACTTACTGGTGTGGATATGTTTTTTTCTCATTGGGGGTCCGATCATATAGCCCATACGATTTTAAGTTGGCAATTTAAAGATAATCCACCTTTGGCTATTTCCATTGAAACGCGTAGAGAGCGGGGGGAATCGTATCGGGCAATACTTGGCTTCTTTAGACAGTTTGAATTATATTATGTTATTGGAGACGAACACGACTTAATCAAATCTAGAACCAATGTACGCGAAGAAGATGTTTATTTGTACCGGTTACAAACACCCATTACAACGGCTAAGGAAATGTTATTAGATTACTTCACCGTGATTAATCAGCTTGCAAAAGAACCCAAATGGTATAATGCCGCTACACAAAACTGTACAACCACTATTCGACAACATGCCAAACAGATCGCAATAAATAGTCCATTTAGTTGGCAAATATTATTGAATGGTCACTTACCAGAACTTGGGTATCAACAAGGTACCATTAATAACACGATGCCATATGAACAAATGCGTAGCGCCAGCTACATTACTGATAAAGGTAAACGCACAGGAGATCATGACGATTATTCAAAACGCATTCGAGTCGATCTACCCGAAAGACCTATTGGAAAATACGATAAAACAGCGCCACAAAATTAGTTTGGATATTTATTACTTAGTTTCCAAAAATAATCTTGCTGATGCGTCAAAGGTCTACCATGTTCTTCACCCGCCTTTTTACCGTCACGTAATAATAAGATCAGGTCTGAACTTACTGCAGGATTATTGTAAAAATAGCTATGCCCTAAAAATCCAGTATCTGCAGCTGCGACATTTATAAATGTTAAATTTTCTACGTCGATGATCCCTTGTTTTTCTTTAGATGAAAGTAGGTTAAAATCAAGCGTGCCTAATCTTTTAATACTTCCAAATATAAAATTAGAAAAAGCTATGGCAAGGTCGTCTGGGGATATATATATGGTAAATGATTCAGGGACTTTCACAAGGTTCTCCGAGCTAATTCTTTGAGACACCACTTCAAAGTCTAAGTCTGGGGCAGCGAGTATGAGGTGCCCAAGTTTTAATGCCTTACCAGTGTCGTCCGTTGAACACTTGTATTCTAAGTGTAACTCTCTCAAGGCCGTTGTGATTACATCGGTACCCCTACTATGGGCTATAACGTGGATTTTTTCGAGGGATTCAATTTTAGCCAGTAATCGCAAAAACTGTTTTAGATGAAAAATAGTGAATTCGCCTGACTCTCTATCGTGAAAATAACCAAATAATCCTGGTGTGCCGCTAGGCCACGTATAGATCATCGGCACACCAACTCTTCCACTGAAGTGCCATAACTCGGCAGCAACAAATGCCGCATCTGCAAACGTATTGTTAAAACCGTGAATAAAAATATATACTTCTTTCCGATTAGCAATCGCTAATTTTTCTTCAACGATTGTTCTTAGAATCTCTTTTTCTCGTTCTTGCTCGTCAATAAAATCAGGTTCAAACACTCTCGCACCATCACTATTTATGTATTGAACTACACTTTCAGGCAAGCGCCCACATTCATTAATATTTTCGATTGATACTGGCACCGATTTTATAATATGTTTTGCGCTACTGTGGTCGACGAGTTGTTCCCATGACAGGTTGTTGCCAAAAGCAACCCGCGTTGTACCAAAGGCAAGCGACCTTGACCTCTTGAATCCGTAAGCTAAATTGCCTTGGCTATCTATTTCTTTAGAACGATCCGTAGCATAAATAACATCAGCATATGGGTGTTGACTTTCAACAGGTACAGTTGCGTGAGGATATGGATTGTCTTTAGAATAAAGATTAGGTGTCTGCATTAAGTGTCGTTGGCAACCAGCGGTGACCAATACAGTCATTATGGTTACGTAAAAAAATAACATTTGCTTCAAAAAGCATGCGCTTGTATTTTTACTAACATCGATACGTTTTCCACTGTCGACAAAAGTGATATTAGAAGCGAAGATTTTTGGTGACTGTAAATTGCTTTTGATATTCATTAATGGGGTAACCGTAATAAATTGCGCTAAATTATAATATATTATAGGTTATCGAGTGTTACGGGGATAAATATTGATAAAATAGGGTTATTTAAACAACAAATAGAGACCAAGGTCGTAAATATTGTCAAAATAATGGGGCACTATTCCAGATTCAAGGCATTTACAAAGTATGTCGCCAACGACTAAAGGAGCGCTTTTTGAGTGAACCACATGCTTTCGCTCAAAAAGGGTTTGACTCCGTTATTTCTGCAGTTAAAATTTACCCCTCTGACACTTTATCAAACTTTACAAGGATTACTATATGGATAACAAACAAGCCCTAACGGAAACTGAGCGACATCAAAAATATTGGCGTGCCAATGTCAAAATCCTTTCTCTATTACTGACCATTTGGTTTGTCGTTTCATTTGGATGTAGCATCTTATTTGTCAAACAACTTAATCAATTTCAGGTGGCTGGTTTTAAAGTTGGCTTTTGGTTTGCACAACAAGGTTCAATGATTATATTTGTGCTCTTGATTGTTGCCTATATTATTTTGATGAATAAGCTTGATAAAAAATATGACGTCGATGAAAAATAATTCTCCCTTTTAAAACTGTATTATTAACCTCAAAGGAATACCACATGTTAGACGTACAAACCTGGACATACATCATCGTTGGCCTCACCTTTACTTTATATATCGGCATTGCAGTTTGGTCACGCGCAAGTTCTACCAAAGAATTTTATGTGGCCGGCGGCGGGGTATCCCCACTCTGTAACGGACTCGCGACAGCTGCCGACTGGATGTCTGCGGCATCGTTTATCTCTATGGCAGGATTAATTTCTTTTGATGGCCTAGATGGTGCTAGATATTTAATGGGATGGACAGGTGGTTATGTTCTACTTGCATTATTATTAGCACCCTACCTACGTAAGTTTGGCAAGTTTACTGTACCCGATTTTATAGGTGATAGATATTACTCAAACAATGCCCGCGTCGTGGCACTCTTTTGTGCCATTTTTGTTTCGTTTACATATGTCGTCGGCCAAATGGGTGGCGTCGGCTTGGTATTTTCAAGATTCCTAGGCGTTTCTGCAAACACAGGCATCATGATCGGCATGACGATCGTCTTTGCATACGCAATGTTTGGAGGCATGAAAGGTATCACTTATACGCAGGTCGCACAATATTGCGTCTTAATATTTGCATTTATGGTACCTGCTATTTTTATCTCCCTACTGATGACCGGCAACCCCATCCCGCTTCTTGGCTTTGGTTCCGAACTCGTCGACGGGAGTGGTTACCTACTCGATCGATTAGACGGATTAAGTGAAGATCTCGGTTTTGCCACCTATACCGACGGATCAAAGTCAACGATTGATATGTTCTTTATTACCGCAGCATTGATGTTTGGCACCGCAGGGTTGCCACACGTGATCATCCGTTTTTTTACCGTACCGAGTGTCAAAGATGCCCGCAAATCTGCATTTTATGCACTATTCTTTATTGTTATACTCTACACTGCGGCACCAGCAGTTGCTGCCTTTGCTCGCACCAATCTCATCACCTCTGTTTCAAATGTCGCTTATGTTGATTTACCCGATTGGTTTAAAGCATGGGAAAATGCCGGATTGATCGCCTGGGTAGATAAAAACGAAGATGGCAAGGTGCAATATCTCGGCAAAGGTAGGGGTGGTGGCAAAGCAATCACCAGTAGTAAAGCTGTCGCACAAATCATTGAGGGTAAACCTGCCAGAGGCAAGCATGGTCAAATATTGGTCACGCCCGACACTATCAATACCGCCAATATAAATGAACTAGAAGTGAATCGTGATATTATGGTATTGGCAAACCCTGAAATTGCCAAACTACCTAACTGGATCATCGCTCTCGTCGCAGCAGGTGGCTTAGCCGCTGCCTTATCTACCGCAGCTGGCTTATTATTGGTTATTTCAACATCGATTTCACATGATCTACTCAAGCGCACTTTGATGCCTGATATCTCCGAGAAAAAAGAATTAATGTTTGCCCGTATTTCTATATTCGTAGCAATCTTATTGGCGGGATACAGCACGACCCTAAACTTAGGATTCGTAGGGCAAGTTGTAGCCTTTGCCTTTGGCCTTGCGGCAAGCTCGTTTTTTCCGGCAATATTATTAGGGATATTCAGTAAACGAATGAATCGAGAAGGCGCCGTCGCGGGCATGGTAGTAGGCATATTTTTTACTGCAAGCTATATCATCTATTGGAAATTTGTCGCACTTCCCATTGACAACAACGCCGCCAACTGGTTCCTTGGTATTTCACCAGAAGGGATCGGTACCGTAGGTATGCTGATCAATCTGGCTGTTTCACTACTCATATGCCGACTCACACCAGCACCGCCTGAAGCAGTTCAAAAAATCGTCTCAGAAATCCGCATTCCCCGAGGCGCAGGCGAAGCAACGCACCAATAAAGAGATCGGGAATATGAAGATAAAACCGTAACCTCATTAAGAAAGTACCACTCATGAGACACTTACTTTTACTCGCAACACTCTTTTTTCCGTTAACAGTAATCACGACATCATGCTCAGCACCCAAACAAACATCACCGACAAATGTTTGGCTTATACCTATTGACGACCTCAATGATTGGATTGGCTGTTTAGATGGCCACCCACAAGCAAAGACACCAAACATTGATCGTCTTGCCAAACGTGGCGTACTCTTTACCAATGCACATTGCCAATCGCCTGTCTGTAATCCATCACGTGGCAGCATGATGAGTTCGTTGTACCCTGCCACAACTGGTATTTACTTTTTAAACCCATCAATCAAATCATCACCTAGAGCAAAAAAAACCATTTTGATGCCTGACCGTTTTGTCAACGAGGGGTATTACGCCACAGGGGCTGGTAAAATTTATCATGGTGGACAAAATGCGCGATACATGCCTAACTATGGCGGCAGCTTTGGCGGTTTTGGGACCACACCAAAGAAGAAACTTACTACCTTTCCTGGCCATCCACTTTGGGATTGGGGTGTTTACCCTCCCCTTGATGAACAAACCCCTGACTTTAAAATTGCTGCATGGACAATCAATGAATTGCAAAAGGTACATGATACGCCATTATTTCTCGCTTCAGGTTTCATGAGACCCCATGTTCCACAGTTTGCGCCACAAAAATGGTTCGACATGTTTCCTATCGAAGACGTGCAACTCCCCAAGATTATTCAAGATGATTTAAAGGACGAATCAAAATATGGTCACGCCTTAACATGCCTCAACCAAGTTTCGCCCGATCACCAATGGGTACTAGAAAACAACGCTTGGAAACCACTGGTACAATCATATTTAGCATGCGTCGCTTTTGTCGATGCACAAGTGGGCAAAGTCCTTGATGCATATGACAATAGTGACATCAAAGACAATACCTTTATTGTCCTTTACTCTGACCATGGATTTCATTTAGGCGAAAAAGAACGATGGGCCAAGCGGTCTTTATGGGAAAACGGCACTCGCGTGCCAATGATCATTGTTGGCCCTGGCATCAAGGCAAACAAAAAATGCTCAAAGCCAGTTCAGCTACTAGATATTTACCCAACACTACTCGAACTAACTGGATTAGCCGCCAACGACAAACACCAAGGCAATTCATTGGTGCCTTTATTAAAAAACACCAAAGCCCCATGGCCGCATTTTGCGCGCACTAGTTTTGGCCCTGGCAATGTCGCCATTCGCTCAGAACATTACAGGTACGTTCATTACAACGATGGTACCGAGGCATTTTATGACCACAACAACGACCCACATGAATGGTATAATTTAATCAATCAAAAGAAGATGGCATCACAGATTGAGCAACACAAGCAGAAACTGCCGACACAATACCATGCCGTCTTAGGCAAAAACGCAACAGGGCATAAGTCGTTTAATGGGGCAGAGTCACTTATCAATAAAAATTAAGGCTCATCCGCGAATTGCGGAGATTCATGTCATCAGTCGTTCAGCGCTATTTCAAATTTCAATGGTGAAATACCAGATAAACCCCGATGTATATCGAAATTTTAACATCGGGGTATAATTGGATTCTCGAATATTATTTAATGAATTGATGTGAATTAGCTTTAACTCCGATATGCATCGGGAAATTACTTTTAAAAACTTTAGCCACAGAAGGCGCTCTGCGAGCGTTTGGATGGAAAATTGTTTTATTTAAATTCCATTGCGTCTATTCATAAATAAAAGGAGACAACTTTTTCCCGACATACACATCGGGAGTATAAAGCTTATAAACAGATCGTTTTCAGTGTAACCCGCAGGGCGTTCTGTGGCTCAAAAAGAAATATATTGAGTACCCACTAAAATTGATTAGGCATTACTAAGGGTTTTTTAACATCCCCGACATTCGCAGATGAACCAACGTTACGTGCGTTCAATTGCAATTTAACATCTTACGCCGTTACCGCTATTGGCGACGATCAATCCACTTCGCAATCGTTTCATAAATAGATATCTTTTGGAAAAGGGTGAAGTGGTTACGGTTTTCGACAAGATGTAATGTCGTGACATTTGGCGCTGCGTTATATAATGCAACAGAGTGATGTGGGGGTATGTGCTTATCTTCTTCCCCATGAATAAGTAATATTGGTGCATGTTCACCTTTCACTGCATCGAGTGGTGAATGAAGATATGGGTCATAGTTTCCGATTTTTGCCATTTCAGAGATGACAGATCGTATCAGCCGCCGTGTAATTAAAAATGAAATCTTTGGGAAATACGCTTTGGTAAACGTATATAGTGACTGACTAACAAATATTGAAACTTTGCTTTATTATCATGTAAACCATGAATCAGCAAAATGGTGCCGCTGAGGTGTGGCGGTTTATCAAGACGTTCTGATTCGTTAAACATAAAGTGTAAATCACCATGAGGTGGCACTGGCGATATATATTTAACTTTACCTACGACATATTTTGGATCAATCACCCATGCAGAGATGGACGCACCGCTCGCTGTTTCAAAACGTAATTGTCGATCAACACCTGCCTGCGCCAGTGTGTTACAATCAAAGTCAACTAACGTGTCCACAGCTTTACCAAAATTGGGCGCTATAACACCTTTGCGTGCAAAGTATTTTGCGCAACCAGAACCAACGATCAACATACTTAACAACACCATAAAGCAGAGAACGTGCTGATTATATCGCACTTACCACATACCCCGACAAACGTCATCAGTAGAGCCGTTGTAGATTTTCATGTCTAAAATATGTTTCCACTTTGCTGAGCCATCCATTAGCCCCACATTACCACCTATCGCCCCACCTGCCAATGATGATTCACCACCTAGTGGATCGCCATTTTTATAATATATCATGCCACCTTTGGCGTGGGGGACAAAGGTTTTACCATCGCCCCATGTATTTAGTTCTGTAACAATAGGCATATGGCCAGCATCGGAAACTTTTTGAGGTGAAGTCCATTGCGCGTTTTCTCCTAACGCAGGTGGCCATGGCGTGTCACGATGACCGCCGAGGTAATTATACCCCATAACGATACCGGCAAAATTATTGTCCCAAACTTCACCGGGCGTAAAAGGCTCTTTTAACCATGGACATTTAAGGTTATCAGGATTCCCTTCCAATAATTTTTCGAGTGCTTTATATATATTACGTGTCAATGCCGGAATATATTCTTCATTTTGCCACTCACAACCACCATAAGGTAAGCGATCATTGTTTTCCATACCATACATATTCAAAGCGATGGACATGTTGCGTATCGTAGCTAAACACTTGGTGCGCCGTGCTTGTTCCCGCGCCTTATTTAAAGCTGGCATCAATAAAGAAACCAACAGAGCGATGATCGCGATGACGACCAACAATTCGACTAAGGTAAAACCAAAATAATGTGGCCTATATCTTTTGATACCCATAACACCGCCTTTACCTTATGCAAAATAGCCACACTTTTTAGTGACATATGCATTATAGACGGCACTATGTCCAAATTGCTACATTCAAAATAGAGTATTTTGGTAAAAAATCTGGAATTTAGACATGCAACCAAAGAGCGAGGTTTTTGTGCTCATAAAGCGTGTAACGTCATAAAATGAGATTATGAGCTCAAAAGGCGAAAACAGACGCCAAACAAAGTCAAATTTTACCGGCGAGGAAACAGCCATTCTTTTTCTTGGCTATGCAGCCCTGGCCCAGCTGTGCCGCCTGAGCCAGTGACGTAAACGTCGACTGTCGGCAAGATCAGTGTAAAGGTCGTACCAACATCAAGTTCAGAAGTTACTTTGACCCGCCCCTTATGTTCTTCGATAATCTTTTTGACCACCGCAAGCCCAATGCCTGTGCCACCGTGCCCTTTATTCGATTCAAATGGTGTCCAAATGCGTTCGAGTTGTTCCGCTTCGATACCTGTACCATTATCAGAAATAGTAATATACACTTCTGAATCTAATTCTTCAAAGTATGCTTTTACGGTAATAATGCCTCGATTTTCGTCAACGGCACCTAAGGCGTTTAATATTAAATTTAATATCACCTGCTGTACACCATCGGCATCAATTGGTACCGCCGGCATTTGATTATCTAAATCTGCGACCAAAGCAATCTTCTTTTCATCTGCCTGGGTAGTTAATAATTCAATACATTCAGTTAAAATCGAATTGATTTGAGTCATAGAACGATTTGGCTCACGCACTTTACTAAACGCCAACATGTTCAAGACCAAATTTTGAATACGGGTCATATTGCGATGTAAAATTGTCCAACCTTTTTTTGCAGTATCAATTTTGTTTCGGTTTAATCCAATTTCTACCAAGTCCGCAGCACTTTGCAAACTTTGTAAAATATTTTTGATGCCGTGTGAAAGGTAAGCAACCGTTTCGCCGGCAGCAGCCAATCGTTCTGATTTAATGCCCACAGCATATAAACGCGCATGTTCAAGCGCCATAGCTGTTTGTGCACCAATGGCATTTAATAATCTTAACTGATCCGAAGTATAAGTGTTATTGGCAACCATCGTATCAATATATATCACACCGAAATGTTTATCACGAACAGATACAGGTACGCAAAGTGCCGAATGAATACTATAATCATGTACAGAATCACCTTTAGCAAAACGAGGGTCACGTGTTGCATTGGTACATATTATCGCCTCTTGCTTTTGCATTACTTCATTGACGATCGTACGACTTACTGTTATTTTACCAGAATCTTTGGCACTTCGAAAACGAACTGCTACTGGATCAAGTTTTGCACCGGGTGCATCACCAAGCATCATGAAACCACGATCAACAGGGAAATTTTCAAAGATCATATTCATGATTTCATCGAGCAATTGATCGCGATCAAAAATTGAACCAATCGCATTAGATAATTCATAAAGCACACGTAAATTATTGACCGCATCAGATGTTTCTGGGCCAGCCATAATAATAGAATCTTCACTAGAAGGCAACTTCGTCATGATGGTTGATTCAACCATATTACCATTTTCATCGATTTCTAGATTATGATCCATCCCTTGTACTGTAGACGTCCGTACGCCGCCAAAAACCAATAACGTAGAACCACACCTTACCTGATCACCCAATTTCAAAGCGAGATATTCAATTTTAACCCCATTGACATAAATGCCATTAGCAGAATTAAGGTCTCGAATATACCATGCGTTATTCGCCTTGGTTAATTCAGCATGTTTACGCGAAATAGTAGAGTCGGCAAGCGGCACATCTTGTGCATTACGCCCAATCAAGGTAGGCGTATTGTTGACTTCAAAAGTGTGCCCTTTATCTGGGCCTTGTAATACAAAAAGGGTTGGCATATTATATCCATTGCTAGCGGTGATATTATCACAGCTAATTATATCCTGCGGCGTATCTACCTTAAATAAGGATTAACCCGCTTCTCCATACCTATCGACGTTGCAGGTCCATGACCTGAATAAACAATGGTCGCATCATCGAGCGTTAAAAGTTCAGATTTGATCCCTGCGATCAATATATCATGACTACCGCCTGGAAAATCGGTTCGACCAATACTTCCAGCAAACAAAGCATCTCCAGAAAACACAACTTTATCGGACTTGGCATAAAGGCTTACGCCCCCCGCTGTATGCCCAGGTGTTGATAACACCTCGAGTCGAATCCCACATGCTTCTAAAGTATCACCCACATTAAATATTTCATCAGGCGCATCCAACGAAAGACCATCGCCAAACCACGCTGACAAATTTAATTGATTATCTGTCAACATCGCTGCATCGACGCGTTCAGACCAGACGTCAAGTTCGCGACCAAAATGTTCGTGTAATAATGGAATACCAGCAATATGATCAGAATGACCGTGGGTCAAAATAATTTTTTCCGGCGCCAATGATTCGGCCTTAAGAAAATCGACTAACGTTTGTGCATTAAAACCTGGATCGATGATAAAGCATGCTTTATCTTCTACCGCGTTACGACAAACATAGCAATTTGTTTGATATTCACCGAGAATAAATGTATCAATGTGCATAAAGATCCTTATATAAAGTTAATCATTTTAAGAACGAGATGGTGGCGTAATACCAACAGCCGCCATTACGCGCTGCATGTCTTCCCACATACGTTTACGTATTTCAATAGTGTAATTTTTTAGTAAATAACTGGGGTGATATGTCACAATACTTTTTATCGCGGCACTGTTTGCTGTCGCTTGATACATATGCACCCGACCTCGTAACTTGTCTACCGTGTCATTACTCGATAATAAATATTGCGCAGCATCTTCTCCTAATGCAACAACAATATCGGGTTGGATAGATGCCAACTGCGCACCTAAATGCCCCTTACACGATGTTAACATTTGTGGTGATGCTTGAAGCGTATTTGCAAGATGACATTTTAAGACATTTGTCAAGAACACGTCACTTCGCGCAAGGCCCATTGCCCCAATTATTTTTTCAAATAATTCACCCTCAGGGCCAACCAATGGCAACCCTTCGGTTTGTTCTATTTCAGTAGGGGCACCACCAATAAAAACGATTCTTGCATTACCATTACCACTACCCGGTACCGCCTGTTTACGACTTTTATGCAATGGGCATAACTGACAGGCACAAATCGCTTCAGCAACCTTGGCAAGTTGCGCCATTGCGACTTGATGGTTCCCTTGAGATACACCGTTGCCACGCATAGGCGATGCTACTTGATGAGCACGACTGTTTATGGCAACACCTCGCCCATCTGTAGTATCTGCCGCCGTCATATGAAGCGGCGGTCGTTTAATATCGAGCGCACCCACTGGCAACCATGGGCCTCCGAGGCGTAGATCTGTTTCTAGCTGCGTAGCGATCGTTTCTAATAATTTATTTAACTCATTTGACAAAATAATTTACCCTATCATATAGCACTAATTAAGCTCATATAATTTTTTATAAAGTGGGCAACTCGCATACAATTCATCATGCTTACCTGTTGCAATAATTTCACCTGCCTCCATCACCACAATCATATCACAATGAACAATGCTCTTAAGGTGATGTGCTATAATAAAACAGGTGCGTGATTCACCAAACTGCCTAACCGCTTCCTGAATTTTTGCCGCACTATCGGCATCAATTTGGCTGGTCGCTTCATCAAAAATTAGCACCTCTGCATTCCGAACAATCACACGCGCAATAGACAGCCGTTGACGTTCTCCCCCTGAGAGGTTTGCCCCTTGTTCACCAACCATGGTTTCATAACCATCGTTGGTTAATTCAATAAATTCATGTGCTTTCGCTTCTTTTGCTGCCGCAATGATTTCCGCATTGGTTGCATCCAAACGACCATACTTAATATTTTTTAAAATCGTATCATTAAAAAGAACGGTTTGTTGTGGCACAATACCAATTTGCTTACGTACAGAAGCATATGTCCCCGTTGCAATATCTACACCATCAAACGTAATGGTCCCTTTGTCTGGCATATAAAAACGGGCGATCATACCAAGCAACGTACTTTTACCACAACCATTTGGACCTACTACAGCAACTGTTTGCCCCTGAGAAACCGTTAAATTAATATTCGACAACGCTGGCGTATGATTACCTGGATAAGTATAGGTCATATCTGTAAACACAATCGAATTTGATAACGGTGGCAATTCAACCGCATCAGCAGCATCTTGTTCTATGCCATCTTGATCAATCACCTCAAACACACGCCTAGCGGCTGCATTGGCAACCTGAATACGGGTCACCACATCACCCATTTTACGGCCAGACTCTCCTGCGGAAATCAACAATGCTGCAATCGTTATAAATCCTGACGCAGTTATTTCACTATCGACACCGGTTAGTAATTTTACGCCCAACAACATACCAACACATGCTGCAACAGAACCTAACGCCTCCATAATCGGACTAGCAGCCGCATCAAGGCGTGCCATTTTATATTGCTTGGAAAGTAACTTTTGGTTAACTGCGCCAAACGAATCACGTTCAAAAGCTTCGCGATGATATGCCTTAACTTCGCGAATACCTTGCAAACTTTCTTGTAGACGACCTAGAAATCGAGACCGTTCCTCCAAAATACGTTTGGTTACTTTTTTAAGTTTATGCCCTAGATAATAGATCGCAATCCCTACGATAGGTGACGCCACAAGAATGACACTTGTCACTTTCGCATTGATCGCAAATGCAACAAACAACGCCATAAACATCTTCAATGGCTCACGTATTGTTTTACCAAGTAAGACCGTAATCGCCCGAATGATCATATTTGTATCTTGTACAAAACGACTGATAAGATCATTAGAACCTTCACTGGAAAAAAAGACGATCGGCAAATTAATTGCACTCGCAAAAGTTTCTTCATGTATACGCGCAATCACTCTAAACCCTATACGTTTCACCAAATATTCTTGCACAAAGCGAAGAAAGCAACGCAGCAACGTTATCAATAACATAAAAATAACGACATAAACCAATGTTTTTGCAACAAAATCTTTACTTTGGGGAACAAAAGATATTCCCCATTCAATCAATGCGTTCCCCGATTTATTCAAAGAATGTTTGATATCTCCCCGCCAGCTGGGTGACACTTCAGATAATTGACACCGTGCAGTGGTGCCATCGGCACGAATCACTTCAAAGGTGACCATTGATAGATCATCAATAATGCGATCAAAGGCAATAAAGGCAAGTAAATCGTCTTGGGCACCACTTACATTTTCACCAGACAACGCAACACCACTAATGATATCACCTTGTAAAATACCACCTTGTGCGGCAATGCCTCCGTCGGATACATCTATAACGACCAACCTATCTTTCGCATCGACCAGCACTGTCATCTCAAAACGACGTTTTACAACCGACATTTGTGCATCTTGATGCGGATTTTCACTGGTAAGCACTTCCATCAACGGTAACATCACCCCAATACTACCGGTAAAAAGAAGCGCAACAACAAAGGCGCATAAGATAGAGACCACCAACGCTTTTATTTCAAGTCTAAGATATTTTAAAACACGGATAAATTCATTCACGCTATTATGCTAACTCCATGATATTGTGCGCCATAGGGCAAATGTGCCAATAGCAATTTTATGGGCGTAATGTATGCAGAAACGGCCCTAAAATCAATCTTATTATCTTTAAAATCGCGCTTCTTACACAACGCAACCATACATATATCACCGTTTAATTTCAATATAACTGCAGTAAAGGCAGTGTGTTACTGATATTTTCATTGACATTACCGGTTATTTTCCCGATTATTCATGGTCGGTTCATGTTTCCACAAACGCCTTAGCGAGCGTGAAACGAATCAAATAATCATATTTTATGCAAAATACACCACATATAAGAAGGTTAGAATCACCCATGCAGATAAATCTTTCAAGCCCAGACATCACGCAAGCAGAAATCGATGCCGTTTTACAAGTAATGAATACGACCACATTAAGCTTAGGTCCTAAACTTGGGGAATTTGAATCAGCTTTTGCAAAATATGCCAATAGAAAATATGGTGTCGCAGTGAACTCTGGCACCAGCGCATTACATTTGGCGATGCTTTCTTTGGGCATTACCGCTGGCGATGAAGTCATTTCTACCCCATTTAGTTTTATTGCCACAACCAACTGCATTATGATGGTCGACGCTAAACCAGTATTGGTTGATATCGATCCCGTTACCTACAATATTGATCATACGCAAATTGAAGGTAAAATAACGGACAAAACAAAAGGTATTATACCGGTAGAAGTATTTGGTAACCCACACGGTATCGATAAGGTTTGCGATATTGCCAAAAAAAATAATCTATACTGCGTTGAAGATTCGTGTGAAGCACTCGGTTCTGTCATTAACAATCGACAAGTAGGTACGCTTGGTGATATTTCGGTATTTGCCTTTTACCCCAATAAACAAATAACCACAGGTGAAGGTGCCATTTTATTAACAGATAATAAAGAAGTTGCAGACTTATGTTACTCATTACGTAACCAAGGCCGTGATGCCGGCGGTGGTTGGTTGGCACATGCCCGCATGGGATATAACTACAGACTCAGTGATATTAACTGCGCTCTCGGCACAGTACAACTTGGCCGCATTGATGATTTTGTTAAAAAAAGGGCAACCGTTGCCAGCTGGTATAACGAAATTTTAAAAGATGAATCACGCTTGGTCTTGCCTACAGCACCAGACAACGCCACAATGAGCTGGTTTGTTTACGTACCACGTTTAAACGATGAATTCAACAGCACGCATAGAAACCAAATACTAACTACCTTGCGCGACCAAGGCATAGGATGCAGTAATTATTTTGCACCGATTCACTTGCAACCATTTATGGTCGAAAAGTATGGTTACAAAAAAGGTGATTTCCCTGTCACCGAGCACGTCTCAGACCGCACCATGGCACTACCATTCTTTAACAACATCTCCAGAAATGACGTAGAAATTGTATGCCAAAAACTCATTGCGGCATTAGATCAACTTCACGGTTAAAATGAGAACAAATGATCCGCCATCACTAACCTAGATAACGGGTGATGAATTGTGGCAGGTGTTCCGAGAGGTAATTTAGGCGCATAATTGCAGGCCCCGAGGCGATTTGTTTGGCGTATCCGAGATTGCCATCGACTGTCATAATGCCATAAAGCGCATCATTTTCGGTAAAATGTTGTCGACCATCTTTAGTTGCTGCAATACGCATCAACCAGGCTACTGTCACTGCACCAAGTAAAATCGTTTTTAAACCATCTACCATTGCGTAATTATAAAAATTAACACCACAATAACCTGTTGCGCCAATGCGACCAATCAAATAGCGGGTGATCACATCAGACACCTCTTTGTCTATTGATGAAAAATCTACTTCCAAAGCTTGTAAATCACAATCAGGCCATTCCGGTCGCACCTTAGGCAACGGGCCGTACAGTTTCACCAACTGCCCCATCTTTTTCGCAATGGCAAGCCGCTGTTTAAGACCAGCGAACCCTGTCGCCGCTAAACCGTCTATTGAGGAGTGACTTAGTAGAAAGAATATTTGCCCCAATAATTTTCGCCGTTTGCCACTTGGCGGCGCTATTACCGTATTGCTGTTTTCATCTTCAAGGGCAATCGTCTCTTTTAAACTTGCTCCTTTTATGAGATCAATCATCCCCCCCACTTCATCATCAACGATGTTGCCCCATTTAATTTTTTCTAAACAAAGGGTAAATTTATGCAACCAGAGCAGTCGTACTTTTAAAGACATTGCGTCGCTACCAACAATTGCGACCAATGTATCATTAATCGCATCAAACGTAAATAGATTGACACCATCATTCACGCTTATATTTGGCACTATATCTTTATATTCATTACCACCATCACCTTTAGGCAACAATGCCTGGGCCATCGTCTTGAGTTCATTTTGATAGTTGTCAAGTGACTGCCCACTACTTCCTGCTGTCGCAGGACAATCATATCGTAAGCCTACTCTGAACGCATCACCAAGTGGCGACAACACAAATGGATATAACTGACATGCCAATGGTTTTGCTTTTAAACCAAAATCGCGATGAATCTCACACAAATTATCTTTACCTAAGAAAATGCATCGACCACGAGAATCCTTGGCAAGTATTTCTGTACCACCTGCAAGTTTAGGCTGTTTCACAAAGAGCTGTTTTACAGATAACTGTTTACGCCAATCACGTAATTTTTCAATACGCACCCCTTCACTTCCACGTAAAGGTACCGCAAAGCTCTGGCACCCCTTGGCGCACTGCAAGCATTGGTATTTTTGTCGCGTTTGAATATCGTGATGGAAGACTAATTGCATAGATTAAATCAAACCACGTCGCTATCTACTGGCGCTAGATGTGCATTGTCTTTGTACCATTGCACCACAGGCGCGAGACCTTGATCAAATGGTATTTTAGCAGAAAACCCTAGTGCCGATAATTTTGTAATATCTGGACAACGCCTTTGCGTACTTCCCTTGAGTAACTCACCCGGCACAACCTCAATATCTATCCCTAAACATGCCGCAACTTGATTTGCCACTGAAGCGATTGGCATTTCGTCAGCACTACCAATATGATATATTTGCAAATGTTTACCCTTATTTATAACACACATCAAACCTTCGATAAAATCATCGACATGTGTAAATGCGCGCGTTTCAGAACCGTTTCCCTGAATTGTAAACGGCATGGGCGTAGAAGACTGGTTTTTCCCCATGGCAATCATGCGCATAATAAATTGTGGCAATACATGTTCGTAACCCATTTGTGGGCCATATACATTATGTGGTCGAAAAATCACCACGCGATCAAAACCATTACGACCATAGTTAATCGCCATCAGTTCGCCCAATATTTTCCCCCCACCATATGAATACCTAGGGTTCAATACATCTGGAACACTCAACGCTACACTTTCATCTGTAGGTACAATCTGTGGGGTTTGGTATACTTCACTGCTTGACGCATAAATGAGTTCACGTACATTATGTGCCCGGCACCCATCGATTACGTTGAGCATCCCCCGAATCGCGACATCTAATACCAACTCTGGTTTTGAATAAAAAAAGGCTGTGCCATTAATATATGCAAGGTGACAAACCGCATCGACACCACAAATGGCATCCCGAACAGTTGCGCTGTCACGAATATCACCAGATACAAATTCTATTTGATCAAGGATATCACCAATTGTGTCAATCGAACCACGCGAGTCATTATCAAACAAGCGAACACGGTGACCATCCTTCAGTAATCGACGAACCAAAGCCGATCCAAGAAAGCCGGTGCCACCAGTAACTAAATAAAATTTTTGTGCCATGTTAATACCATATTTTTAATGTCGTTTTCTCAAAGTTGCTCACCCTAATTTAGAATAAGCCACCATTCCCATAAAAGTTCCAAATATCAACAACAATTTTATCACTATCAATCTGCAACGATTTGTATGCATCATGAGGGGCTGCCAAAATAATAATATCAGCATCCGCTATTAAGGTAAGTGGTTCAGTCATCGTCTCGTCTTTACAATATTCATCACTACATATAACACGTTGGGCATTAAGCGCTAGTAAATTTTTAAGTTTGTATGAGAGGGAATCACGTTGATCATCACAGTTCCCCTTAAATGCCATGCCCAATATACCTACAACCATTTCGTCAAGTGGATATTTTTCCTTGAGTCGGCCTACAATTGTTTTAGGAATCCCTTCATTGACCAACATTGCTGCGTGACCCAAAAAGAAATCATTGTCACTGTACGCCGCAAGCTGCATGGTATCTTTAAACAAGCAAGGGCCTGCAGCAAAGCCTGCCGTTGGCATATTATCGAGCCTTGGGTAATTCTTGGTAATTGCATCATAGATACGATAGTAGTCAAGGTCATGATTCAACGCTATTTGATAAAATTGATTGGAAACAGCAAATTGTAAATAACGCCACACATTTGCATATATTTTTCCCAATTCAGCTTCTTGAGGTGATAATGCTACGATATCTTTCGTTACCGATTGAAATAACTCAGTGACTTCTTTAGATGCCACAGGGTTTGAAGAGGCAACGATTTGCCCCAACTGTGGTATTTCATACATTGCTTTACTCTGTAACATTCGTTCGGGGCAAAATGAAATGCGCGGCCGCTTACCTTTTGATGCCAAATATCGTTGTATTTTGTCTGTAGTACCAGGATATACCGTTGAACGTAATATTAAATGTTGATCATCATCGATGTATTCGGCAATCTCGTCAATGATCTTATTAAATGAAGCAAAACATGGATTTAAATGCGCATCGACTGGCGTTTCAATAACAACGATCACAAAATACGATTTAGAAATAATTGAGATATCATCTGTAACGACGAGACCCCGATTGAGCACCTTAGTAAGTACTTCTTGAGCACCTGCTTCTTCAAATGGCATTTCACCATTTGCCACCAGCTTGACACTATCTTTGTTGGTATCATAAAGTGCTATTTTTTTCCCTGCAGATGCAAAGGTTAAACCAAGTGGTAAGCCTACGCGCCCAACACCGCCAACCAAACAAACATCATGAACAATTCTTTCATTATAAGATGAGGTGTCACTGGTTATACCATATTTTTCAATCACAGCATTGGCTTGATCCAAAAAATCAGTTTCATTTTCAACCGATCGATATTTTGTCTTCGCTTTAATCGCCGCCACTTTTGAAGGTATCGCTTGCAATTTGCTTAGATGAGACGATTGATTATTTGTAACCCAATCAACGACACCACTGACATCAACAAGTGGCACATGATGATGCTCATAATGAACAGTGCCACCAATTATTTCATCAAGCATTTCTTCATACACCTCTGTTGAAATGTATTGCATCGATAAGATTTCATCAATCGCGATATATACAACTGTCGCATCAGGTGCAACTTGCACCGCTAAAAACATTGATTTAATCTTGGCTATAGAAGGCACTGCCCCCATCACATAAGCAACATCAATGAGCGGCAGCGGAAAATCATGTAAAGTGCCATATGCCTCTCTAGATGACAACACCATATCGGCACTTGGTATTTGATCAAATTGAAGCACCCGAATCAGTTGCGCGCTGTTCACCGCAAACAATGATTCGCCTCGCTTAAAAACAATGTAGCTATTTTGCTTTGCCGGGGGAATACGGTAAGCAGATTGCAGTTGCTCTGGAACGGTTAAATTATCCATTTTAATGTCATAATGCCTGTTTCTCGACATTACGCTCCTTTCAAAATTGACCAAAAATTTCGCTCAGGCGAAAATATACAAGGTTTTAGGTGAAAAAGTCATACCCATTTATATATCGGTTATCGGGCATACAATGCTTCATTTCCATCAGAATTTAACAACAGTGTAGACATAAAACACATCTACGATTTTATTGCGCAAAACTGTCGCTTTAAACATACGAGAACTACCTATTTGCAACTAAAAATATTCAATTTACTTTTTTGAAACTTTGCATTATTCTTTCGCCATAGCAAAAAACATCTATGGGTAGCTCAAATCATCTATTGCTGAAATTGAGAAACTACAAAATAGGTGGTTATTACAATATTATTTTATAACAAAGGCACACAAAATTATGGCACCACAGTTTGTATTTGAAATGAGCGACGTATGTAGAACTTTCGGAGATACACAGGTTTTGAAAGATATATCTCTTTCATTTTATTACGGCGCAAAAATTGGGGTGGTTGGTGAAAACGGTGCTGGTAAAAGTACTTTACTAAAAATCATGGCAGGGCTCGATAAAGATTTTGAAGGCGAAGCAAATTTGCTATCAAAAATGACGCTCAAATATGTTGCCCAAGAACCTGAACTAGCGCTGGACAAAACAGTTCGCGAAAATCTTCAAACAGCAGTCAAACCAACGCTTGATATGGTAGATAGATTCAATGATATATCTACGCAACTCGGTGAAGAGATGTCAGACGACGCTATGGAAAAATTATTAGCGGAAATGGGCGTTTTACAAGACAAAATTGATGCATGTGATGGGTGGGAAACAGACCGTATGTTAGACATCGTTTCAGATGCGATGGTGTTGCCGCCTGACGATGCAGTCATCTCTGTCTTATCTGGCGGTGAAAGAAGACGTGTCGCGCTCAGTATTGCATTACTTGAAAAACCTGATATTTTATTATTAGACGAACCAACAAATCACCTTGATGCTGAAACGGTACAATGGCTTGAAACTGCTTTACGGGAATATGCAGGTACCGTTATCATCGTGACACACGATAGATACTTCCTTGACAATATTACCAAATGGATTCTTGAACTTGATAATGGCCGCGGCATACCTTTTGAGGGGAACTACTCTAGTTGGTTAGCACAAAAAGCTGAGCTATTGCGCGTTTCCGAAAAACAAGCCTCGGCACGCCAAAAGAATCTAACAAGCGAGCTTGATTGGATTAACACCTCTGCCAAGGGAAGAAACAAAAAGAATCAAGCGCGTATTAACGCTTACGATACAATGGCGAGTCAAAATAAAATTGATGGTAAAAATGATACCGATATCCAAATTCCTTCTGGTGAACGACTAGGCGAAAAAGTACTCTCATTCATCAATGTCAAAAAGGGGTTCGAAAACAAACCACTTATCGACGACTGTTCTTTTGATCTTCCAAAAAACGGCATCGTTGGCATCATCGGCCCTAACGGCATAGGTAAAACCACCCTATTTAGAATGATTACTGGCGAAGAAAAACCAGACGCGGGCAGCGTAGACCTTGGCCCAACAGTTTCCATTGGCTATGTCGACCAACACCGTGATGAGCTCGTAGGTGATAAAACCATTTATGAAGAAATTTCTAACGGTACAGACACCATTGATGTTGGTGGGGTTTCTACCTCATCACGCGCATACGTCGCCCGTTTTAATTTCCGTGGCACCAAACAACAAAAAAAGGTCGCCCAATGCTCAGGTGGCGAACGCAACCGCATCCATCTCGCAAAAATGCTCCGTAAAGGTGGCAACTTGTTATTGCTTGACGAACCGACCAACGACTTAGATGTCAATACCATGCGTGTGCTTGAACAAGCGATTATAAACTTTCAAGGTTGCGCGATGGTGATAAGTCACGACAGGTTCTTCCTCGATCGCATCTGTACCCATCTCCTTATCTTTGAAGGCAACGGCGAAACCAAGTGGTTCCTCGGTAACTTTGCTGCATACGAAGAACAAATACTAAAAGACAACCCAGACCACCTAAAAAACAGACGAAAACAATACAAACAGTTTAAACTGTAATAATGACTTATGGGTTATAAAGCAACCTCATTACATCCTCGATTAGTGCTTATATTAGAAGCATAAAAAAAGAGAGGGTCACAAGCGAGAGTGACGATATTGAGTACGTAATCAGGCCACCTTGGCCTGTTCGTCACAAGTTAAGTCAACAAGAGTGAACTGCAAACTGGAATATACCTTAAGTACCGCAAGTTGTTACGAACAGAGCTGGAAGCACTGCCTACGAGCCATTGTATCACTTAGTATTCTTATGCGGATTACGTATTCGTAAGCAGGACAGCCTGTCCTGCTCGTGGCATAACCAAACAATCCAGACAGATGCCCTATGGGCACTGCTGATTTCGGTGTTATTAAGTACGTAATCAGGCCACCCTGGCCTGCTCGTCACAAGTAAGGCACCGAGGGCGACCTTCAAATTGTAATACGGTTAAGTACCGTAATCGTTCTCGATCAGAGCACGATGCACTGATTACGCACTTAAATGTGACTTGCTCTATTTGTCCGCTGTAAGTAATAACTAAGCAATCCACCAGACGCGCTGGTGATTTCGGTGATATGGACAGACGACGTGACATCCCTTTAATCCTTTGATCAGGAAGGGCCCCAAGACGCGTCGCCCTAGAAGACCAACGGTAGAAGCTGTGGCAACTACATTGTGATCGCAACTCGTAAATAGAGATAAAAAAAAAGCCCCAGCAAAACTGGGGCTTTTTAATTAGTTACATATTGTTATGCAACTAGGCAATTTTTAAATTTAAACTACGCTGCAGCAGATGCATCATTATCTTCTTCCATATGCACCGCACGGTAGCCGCCCTGTGATTTGAAGTATAAAATAATCAAAAGAAATGATATCGCCATTGTTGCTGGCAACAATGCTGCCACCTTTAATGTCTTACGCCCTGCAACACTTACGTCATTAGTCAACGCTGTCACCTGTTCTTCATTCAATGCTTCATCTGCATAGACATCAGAAGGTACAATGGTGTTATATTTAACACCAAAGAAATTGCCATCTCCAACATATTCATTTAATGACGGTACATTTTGCGCCTCAGCAAACTGCTGTATTGCTGAGGTTTCATAACTTGTATTTACAGCGCCCATAAATGGTGCACCAAAGATACCGATCGTTAATAGCCCCATTGCAGATACAGTATTCAATGTCATGGCGCCCCCCTTAGGAAAACGTTCTGCCACGAAGCCAAGCACTGTTGGCCAATAGAATGTTTGACCAATTGCGTAAATTACAAAGGAAAGAAAAACAAGGCTACCAGTTGCACCCGAAAGCAAATAGAGCCCTAACATTGAAAAGAGTGAACTTACAAAAAGTAAAGCTGGCGGTGACATCACCTTGAGTGGCACACCGGCAAAAAATCGAAGTGTCATCATGATACCTGCAGAAAGTACAATCGCCCAACTCGCATTATCACCCATTTGCGGTCTCATTAAAGCTGCGATCCATGCGTCGGTCCCAAGTTCTGCTGCAGCCAAAGGAATCATGATCAAACACAAAATAAAGAATAACCATTTTCCCTTAGACCCCACAATAACGCCAACAGCAATACCACCAATAGCACCCAAAATTGCACTAAACTGGAGTAAATGACCTGAAAGATATTCCGATTTAATCCACTCCAAACCTAACATTTGATTAATCAATTCATAGGCAACGAATGTAATCGCTAAAAATGCGCCCAAGCCACCAAACTCTTTGAACATCTCCTTATTAGAGATATTTGCTTCAATACGTTCGTCTTGTGGATAATGCTTGATCATTGCAAACACCAACCCATACCCAAGTATCGGTACCATCATAAACCAAAACGATGCATTCCACGGCGTTGTACCTGTCGGATCAGTGATACAAAGAATGTAACCAATGCCGCCAACGACAATGCCTGCAGGCCACGATGCATGTAAAATATTCAACATCTTACTTTTTTGGTCACGATACATTGTGGCGCATAACGGATTAATACAAGCTTCTATAATACCGTGACCAAGGCCACCTAAGAAGCACCCCCACTTTAAACCACTAACATCTTTTGCCATTACCGTCAATATTACTGATGCAATTTGTAAAATACATGCCAAGAACATCGAAGGACGATACCCAACTTTATCTACAATCAAACTAAATAAAATCATCATCACAGCAATTGGCCATAGTGACAATCCAAAAATAGCACCAGCATCTTGACCTGTGATCCCATATTCAGGACCCCAATGTACGATAGACAATACACGGAGCGCAAAGCCAAGACCTGCTGCACCAAGTGCGGCAAAACTGGCCCAAAAAATCAATCCTTTTTCTTTGTTTGTTAATTCCATTTTTTTCCTATCTATAAAATTAATATTTACTTGATATTTTGTCGAACTGATATCCAAATCAGCGCAATTTGATAAAATCTTGACTTAAATATATTGTTTTTAAGAAAGCATCGTAAAAAGAACGTCACTAAATAGCAAGGGTTTATCTGCATGATATGCACAAACGGAATCACCGTGAAATATAAACTTATCTTGCGTTATCACGCCCGATAAAGCATTGGAATATCAAGACTGCCGTAACATACTTAAACACAACCACTTAACGAAACGCACACCCTTTTAACCCATCGCCCCATCACATCTATCACTAAGCACCATTTCAACGCCCTATATGACGACCAATATTCAAACGTTTAAGATGTACCATACCTAAAGGGAATCGAATTAGTCGCTACCAAAAAATTCGGTCTATTTATCGATTTTGATCATAAAGTCGAAAAGTATCTTTTTAATCATTTTTTTCTATCGCAACAATAAACCACGACACAAACCAAAGAGGTGGCAACGCCCCTTCAACGGCTCACAACGCAAAACGATTTTCTTGAATGCCAGAAACGATAAATGCATAATACCCATTTGCAACACTGTACTTAAATATTTTGGTTTAATAGCCGTTGAAGACAATCATTCTTTTGTTTATAATATTATATTTGCCAAACCTCATTAATGCTTAACCAAGAAAACCAGTGCCAACATGTACAATTATATTCAAAAGCACTCTTTTTACGCAATTTTTATTTACCTATCCATATGTTCAGTTGTATTTTGTAATACACCACCTAAAACATTCACCGCCGTTTACACAGATACCCCACCTATTATTGACGGTAATGAGGATGATATCTGCTGGGCATCAGCATCACGCTTGACATCGTTTACCAGTGTCGTCACAAAATCGAGGCCAATCGACCGCACATATGTTAAAATTTGCTTTGATAAACAGAATATTTATATCCTTGCAATTTGCGAGGACCATGACATTTCAAACCTTCAAGCAACCACTAGAAAATATGACCGATACTTTAATGATGAAGATCACTTTGAATTTCAATTTGACACCAACCATAATCGGCGCAGTGGTTATCTTTTTTATGTTAATGCACTTGGCACCCGACGTGATGGCTCACGCAATGACTACGTGTTAACTGATTCATGGGACGCAACATGGAGATGCAAAACAACGATCAAGGCAGATCGGTGGATAGCTGAAATGGTCATCCCCATCGATAACATGCACTTTATTACAGAGGATGATCAAACATGGGGGATCAATTTCCATCGAGGGTTCCGTGGAAAACATGAAAGAAGTCACTGGAATTATCATCCCGACGACAGTTTTCAACCTCAAAATTATGGCCGTGTCACTGGTCTAAACCTAAAACAAACCAAAGTAAACCTAAACCCTTCACTAGAATATTACATCAGTAGTTCTAGCGATCTTAAGGAATCAGACAATCATTTTTCGTCAGGGGGTGACGTCACCCTTCGCCTAAATTCCTCTTTTGTATCTACATTCACCCTGAATCCTGATTATGGCCAAATCGAGGCGGATGCTGATTCCATATCACTACGAGATACCGAGCGTTTGTTTTTTGAAAAGCGACCATTCTTTAAAGAAGGTGCAGAGCTTTTCACTACCCCTATTAATCTATATTATTCTAAACGTTTCGTAGACATCGACGTCGGCGCCAAAGTTACCGGTGCAGGTAAAAAATGGCACACTGGTGTACTCGCTGTTGACGGAGAAATCAAGCGGGCAAAATCACATAGAGATACAGATTTAACCCCAGGTGTATTCACCGTAGCACGAACGACGTATGATCTTTCAGACAAAACAATGATTGGCGCATTGTTCATAAATACCGATCGAGAAAACGGTATTCGCCGTACCCTCAGCACAGATATGAAACATCAATTTAATCCACATACTTCAATAGCACTGCAAGCTGTTGCCGTTGCGAACAATGAAACATATTTTTACGAAACAACAGATCATAACGATAAAAGGCATCATTATCTCAGAAAAGATGAGCAATCTGAAAGTGCATATAACTTTACCATTAATCATCACCAAGATCCCTTTCGAATGGGCGTATCCATAAAAGATTATAGTGAAAACTTTTCGCCCGATATGGGCTATATTTTGTACAATGATATCAGAGGTGCCGATGCATGGATCACAAAAACGGTCTACCCCAATGACGCATCGATTGAAAAACATATATTTAATTACAGTTGTGAATATTATGAAAACCATGATCACATTGTCACCCACCGCAGATCAACAGAGTCATTGGCACTTCATTTTACCAATAAATTGGATTTTAAGGTCAGGCGCTCTGACACATACCGCTACGGTTACCATAACCACAACAATGCATTTGAAATCGTCTACGATAAAGATAATTTTTGGCAAAGCACTGCCGTTGAATTTGCAACGGGAGATCACTACGACATCTCCTATGAAAAATATGCCTTAGACAAAAACGTTAAGTGGAACAAAGAAATAACAACACGCTTTGGTACTGAATTTCGTAAAGAAAACAATATTGATCAAACTGAACAAGAAGTATGGTGGTACTATATCGCCAATGAATGGTTTTTTAACAACCACACCAGTATTAAATTATCCATAGACCATACCAATCAACAAAGACATCGATACACATTACTATTTGCCTGGTTACCTATTGATCCATTTGATTTTTACCTACAACTCAGTGATGTTGAATATGATTACAATGATTACGTATTAGGCAATGATTTTATTCACGATGCTATAAATGACATTCCCCACCCCCTATCGAAAAACTTTCAAGGTCGCGAACTCACATTATTTGCAAAAATCTCAAAACGTTTTTAATATCATATATTTTATTTGGCTTCTTCAAATGAATTACCCACAAATAAGCGTGAAGCGTCTTATTTTTTCATACAAATAAACAAAGCGTAAGAAACCATTTTTTTGGCACTAAAATGCGGCCATGCTTGCGCCAACACCTAAAGGGTCACTGCGATGCACTTTAATCTTTACGCCATCAACTTGACTTAAGTATTCACCCAGCACACCTACCGTAGCAACATCACTCCTTACCCAAAATATGGCATGCCCTTCACTTTTATCATATTTTTTTAGTGCTACCGAATGAACACCCAATTTTTTACTTAAAGATCTTTTGATTTGATTCACAACTTCAATTTCATTTATATGATGAATCGATATGCGCCGAAGTAACATACCGCGTGAACTTTTACGTACGATTGCTTCAGACACTTTATTAACAAGTGCCGCGCCACAAATAGTCAATGCACTCTCTCCCGCACTTCGAGGCGTCATCCCCCGTTTTCCACTTATATCAATTTGTTGCACCGTTAATAATTCATGACCAGTTCCTTGAACAACCTTGATATAACCATCAGCTTCATATAAAAAATGTGAATCCACTTTATCAACCATATATGCTTTAGCGCGTATCATAACAAAAAAATCAATGTCTTTTTGATTGCCGACTATGGCAAACGCACTAAGTGACGCATGATATGGCAATGTTCGACCTACATTTACCACACGAAACCCCAACCGAGAAAGCCTATCGTGTATTTGTTGTTGAACCAACTGTAGCTCCCCATTACCGTCTACTATTCGCTCTTCACTACAAATCTTTATACTTACTAAATCAATATTTGCTTGATACACCAAGGAAGCTTTATCAACAAGTTGCGGTGTAGGGTGATAAGTACGCTTTATCGCATTTATCGCATATGGGTCATCGCGGTGATATCGTGGTGCTGGTATTTCCGAGGTCGTCTCTATGACAGCTGGGCTTTCTGCTTCTGTTGTTTTGCGCAACTTCATTTCAGTTGATTGACAGCTGGTAAACAGAGGTAATCCCCCGATGAGTAACAGACATGATACTGCAATTTTCAAAATTAAAATCCTTATCTCATATAAACGTTTCGCTAAAAATAGAAAGCAAATCACTACAGATATGCTTTACCAAACGCGATATTCATTGACCATAACATGCTTAATATAGTTCACATCGGCTTGAGATACTTAATTCGCTTAAAATTTGCATACTACAGTGCACAGGAGAAGCAAAATAGATTAAAATTCAGCCAATACGCATGAACGATAAATATCTAAAAAGTTATGTCACACACACTTTGAGACCGATATAGTATAATTGATGTATAAATAAACATTACAATAAAAGAGATCTCAGATGATACAAAATACCAATACTGGTTCCGAAATGTTGAGTGATAATGCGCAATCGCTATCTAGTGACGCTTTAACGTCATTACATACAGCATTTGATAAAGATAGTCACAATCGACTCATGCAAAATGCAATTACAGTTACTGACATCAAGCAAATTGCCACCAATAGAGATATTGTAGTCAATATGGACAACTCATTTTCCAACAAACTTGACGACTGGTCAGTAACAAGCCAAAAGCAGTCTGGTCGATGCTGGTTATTTGCTGGCACCAATATGTTACGTGCAGGCGCTATGGCAAAAATGAATATCAAAGATTTTGAATTTAGTCAAAATTATTTATTCTTCTGGGATAAACTTGAACGCGCAAATTATTTTTTAGAGTCGATCATCGACACAGCCAGTAAAGCAAATGGTGACCGTACCGTTGACCACTTACTGATGGACCCTATCGGTGACGGTGGCCAATGGAATATGTTTGTCAGTTTGGTCAAAAAATATGGGTTAATTCCCAAAGCAGCAATGCCAGAAACGCAAAGTTCGTCATGTTCGCCTGCTATGAATAATGCGCTATCTATGACATTACGTAAAGGCGCAATGCAGATACGAACCATGCATAGTGAAAATATAGATATTGCCGCTTTACGTGAAACCAAACAAGCTATTTTAAAAATTATTTATCGCATCTTAAGTATCCACCTCGGTACACCACCAAAACATTTTGATTGGCAATATCGAGATAAAGATGATGCCTTTTTCCGTGATGACAAAATCACACCACTTGCATTCGTCAAAAAATATGTCACATTAGATGTTGATGAATATGTTTGCCTAGTCAATGATCCTCGCGATACAAGCCCCTACAACAAAATGTATACGGTAGGGTATCTCGGCAATATCGTCGGTGGTGATGATATCCGTTACCTTAATGTTGACATTCAGGTGATCAAGGATCTTACTAAAGAGACCATTTTAGGTAACGACCCTGTATGGTTTGGGTGCGATGTCGGCCCACAAATGTCACGCGACTTAGGGTTATGGGATAAAACACTTTTTGATTATGACGCAATTTATAATAATGAAATGAATTTTGAAAAAGGGAAACGCCTGTTATATAAACAAAGCGCGATGACCCATGCCATGCTCTTTACTGGCGTTGACATCTTTGATAACCAAACACGAAGATGGCGTGTTGAAAACAGTTGGGGTAAGGAAAATGGGTTAAAAGGTTTTTATATCATGAACGATTCATGGTTCGACGAATATGTATTTGAAGTTGCTGTCAAAAAAAGCCTCCTCCCTGACGCACTCCAACAAGTGCTTACCCAACCACCAATCGTCTTACCACCATGGGATCCAATGGGTTCATTGGCTTAAATTAAGGTTCATCCGCGGATGAACCTAAGTTAAAGGGGTCCGGCCCCTTTAATTCGAAAATGTTTCGGGCGATACCTTTTCTAAAGTTGTAGATTCCCAATACAAATCACGTTCGATCGGCAACCCCAATGGTCCTTTAACTTTTTCAAGCTCGGAAAGCATAAAATAGCCGAGTTCCTTTTCAAAACCATCAACCAAACCAAAAAACCTGTAATCGATTTCATTCTCATATTCGTCGACTACAGGTTCTCCCTCAATCACATACCAAGTCCAACTACTATCGGGCGTGAACATTTTCATATGAACAACAGCTTTACCACCGAGACCATCTTGACTATACATCGGCGGTAATTTTTTACGTAAAGCTTCCGTTAACAACTTCATGCGTTTTACCCTCACTTATATTTTATACGACACTTATATTTAAACAACGTACTCATATATAAGACGGTCAAACTAACAAAAAAAGGAAAACTATTTTTACATTTTTTTTAAAACAGTACATTTATTCTATTATAATTTATTAGCATACGCCGCACTGCGCGCTTTAGATCTACGCAAATGCTATAGAAGCATTATAAATGCGCATTTACATTTATCGTTTTTGCAAGTGGTGGCCATCGCATACGATAGCGCCTGACGATCGCAATCCAGCTTATCCTTCAGTTGCGATCAACGGAAAATAAAGAGGGGGATACGGCCAATGGGTATCATGGTAAATGGCGGCCCCTAGATCTCATTCTCAATATTTTACGTCGACGCCCTTTTTTATAGCTTTACTCCTATATTTATGCAGACGCCGTATACAAAACTGCCCCCGCTTTCACATATTTTTTTATGGTAATTCTATCGATTTCTAAGTATATTTCCCCTTATATAGTTGCTATGTCTGCAATTAGAATCAAACGTTTAATGTCTAAACAAAACGAAATGAGGTCATCAATTGAAGAAGAGTAAAGGTTTTTTCGTATTACTGTTGCTTATGTTATCAACAATATCTATTCAAGCAGCCCAAGACGCAGAGGCAGTTATCGATACCGGCGCAACAGCCTGGATGCTAACATCGACAGCCTTGGTGTTATTAATGGTGCCAGGTTTAGCAATGTTTTACGGCGGTCTCGTCAGAACTAAAAATGTCGTTGCCACTATGATGCATAGTTTTGTTGCCATGAGCATCATGACTGTTTTATGGGTCTTCTTTGGATACGGCATGTGCTTTGGTCCAAATGTCTATGGCGGTTGGTTTGGCTGGAGCAGTGATCTATTTTTAATGCGCGGCCTAGACACTGCAATAGAAGGTGGCATACCCACTTATATCTTTGCAATGTTTCAGGGAAAATTTGCAATTATTACCCCTGCCTTAATTGCAGGTGCATTTGCAGAACGTGTGACATTTAAGGGATATGTCATCTTTATCGCATTATGGGGTACAATTGTTTACAACCCGCTTTGCCACTGGGTCTGGGCTTCAGACGGTTTCTTATTTAATATGGATGCTATTGACTTTGCCGGTGGTACGGTTGTACATATCTCAGCAGGTGTCAGTGGCTTAGTTGCTGCTTTATACCTAGGTGCACGCCGTGGTTATCCTAAAACGGCAATGCATCCAAACAATTTAGTGATGACTTTAATTGGTGCAGGTTTATTATGGGTTGGCTGGTTTGGTTTTAATGCTGGTAGTTCACTTACCAGTGCATTATCGACAGCACAAGCATTAACTGCAACGCAAGCTGCCGCCGGTGCAGGTGCGCTAGCATGGATACTTATTGAAGGATTACATCAAGGTAAAGCGACAGCGCTAGGCTTGGTAAGTGGTATATTGGCTGGCTTAGTTGCAGTTACACCAGCAGCGGGTGTTGTACAACCTGGCGGCGCAATGGTACTCGGTGTTGCAGCTTCTATGTTTTGCTATCTCGCAATTTTAGTCAAAAACAAGCTTGGTTATGATGATACCCTTGATGCCTTTGGTATTCATGGCGTAGGCGGTATCGTTGGTGCCATTTTATTGACATTCTTTATAAGAAGTAGTCACTGGGGTGGCGAGCCAGATGTCGCAGGGCAACTGATGGTACAAATCAAGGCAGTGCTTATTGCTGCAGGATACGCAGCTGTTGTCACATTAATTTTAGTTGTTTTGGTAGATAAGATTTTTGGTTTACGTATTCCACCACAAGAAGAAATGGCAGGACTCGACAGTTCATGTCACGGTGAACGCGGATACGGCATGCTAAACGCAGGTTAAACCAAATAATAATCAAACATCACTTATTTAATAAGGACTTAATACAATGAAATTAATTACAGCAATCATAAGAGAAGAAAAGCTCGAAAGTGTACGTGAAGCATTAATTAATGCTGGCATAGAGCGCATTACCGTCAACAGGGTTTCTGGCCACGGGCAACAAACCTCAGAAGAACTTTATCGCGGTCAAAAGGTCATTCCAAATTTGATCAACAAAGTACGTATCGACATTGCCGTTAATGATGAATTCACCAAAGTAACATGTGATACAATTATCAAATCTGCAAAAACAGCTAATGGCGGAAAAATTGGTGACGGTAAAATCTTGATAACACCACTGGAAGAATGTATTCGCATTCGCACAGAAGAAACAGGGAACGTCGCTATCTAGTTAAATACGAAGATCCTCTAAAAGAGATAAAGAAATATTAAAAAAGCAGGCACCATTTACGTTAAATGGTGCCTGCTTCTTATTAACTACTTAAAATGCTATTATGACCCACACGAAAAGCTTTTCTGCTTTTATACAAACAGTTTTATCATAACAACCGATACGTACTCGAAATAATATATCACTTCGATATTACTAAATCAATGGTATTGGTGAGGTTCGCTACTTTGATCATTATTTGCTTGGTTACATTATCAAAATAATATCCTTCGATCGTTTCGGCGAATGCGACATCACTCAGTACGTTAGACAATGCGACACCATTGTATAAAATATACGACGGCGCATCTTGGAAATCTTCTAGCGTAAATAGCCAAGGTCGATCGCCAGGTGCCCATGTGCCTTCCAATGGGTTCACCAACAAGCGTGCTTCGGTGGCTGCTTGAGTCCATTCTATTCTTGTTTTGAGATAGTCACCTGTTTGATAATCCAAACTTATGCCGTCATCTTCATAAAGTAAAAATTGTCCTGAGGTGCCACCATACACATGAACGTCAACATAAGGTGCAACAACCTCTGATACGTATTGCTGTATAGGTCCCGTTACCAATATGCCACCTTCGGCGACCATCATTGGCAAACGACCTAAAGGCGCGTCAACCTGTATCGATTGTCCACCTGAATGTTTTTGACCATTATAATAGTCAAACCAATTTGTATCCGTTGGTAAATAGATGGATTGGGTTGTTTGCGCTGCTGCTAGAACAGGCGCTACCAATACCGATGGTCCTATCAAAAACTGTTCATCTAAATCATAAACATTTTCATCAAATGGAAACTCGAAAAAGACCGGACGCAAAACAGGTATACCATAAGTGGATGCTTCCTGAAACAACGAGTACATCGTTGGCATAAATTGATATCTAAAGTTGATAATGTCACGCGCCATATCGGTATATGGGTCACCAAACAACCATGGCTCTCTCATATCGGTGGTATTAAGTGCATGATTTCTGAAAAATGGCGTGACTGCGCCAAATTCTAACCACCGAATAAATAACTCCGCCGATGGTGAACCGTAAAAACCACCAATGTCATGACCAAATTGCACCTGTCCACTTAAAGCCATATGATTACTCATTTGCACAGAAACCCTTAATGAATCAAAGGTACTTAACGTGTCACCACTCCAAGTCGCCGCATTACGCTGAATACCAGGGTATCCTGAACGGGACAAGATAAACGGCCGCTCATTTGGCCTTAATGATAACATTGCATCTTGGGTTTGCGTTGTTTCTTCTAAAGCATATACATTTCTTGCTTGTAAATCTGTTAAGCGAAGCCCGTTAAAATCATATATCGCCTCGTCCATAAAGTTTTGCGCTGGCTCATTTAAGTCATTCCAAATGCCACTCACACCATCTTGCAAAAATGTTTTCAGCTTGCTTTGGTACCACGCCGCTGCCGCATCTTTGGTAAAATCTAGCCACGACACTGTGCCGAGGAAAATATCGTTGACCAACGTATTATCAAATTGATCACTTAAAAAATAGCCATTTTCATCCAATGTTGACCAAAGCGGATCATCAATTTTTATTGCAGGGTCTACAATATTCACCCGTTTAAATCCTAAATTATCTAGTACCAAGTTATTCGCTTTCGGATCGGGAAAGCCAATAGGATCCCAGGTGAATATATGTTCATCATCTAGGTAATCAAGGTCAAAATAGATTGCATCTGCTGGAATATCCAGGGCTCGAAATTGTTCTGCGATATCAATAATTTCATCAAACGACTGATACCCATAACGTGACTGATGAAAACCCAAAGACCATTTTGGCGGCAATGGTATTTTACCTGTTATTCTTGAAAAAGCATTTGCGACACGGGTTGGCGTTGGCCCTGCCATAATATACGTATCAAGCTCACCTTTTTGCGCGCCGAATTGTATTTCACCGGTACCACCTTGATCCATATTGAAAAATGATTGTGCTGGATTATCTAAGAATATGCCAAAAAACTGGCCATTGTTTTCACCATAATAAAATGGCGTACTCGTATAGAGTGGCGTACTATCTTCTCCATAAGCACCGTGATCGGAGTTACGCATAATATAACCATCACCCCTACGATCAAGAGGTCCGCCACGGAGACCTAAACCAAAATATTGCGTTTCTGTCGGTGATTTTATCGTGTTAATGACCAATCCCGATTGATCACTCCATTCAATACCACCGTCGATATCTTCAAGAATAACCTCACCATCGGCACGTATAACTTTTACGTGGTAAGGTGATTTGTTTATCTGTACGCTTAATTGCGTTGTCTCAAAAATGACACTATATTCATTTTCGATATGCGTCCATTGCTCAAAATGCGTTGCAAAATCATACGATACCGCAGACGATCCAGAGTCGTTAAAATCACTCTCTGGGCTAAATCGCAACCTAACAATATCTGATGCCAAAAATTCGACTGAAACCAAACCTTTTTCCAAAGTGAGTAGCGCACCCGTATCATGCATAGTGACATTAGTTACATCACCGACACGATAATAACCATCTGCTAATGTTTCAGCTGGCTCTAAATCTAGATTAAAGAAGTAGTTCCATGTATACGTTGCAGGTTTCCAACTACCATCTTCATCAACGATTCCTGTCCATGCCCAAGTTAACGACGTTGGGAATGTACCATAATTCGTGCCGTAGTCATTACCCACAAAATTAATTATAAATTCGAACTCATGTTCGACCGCTTGCTGAAGTAAAATCTGAATAAAATTATTTTGCAAAGCTTCTGAACCTTCAAACGTATAATTAAATGGTTCAAAAAAGAAATCGTCAGAAATGTATCCGGTTTGGTCAATTGCAATACGCTTATCTGTTGCCTCTGAAATTTGATATGCCAGATCATAATATGTTGGGGTCACAGGATTATCTATCACCATAAATGGATACGTACTGACAGCAAAGAGATCCGAGAATGTTAACAAATCAACTACTTCAGTAGTGAGTACATCAGGGTATATATCAGCAAGAGCCTCTTGCAATGAAACCGAAGCGATATGAGCGCCCATCATATGCTCATAATGGATCGTCGGAAACTGTAAAAGATCAGGATATAACGCCTTGATTTGTGTATAAATAAATTCATTAAATACTTTAAATTCATCCCACTGATCATATTGCTTTGCCATATAGATATTGGCTTCGATACTGGTTGCCAAATATTTCGGTTTAAAATATTCAATAGCGGCAATACAATATTGCAAATATGCGCGCTGCACAGCATAGTCACCAAAACCGAGTTTATCAAATGGCGCAGGTCGTGCCATTTCACTCTCTTCGCCCCAATATAGTGCAATGTCATCGTAACTTAACGCAATCGGATTTAACATGAGATATATCTCATGATCTGGCATCACATATTCGTGCCGAGATTTTAATTCAATCCATTTATCTTTTAACGATTGCGGATACGTTTGATAATCATATGAGTTATAAGCTTCTGGCCATGGTACACCATTTTGCAACGAATATGCAACGATATCACCATTTTCAATTAATGTACTATATAATTTGCCATATCCAAAATCGGTGTCCTCTGGGGGCAACGATGTCATTCCCATATGAAACGTACGTGAAGTTGCTTGAGGCGTGACAGGTTCTTGATATAAAGCAATATATTTACCAGGACTCATCACCCCACCTTGGGCAACGCGAACCAACGCTTTAGTACCGACAAGATTTTCTGGTACGATAAATATAATGTTTTCAGATGTCACTGAAACAAGCTTCGCCTCTAAACCATTCACATATAGATGCAACGGCACCCCTGATACAAAACCCGTCACTGTTGGAATAGCCGTCGTAACACCTGGTACTAAAACCTCAGTCTCACCAAAAGAGCTTATTTCGGGCGTCATATTGCGCGTCCCTGTTGTCAAAATTTCAATAGGTGGTGAAAACAAACTTTGATTCCCTTTGAAATCATAAGCAGCTACTTTCACCATATATTTAGTACCACCCTTTAAACCACTTAATTCAAATGCATCCTTACCCCCGACAGCTTGATACTCACAAAAGTCACCGTCCTGCTCAGCAAACGAAAATAGATAGCCAGCAGGCAATAAAGCAGGCGAATCCCAACCCAATTGAATATGATCATCAGTCGCTGCTATCATATTGACATTTTGAGGCGTCATCGGTATTGCCCTAGTCAACGTATCTGCCAATAAAACAATACCATCACCAGAAGGCAAACTTATACCACCACTTACGGCGGTACCGGTATTTACAAAAGCATCTTGCAACCCTAAAATACGCTTAATGCCTGTACGGTTCAATCCGCCTTTAATTTGTGCTTGTGTCACAAAAATAGTATCTGGCGTCGGGTTCACCAATACGATACCACCCTCAAAGTCTCGACGATATACACCACCTGTTGATTTTGATAATATAAAATTATCAACCACTATAACACCTGCATCTTGCAAGCCAGCCACAAGTGCGATATTTGAGTGGTCAATATTTAATGAAGTACGCAGTGTATGCACTAAGTCAGCTGAAGTATAATCTGTATACCATGCTGCTGAAACAGGCTGGATTAAACCTGTATCATTTCCGCTTTCAAATCCCATATATGGAATGCCCTGATGATTAAATGGCGTATAATTTAGTACTTTATAATCAAATCGTGCTTGATATGTTACACCGATTTCTAACGGAAACTGTACTGGATCTACGCTTAGAAAATATTCAAACCCATCACTAAGTTCAAACGAAGCTACAAGTGATTTAGCACCTGAAATCACTTGATCGGCATCTGTGACAATCGTTGTATTTGTGCCTAAAGATATGCCTGCTGGGAGTGATCCAGATTCAAAATCAAGATCGACAATGGTCTCTGCGACATAAGAAAGTTCTACCGCTTCACCAATCGGTTGTCCTAAATAACCGCGCCCCGAGTCAGATAGTGTCGTTCTACCAGATGCATCAACCCTATATTCATCAAACCAAAGCGGACTACTGGTATTGTCGACTAAATCATAACCAAAATAGCCATCACTGAGCAGCGTGCTTGCTAACCCCAGACGCATGCGCCTAAAGTCTCTCGCTTCCAGCGTCGGTGCTCGTTGTGGTAAACCATTAGCGGTCATACCACCAGTAGCTGTACCTAACCCCTCCCCTGTATATTCAAAACTATTCATCTGAGGTGCACGGGTAAAAATTTGTGCCGCTTGATAATTACGCCAAATTCGGTACCACTGCGTGCCACTGCTAGTATCCCAATCTCCATTTTCTAGAATGGGATATGGCGAAGTCATTTCCCGCTGCCACCCATTAAGATAAGTGAGCATTTCAGTATTGCCAGGTATATCGCCTGCGTTACCAAATATAATTTGGTTTATACCAAAACTATTACCCATTAATGAAAAATAATCGGTAAAGCCATTGATCCATGCCGCGTGAAGTTCAGAATTCGTTTCAGCGATGCCGTCTCGATTGAGATCTATCGGCGGAAACAGACCAGAATAACGGTCTTCTGAAAGTAACGGGTTAGGGTAAAATTCTGTTTGATCAAAATGAATCCCGTCCCAGTAACCTGTATTTAAAACATTGTTGTGTAAAAAGTCGTGTACGTAATCATTAAAATTATAATGATTACCCGTATCTGTAAAATTCATTTGAAAGTTTTGTGGGTAATTCGGCTCATTCATTTTATTGCCATCGGTATCGACCATATACCATTGATCCAATAAGCCTTCATTAAATAAAGGTCGCAACCCAGCAATACCTTCAACAGATGTCTCGCCCAGATCTTGCATCATAAACGCTTGCTGGTAAGGCAAAATAATCATATCTTTATTTTGTGCCTGCAATGTTGTCGCCCACCTGGTGGAACGCAAAGTCGTCTCAGCACTAACACCATTAACGAGGTCGAACCGTGCTAAAATTGAAGTGACTTCATCTTTATATACTGGGTTATTCATAGCCGTAACCGTAGGATTTTCAAGCAAGTACTTACTCGTTCGCGGGAAAGGGTGATTTGGCAAAACGGGTGTTGCATGCGCAACGGTGACATCATGCTTTACGACAGAAATATTGTCTATCACCACATCCCCTGCATGCAGCGCCTGCAATTCAAACGTACAGCCAGTCACATCACCTAGCTTAATCGTAAAGCTTTCATCGCCTTCGAGTGGATAGGCATTGTCAAAAAGACTCCCTAATAAAAATCCATCTGAGGCACCATCTTCCCAAGAGACAAAAACGGCCATCGCACTACTAAATGCATCGGTGGGGCTGTCACCACGATTCAATATATGGTAATCAAAATCTATTGAATACGTTTCATAAGGTTGCAACATCAAGCGAGCTGCTGGTAAAATGATTTTGCCACCATCGGATAATTTAAGTGAATAATCACCATCTAAAACGTCATCAGAACTTGAAATAACGGAAGCACCGCTACCTTGGAAAACGATAGATTCGCCACCCGTTTCAAAATCTTCCTGATATACAACATGAAAGACCGCATTAACATCACCATCTTTTATGATTTGTTTTGGCGCGGTGGTTGCTATGGTAGCAGGTGTAAACTTTGCAACAAAACCACCCCCAGACAACATCGATACATCTAAAGAAAAATCTTGATCAATCTCGTAAACCATTTCTCGCTTAAAGGAAGTTGCCGTTTGATCACCAATCAATATGACGTCATAAACGGAATTCCCTAAGAAAGAAAGATCTATATTTGTGAACGTTTTACCCTCAACATCACTCCCGTTGAGCATAAACATAAACCATTGACTTCCTTTACGACGGGCAAATGCGACACAGTCGCCAATATCGCTTTGAGGCATTACAATTGTTTCATCCCAAACAGTCGGAATCGTTTTTAATACATCAAGCACTTCAACATGCCCCAAGTAAATTTCAGGATCATCTACAAAATGTGTTAAAGGTGAAGTAAATATACCTGCTGTGGCCAATTGATGCGCCAATGTTGTATCGCCTAGCTTCCGTGTATCAAATGTTACTGGCGTATAATCCCCTGGTCCTGCCACAAATCGAACAAATGGTAAAACACTATTGTGATAAGGACTAAGGAAAAACGCTTCCCACCACATCACATTTAATTCAAGACCTAAGAACCCTTCATATGTAATAAGATTAGGATAAGTTCGTTGCAAACCTGTTGCTTTAGGGCAGCCGTGAAAATTCATCATCAATTCTTGCTCTGCCGTTTCAATGAGAATATTTTCATAAAACCTAACGAGATCAATTGATTCGTTCGTTGGTAAATACAAATTATCTATCTTAATACCAGCAACACCTGCCCACTTAACATCCGCAATAAATTTCTGTCTAGCTGTTTCATCCAATAATGTCGACATGGTCTTCCAAACAAAGACACCTACGCCTTTCGAATGACCATATTGTACTAAACTTTTCAGACGCGCCATTGTCGTTTCTGTTTCGGTTTGAAAACCATCTGGTTCTTCCCAGCCAGCATCTACCAATATATACTCGAAGCCCATCTCGCTGGCGTAATCAATGTATTCGATTTGCGCATCATATGAATATGAGGCATGAATATCAGTCCACCATGTCCAAAGCGCCCTACCAGGTTTGATCCACTCAGTATGAACTCCTTCAGGAAACAAAGCAGGGTCATATGGCAGATTTAAATTTGAAATTAAATCTGAATTTACCAGTTCGTCCAAGGTATCAACAGTAATTAGTGCACGCCATGGTGTATAACTACCCCCAGGTAATATCCACGATACATCATCCAAAAATGTTGCCTGCAACGCCAGCGAATTAAACGTGCCTTTAAAAGTTAACCCCGAGTAATTCGTAAGGGCCGCCTCAGAAATCATTAAATAACCACGATCGTCTGGTAGGACCGTTGTTAACGGCGCACCGATATCATCACTATACGAACCGGCAGGTAAATCACGATAAAACCCTTCATAATTTCTGGTATTCGTTTGTTGAAAAAGATGGCTGTTATACGGCAAAGACCATGTTGTTGTTTCACCAGAGATATAACGATCGCCAGTGCCTGGGATTTCATAACTAAATGCGAAGCCATCATTAAATAGACGAAAACGAATATTTGAAAATTCATCTCCGGCACCAACGCGCCGCACCGAAATTGTGGTTTCTAAATAGGCGCTCTCTGCTATTTCATGCACGCCAAGTAATGGATAACTTTCTTCGTAAAATATCGATTCAGATGATTCGATATTCGTCACAGAACTACCCAAATCTACATAATTAATGAGAAGTCCCAGATGTGAAGGTTCTATAATTTCCATCCCATCACGACTTAACTGCCAACTTAAATCACCACTACCATCTACCGAAATGGTCGCGGACAATTTTCCATCTGGACTTTCAAGTACAATAGGTGTTAACCAAGCTGAATCTTGTACAACACTTTTGGCATATATATCATCCCATGGTGTTAAACTAAGTTTTGGACTACCATCAGCATTGAACAAACCTATAAACTCAAATATTTGAAAAAAGTCAATGAGGGCCGCATTTTCGAACGGAGGATCCCATTGCGCAGCATGCCTTAACTTATCCATACGCGGCGTTATATCATGCGTTGAATAGTTAGATAAATATATAACATCGTTTTCCTTCTGCAATTCGGCTAAAAGGAATTTTTGATAATCTGCCTGTTTTTTCATCGTTGATTCGTAAAAAATACCCCGAACACTAAAACTAGTTGAAGGGTAACCTGTTTCAGTAATTGCAAAAGGTTTATCAGTAAGCGACTTAAATGTTTTAAATAAATCCTCAAATAAATTAGTTGGAATAAGCGATGTACCGAAACGGGTTTTTACTGGATATATTGAGATCCCCAACACATCAATATATGGTGAAATTGATTCTACAAATGATAAATGTTTTTCCCGGAGAGATGGTTGCTGTAATAAATCGACCAATAACGGGACGCCAAATTCATCATCGATATAAAACTCAGCTGTCACTGATACAACGACGTTAACGTGTGCAGTTTCAGGATCACTTTTGATTTGTTCATATATATATTGTTGTAATTCAAGATAATCTGCAGCCTTGGTGTTATCACCTTCCAGTAACAAATTCGCCTCTAACCCTGTCACCAGATAAAGCGGATTGGTTCTTTGGATAACCCGTTTAATATAATGCCAATAAGCTGTTTTTATAATGTCATCATTAAACTTGGCGGTACTAAACGGAGCAGTTAAAAGGCGTTTTTCTTTGTCATAAAAAACACCTCTTCCTACTGGTTCAAATTGATCATTAAGATAAAACGATTCTCCATAACCCCAATAAGGGGCTAAATCATCACGTGGCACACCCAATGGATTAACAGAAACAGTTGTTAAATACCCTTCTGGATGACGACTAAAATAATGATCCCACGTTGAAATCAAATCTGCACTATACGGTGGCGTTTCACTTGCAAACGTATCAGCCAACGCATCTTGCCATGGCACACCACTGTCGAAATGATAAGTGACCATATCGGCATGACCACCTACAGTTGCCATGACATCGTCAATCACTGGCACAATAATATCACCATCAAGAATTTCATCATACACTACTGGCGTAATACCCAACAAAAATGATCGCGTTTGAGGCAATGGTACTTGCCACCACTCTCTTTGTAACGTTAAATTACGTAAAGTATAAAATGCAGACTTCGCTTCCAATGACGTTTCATTATCTCTTACGCCTAATGTTTGCACATAGGTTTGTAACCGATTAAACGCGGTATCACTAAGCCCACCTGCCGTTAATGAAATCAAATCTGCTTGTGCACTGTTTACTGTCACATCAAACAGCTTACTCATTTGGATAAAAGGTACTCGTACTGCATTATCATCCCAAAAATCGATGAGCGCAAAATAAAACTGGCTCTGTTTGGTTTCAGAACTGCCAACTGCTGGCGAAGATGAATAACCAATACGTGCGATGTGAATTGGTTTTGACGTTTGCGCAAGCAACGTCGTCAAAGGTGCCATCGCCTGCGCTGGTTCAACGATATAATATTGATCATCATAAGGTAAATAAGTTACACTAATAAAATCTGCGACCTCATTAAGATCGCTTAATATAGATTTTGTTGGTGCATTTAACAAACCGTCTAATGTCGCAGTAATACCTACTTTCACATTTGGTTGCAATGTTGTTTTCACATGATCGGCAGTTTGCGCAACGAAGTTTTTATACAAAGCCCAAAACCATGCTTCCGGAATCGACGGGAAAAATAAATCAATATTTTGCCCTATTTGTAGTGATGCAATTGCGTCGCTACCTAACGTTGTATAAATATGATCTAGCAATGCATTAAACCTATCAACAACAACCGCATCGTCAATATATACAGCGCCACTATAGATCGATGTTAGTAAATCATAAGGCACCGAAAAGACGTCGCCATCAAACGGACTGACTGTTAAACTAATTTTAAATCCGCTATCAACCAAAGATGATAATAACGATAATGTTTCAGTTTGCGGCCCATCAAAGAGACCTGGCGTTGTTTCAAGTGCACCCCAATTGAGCGTTACCCCAATTGTTTCTGCACCTAATTCATGGGCGTAATCGATGTAGGCGGATTGGTTTTCTACGGCATCGATCAAATCAATCCCTAACGTACGGTCACCTTTGGCAATTATTTCTTTACCGACGATGTATGAATGATCATCAGGGTCATTGCCCCAAACAGCATAACCAGCAAATGGTTTTGTACTACAAACAGATATGACACTATTTGGGTCACCCAATTGATCACCATCTTCATCAAGATAGAATGTATGCATTGTCGACAATGAAGGATCAAATGGATTACAATCAAAATCGTTTGCGATACCATCTTCATCAATATCCATCGGATCTGCATAAATCGAAGGCAACACCGTTTCTGGTGGATAGAAGCAGGCAATAAATCCACCGCCTGCCATCGCTGAAAAGGTGAATGCCTCGCTGCTGTTAACCGCAACAAATTCTTCCCGCGTAAAACTAAATGCCGTTTCGTCAGATAGGTAAATCATGTCATACGTTTCTGACCCCAAAAATGAGAGATCAAGATTATCCAATGACAAGTCACTATCGACTTTACCATTAATGGCAAACAGAAACCACAATGCACCACTGCGTCTTGCCATGACAACCTGTTTACCAACTTCAGACTGATCCAACAAAATGGTTTCATCCCAAACCGTAGGCATTAAACGAATCACATCGAGCGCATTGGTAATATCTAAAATGTGCTCAGGGTTACCAATCCAACTTTGAAATGGTGCATTTAATATGCCAGCAAAACTTATTTGATGTAAATAAGTAGTGCCACCCAAATGATCAGGCGCTAAAAGCACCGGCTTATAAGCAGTAGGACCAACAACCATCGCGGTAAAAGGTAACGTTGCATTATGTTGAGGCGTCAACGGTGTACCTATTAAATTTGCATCTAATCCCTTAACATTATCAAAACCCATCACATTAGGAAAAGTATAATGCTTCCCTGCGGGATCAATGCCTTTATTTAAAACGATCATTAATTCAAATGTAGCGGCATCGTTAAAGATCAAAGGCATCAACCTTTGTATAATTTGATATTCATTGTATATTGTTTCAATTACAACCCCAGCGACACCTAACGTTTGCATTGCCTCAAAAAAGATCTGCCGCGCGCTTTCATGAAACAGTTCCAATAACGCTTTACCGACAAATATTTTGACGCCTTTACTGTCGGCATATTGCACCAGCATATGCAGCGCTTCATATATGTTATTGTAGTTCAAGTTAGCGAAATGTGTTTCCCATCCCATATCAATAACGACATATTCAAAATTTAAAAGTGCGGCCTGATTGATGACATTTTTATATTCATTCATATCATAATTCGCATGCGAATCAACAAAGGAAGACCAGAGCGCCCTACCTGGCATCACCCAGTCGAGACTTGATGATAAATAAGCATCCATATAAGGCGGATCACTTAAATGCGCAATAAGACCATTACTCACCAAATCATCTAAACCATCAGAAATCGTGGCAACGCGCCATGGGGTAAATTCTCCGCCAGCGATATCCCATGTTTCAAGTACCTGAAATGATGGCGCAATAACACGCGCCCCTGATACATACGTATTCATCCTCAATCCTGAATAACCAATGTTGTTTACTTCACTTAATAAAATCTTTTGCCCTGATGGCACCTGCATCAAGAGCGGCATACCGATAATTGATTCTGAATCTGAAATCGCGTGCGCCTCATAATTCCCTTCAAACGCATCAACATCATTCTGATACCAAAGCAAACTATTCGAAGGCAACGTCCAAGATGATGGTTCCCCCGATATTATTCTTGTATGCGTGCCAGGGACGACATAACGGTAAGCAAAACCACCATTGTATAATCGTATAATGACCGACCAGGCGTCATCACCACTATCGCCACTTCTATTAAACGTGAAAGTTGACTCATTGTACTCAACTTCCGTTGCGTCGTGTCCCCCTAAAACAGCTACGGTGTCTGATTTGAGTACAGGGGTTGAATATTGCACACTAACAATATTATCTCCCAAGTTAATTTCATCGACCAGTAAACCAAAGTTTCCATATTCAAAAATAAAGTCATCTTCGTACTTAAGGTTATATTTTATTTCTTGTGTATGCAAGTGTTCAAAGTTTAATCGTAACTTGCCGTTGGGACTTGAAAAGTCAAAGGCGCTCTTGGCAGGCGTTGCGGTGACATGCGGTAAACCAACAATGGCTTCCCACAAATACCCACCTGCGCGTAAAACACCGTCACCATCAAAAATCCCAATATCACGAAAATATTTATAAAATTCGACAAAAGTAGGATTTACTGTCGGTGGATCTGCTATAGAACCTTCATATTGCCTTTGCCAACCATGATCACCATCGCGTACTTTAAAATTAATGACAAATTCAACAGGATTCGGGTGGCGCGCCAATTCTCTAAATAACAACTTATAAAAACGGTGCTGTTTTTCTTCACTTCCCGAAAATAATATCGTAAATAAATCATAATTGTCACCGGTATAACCACATTCTGTAATCGCTATAGGTTTATCAGCGGCGTCGAACCGCGCTATCATGTCATATATTTCATCGAACATAAAGGCCGGTATTTCATAAGCATTATACTTGCCATAATGAGGATATAACGAAAGCCCAATAACATCTGTATAAGGTAACATCTTTTCAAATTCATCAAGTACCCGTTCCCTTACCCCTGGTTCTTGTTCATCTTTCTTGTAGGCAACCCCATACTCATCAATCATATAAGTTGTCGCAGAAAACGAAACCAAAATAGGGACATGCGCATAATTCACATCTCCCTTCAACGACTCATATATAAATTTATGTAGTTCTACATATTTTTCATAAGCCACAGGATCTGCAATCAACGTTGCCGACACTTCAATGCCCACAAGTAAATAATCAGGATTATAATAGTCTATTATACGTTTACAAAAGTTAAGATATGCAATTTTGACTGGTTCGTCATTAAAACTGTAACTATCCCATGGCGCAGGGAGCGCCCTATTGTCACTATCATTGATGACGCCAGTCGGTATACGGTTAAAGGCATCATCATAATCATAGCCACTACCAACACCCCAATATGGTGCTAATAACTGCCTAGGAATACCTAAGGGATTCACTGAAATAAACAAACGGTGACCTTCAGGAATGCTTTCCCTAAATAAATTTAACGTCCCTTTAACACCTTCACTATAAGGTAATTCAGATGAAGAAAAATCATCGGCATATGCTTCCGTCCAAGGTATACCGCCATCTAGATGGAGTGCCGTCATATCACCATACGCTCGAATATGCGATTGGAGCCATTCGGTTGCTTCAAGTTGTGTTGCAAGATCGGGTGCCAAATCATATTGAGAGCCAGTAAAGCCCAAATAGTATGACCGTTCTTTGATCTCAACATCTCGCCACCAACCGCGATTAAAGAGACTGTTTTGCAATGTTTTATATGCAGGTTTTTTGGCGCCTGATACTGCTCGTAAACCTAAACTACTGTAATAACTCGCCCCGATAGGATAATCATCTCGCGAAACCGTTCCTTTTTGAGAAGCCTCTAATATCGCCACACCTTCTCCAAGCGAACGGTCTACTGGCTCACAAAA
>Ga0255039_10000006_pt1 | contig 56276 bp, 70 predicted proteins | sample BC1_12_1_MG_FD_181713 | JGI IMG/M metagenome (GOLD analysis project Ga0255039, IMG submission 181713) | Seawater microbial communities from Strait of Georgia, British Columbia, Canada - BC1_12_1 | ecosystem: Environmental > Aquatic > Marine > Strait | place: Canada: British Columbia | collected... | reverse complement strand
GATAAATCAATATTTACTGCCCCGTACTTCTCCTCAAGACCCTTTTTAGTCTTGTTAGAATCAGTTAATAGATTTGAATAAGACGTTAATACCTTACTCTTTTCACTTTCCAACAAGCCAATTTGCTTTAGCATGTTATTCATTTCCATCTGCTGATCTACAATGAGATCAAGTTCTTCTTTCTCGATTTTCATTTAATTAAATTTAATTTGTATTAGTTTTAAATCTCTAACGGATCTGGATTATATGGCGTAATTGAATCTACCTCTGTATACGTCCAACCCTGCTCGTCAACCAATGACTTGAAGTTCTCAGTGATAAACCAACCTTCCTCGCAGGTTACCAACCTTAAGTAACTACCATCTCCTATTGGAATTGGTTCTGATGTCAATGTGTAGTCTGTGTTAAAAAGTAGATACATAATTATACATTTCTTGAAAGTGCTGTTGAATATCTAACTATTGCGTCATCTAGGTCAGTAACTGCGGTAGCATTTAGTCCCTTTGGAATAATTAAACCAAACCTCATTTCAAATGCCGTGAAGTTTTGACCACCACTACCGTTATTTTGTGCGCCTACAAATAATGATAAATTGACAGGTGTCCCATTACTTTCAGTAATCCTTGTCCCTAATGACGTTCCGTTCAAGTAATTCGCTCTTCCGCCATTCGCTATTCTATCAGCACTCACAATCATGCGTCCTTCGTATGTTCCGCCTGTGCTAGTCACCCATCTACCACCTCCTGTGTTGTGAATGTCTTGGTAAAGATTACCGCTGATTAATAACATTCCAGTTCTTTGACCTGTTGCAATGACAGCACTCATTAAGCCAACCGCTGTTATGCTTGCATTCACTATCTGCACACCAAGAGTGATGTCGTAGCCATTCGCTAAAGTTTCGACATTAGGATTAAAACCAGTATCACCATACTGAGTAATACCGTCAAGAGTAACACCAGTAGATCCATGTGTTGGACTATTTGCCCAAGTCATATTAAAGCTAGTGGTATCTCGTAGGTTGTATGTTGCTGCCGATAAGCTGGTTGGACTGATAGGATAAAATGCTGCTGCATCTGTCCATAGGTCTGTTCCACTTGGTGTACTTCCTGTTCCTTTTAAGTCAAGTACCAATTGATTGACAGCCGCTTGTTCTGTTGGGTCTGTTATACCAGCTGCGGTAATGTAAGCCTGAGCGTTAGGGTCGATACCACCACCACCACCAAAGCCACTTATCTTACCACCAATAGAATTACCTATACCAAGTCCTATCGACATAGTTTATTATTTTACGCCAATAATGGCAGTTGCAGTTGTTCCTGTAGCTAGTACATAATCTACTACGATTGGTAGAAAAGTACCGTCTGGAATATTAGTGAAAGTAATAGCATCAGCAAGTTGTGTCTTACCAGCCATTAACACCTTTACATTACCAGTCCCACCAACATACAAAATGCAATTACTTAAATTAGTAGTTGAATTAATTGTATCACTAGGTGTTATATCAAAAGCCTCTGTTCCAAAATCTGGTTGATTTCCGTATTGTCCCATTTTAATTATTCTCTTTATTGTTATTAAACGGGTATTTTACCAAAAGGTACCCCACCTTTTTTATAAGCTTCTTTCTCCCAAGGCTCTTTACCAGTACCCATCATGTTTAGTGAGCGAGAATACTTTTCACCCTTCCAATAAAAGTTAGGTCCATCCCAATCTAAGTCACCCCTCTCGATTTGGTCAACGTGGACCTTTTCGTGTTTGATGACCGCATCGTGATGCTTTGGGTCAAGGTCTTTGTTTAGTAGTATGGTACCGTTCTTATTGGTTCTACCAAGAACAGCTGATTCTTCCTTAAAGTCATTTAGGTATACGGCAGGGCCGTCAAGATTGTATGGTGGCCTATCTAACTTAAATCCCATTACTTACCTCCCTTGTTGTATTGATTTTCTCCAGTAGACTTAGCGTCTCTAACGATTACGTTCTCACCCTTCATCATAGGCTGACTTCCGTACATACTAGCTCCTCGCCCACCCATGTGCTTAGATATTGGATTGTATCCCATCATTGAAGGAGCTTCACCTGCGGCAACTCTAGTCGCTTCTTTTTGCTCATAGTTTGCGTCTTTGGTACGACCTTCTTTTCGGTCTACAATTGCATTTCTTGCGTAGTCTTGCGCTACTCTTTTTCTACTTTTTTCCATGTTTGGACCTTTTACATCCCCCATCATAGATGGAGAAAATTTACTTTTAAATAGTGCTTGTTCTTGTTGCTTTAATGCTTGGTTTTCTTCAATTTTCTGTTTTGCTGTTACTGGTGCTTGTGCAAGTGTACTTTTTAAAATTCCCTTACCTGCATCTTTAACAATTGCCTTGAAACCTTCTTTAGCAACTTCAGTACCTACTTTAGAAACAGCCTTACCAGCAACTTTACCAACAGCAGCTCCAACTTTACCAACAGCTCCACCAACGGCTCCGCCAACTTTACCAGCAGCTCCACCAGCAGCTCCACCAACGGCTCCGCCAACATTACCAACTACACCACCAACTGCACCACCAACTGTGCCAGCAGCTTTAGCAATAGCAGCCCCAGCAGCAGCAGCTTTAGCGCCACCAGCAACTACTCCAGCACCTATTAAACCTTTTGCAGCAGCAATAGCTGGTGGAATTAACGCTAAAAGAGGTAGTGCGTTAGGACCTGTACCGTTTTTCATTTTATAAGCCATTTTATATCTTTTTTTTAATTAACCAAACATTCCTCTAGAGTACTTTTTCTCTGAGGCTCCATATGATTGTGATTTTTGAGTTCCTACATAACCAGATCCACTTGATGTAGATGAAAACCTATTTCTAAATGCTTGTTGTGCAGCTTGTTTTGTAGCTTTTCTACCTTGAATAACCGAAACACCAAATGCTAATCCAGTCGTAGCTAAATCTGCTGCGGTATCCCTTAACATCTTTTTTGTTCCTGCGCCACTAGGTGTTCCCTCTATTTCATCAAGTTTTGTGGCTGCTTTATAATAGGTATTTGAAACCTTTCTTTTAATGTCTTCACCAAACTTCTTTTTAAGTGGCGTAAATGTTGGGGTAGACGGGGCCTCCCTTTCAACAATTGATGCTGTTTCTTTTTGCAGCTTTGGCATTGCTTTTAACTTAACATCTAACTTACTGTCATCAACTTCTGGAAGTAGCTTAAGACCTGGATTACCCTTCATTGAAGGACCGCAGGAATTGATTTCTTTATAGTTATATGAATCCCCATACATTGATGGTCCAGAGCTTGTCTTATATCCAGTCATTGCACTACCTAGTACAGTAGCAACGCTAGTCCTTGGTGTGTTGTTTATATTCTTATAGCTAGTTATTTCTGTAGGTGGTTTTTGTGCGTTAAGCCTGTCTATCTCAGCTTGTAATGCTTTTTTCTTTTTACCCATTGTTTTTTTGTTAAAACGGTTTTATGAACTTCCACCCAATCTTAATCAAGACTACGAGTGATAGTATAAGTATAATCCAAAACAGATACCTTCTTAGGTGCCTCTTCATTTGGTCTAGTATTCCTTCCTCCCTTACGACTACTTTTTCAAACGGTATCTCCACCGTGTGTATGATTGTATCGCTCTTACACTCACCCTGTATATATACCGTGTCCCCGACCCTAACATACTTAATTCTAAGCTTGTCCTTATATAAATATGTAGTATCTCCAGGTATGTCAATAAACGAAGTATTATACTCAACCCTTTCCGATACAATGTTGAATGTATCATGTAGTGTGTCTTTATTTAAAAGTTTAGGGTACTTAATCGTGAGCTTCTCTATTTTACGTTCAGCCCTCCTAAATTTATTTTCAGCCCTCTGCTCAAAAGAGCATGAGCTAAATAAAATTACAGTTAAGAGTATAAAGAATATACTGTCTTTCCTTTTACTCTTTTGCATTTTAGTATTTGTTTTCTGTTGCCGTTTTTCTTATAAGAAACATGTACCCAGTCTGGGTTTTCATCGTCCCCGTACTCCCAAATAAGTTGATCAAAGTCTAATTTTTTTATAAACTCAAACATATCTGCATTTGACATAATCCCGTAAGTGTCATCAATGTCCATAGCTGCTCCATTGACCGCACAGTGCTGAGAGGTTGATGACCCCCCAATAGCTCTGTTAAGCTCTACGCTTCTGAATAGACTGTTAATAGCTATAGGACCCCCTACATGCTCTCTAAGAGGCTCAAACACATTCTCGCATAGTAGCTTTATGTTCTCCATCTGCTCACCGCTAGGGATGTTCTCTATACCTCTCCTTGTAGCTGTGTTGCTTTTAATCACCTCCTTATAAGAAACGTGTTCGGTTACCTTCATTTTTTATCTTTAATGGTTATCCATTTATGAAGTGTGTACCCTATGGTTACAAGTAGTAGTGCTATCTTTAAAGACATTTCTAAACCACTAAACGATATACCAAGGGTTGCTATATTAATAATAACTAACTTAATTTCGTTATACATCAATTTTATTATAGACATTGTTAATCCTGATTCTCTTCTTTTTTACCAAAAATCCTACCTGCCTCTGCAATACCAAAAGCACCAAGGGTTATGTATACAAAAGAATTAAATATAATGTCGTTTATAACCAGCTGTCTACCCCATATACCAGTTCCAATGTCTGTAATTGCAAATAATGTCATCATTGCAAATGACAAAAACCCAACGATATTTTTTTCGTTGTACTTGTTTCTGTTTTCAAAAATATTCCAAAAACTCATCTTAGTAACCTTTAGCTCTTTCCGTGATAGGACCCATCTTGCATGGTGGCTGATTTTTAGCTAAGAGACGAATACCGTCAATGCCATTACTGTCACCCTTCTTAGTTGGGAACATACTAAGGTCTACTGGGCCACCCCAGATAGCGTTAGCTCCTAATTGTGATTTATCTTTTTCCATATCTTGTTTGTAATTTATTTTATGTGACCCCTCATTTGTGGACCACCCCATAGATAATTCCCAACGCCTTCATATACATTTTGTACAACACCTTTAGATTGACTAGCTGCTAGAGATGCATCAAACTGAGCTTGATTAGCATCTATCAATTGTTGAATTTCTTCCTCATTTGGGCCAGTGTCTTCAACCACAGGTGGTGGTGGTGGTGGTGGTGGAGCCTGAGACAGTGCATCTTTGTTTTCTTTTTTAAAGTACTTAAGTTGTGCTGGGTCTACGCCCTTTACCAATGACTTTTTTATAGCTGATTTTGTTTGGTCATCAACATCTAACGCCCCTATGTTCCCTACACTAAGATCTCCTCTGCTCTGTGATGTGTTTTCTATTGCCATTATTCTCTCATTTTTTTAGGCCCATACTTGTTTCTGCTACGATTAATAGCTCTATCAATAGCCATCATATTTGGCCCAGACATATTATTATACTTAATGTCTTCATCCTGAACACTATTCATTCTACGGCTATTTTGTCTAGCCTGCTTATAAGAATCTCGATCCATAATTGGTTCTGATGCGTTGTAAATGTTAATAACCTCTTCCATTAATTTTTAGTGTTATAGTATATATATTACCTGTTTTTATCATTATTAACGTAAATAATTGATTTTGACAGCACCTTGTCACTGTAAGTCTTGCCTAGCATAATTTTATTATATCCGCTGGTTGGTAAATCTTCGTGACCAAGCATAATTTTATATATCTTATTAGTGAGCTGCTTTGTTCTTAAGGACACCTCGTACACATGATATTTCTGCGTGGTGTGGTTCCTCTTTCTCCAAACAACAATCCAACCGTTCTTTAGAAGTTTATCCCACCTTCTTTTATCCCAGCTGTAAGAGAACACACCTTTTTCGTAATCATTTTTTGTAAACCTACCCTCGCACTCTAGGTATATTAAAAGCTCTATATCAGAATCTGTAAGGTCGTTAGACTTACACGCCCACTTCCTTATAGTTCTGTAATGCTTTAGTATGTTTATTTCTTTTAGAGTATCAGGTCCTATCCTCACAACACAACCACTACATCAAATTCCTTAATTACTTTGTAGACTACGCTGTCAATCTCCATATCAAAACCAGCGTGTCTGTCATAGTAAACCACATCACCCTCTTGGATTCCCTCCACAAGACTACCAACATTAGTTACTTTAGCTTCCCTGTATCGGATATCATCCTTGTGGGCATCAGATAAAATGAGTCCACTCTTTGTTTTTGTGCTTCCCTCCTTCTTAGGCTGGATTAGCATATATTTACCTATAACTTTCATCAGCCCTGTCTTAGATTGTTAATCACACAGTTTGTAGATAGGATGGTCGTAGCCACAGATACAGCATTCTTCAACGCTGTCTTTGTTACAAGTAGTGGGTCAATTATACCAGCACTAATCATATCGACAGTCTTACCAGTCTTCACATCAACGCCATACCCAGCCCTCTTGTCGTAAGTGATTTCATCATACTCACCGTTATGCATAATAACCTCATACGGCCTTTGGATAGCTCTAAGTAGTGCTTCTTCTACACCATTAATTGCCTTTACTTTGGTTGATGCGTTTAAAAGAGCTACACCACCACCAGGTAGTATACCCTCCTTAATTGCTGCCCTAGTAGCGCATATAGCGTCCTCAACCCTATCACTTTTTTCCCTTAACTCTATCTCTGAGTTTGCCCCTACCTTAATTACAGAAACCTTACAGGATAAAATCGCTAGTCGCTTCTCTAACTGGAGCTTCTTTCCAGGAAACTTAGTGTCATCCATTTGTGTCTTAACTATATCAATCAAGTCCTTTACATCGTCATTGATTTCATCTACCTCAAGAATTGTCTCTTCCTTGTTAGTGGTTGCCTTTACGCACTCACCTAAATGTTCTGGCTGTATGAGATCCATATCATCACCAAGATCCTCATTGATTACAGTGGCACCAGTTATAGTAGCCAGGTCTTGCATTCTTTCTTTCCTGTTGATACCATAGTCTGGCGCATCAACAATATTAACCTTGATGTTTCCGTTCTTCTTGTTCATCGCAAGAGCAGAAACAACTTGGTCATCTGCATCGCCAATGATAAGCAGCTCTCTTCTATTCTTGATAACATAGGCTATAACAGACTCAATCTTCCTAATATTTTCAATCTTGTTTTCTACAATAAGTACAAGGGGGTTGTTAAGCACAGATGCCCCAGATGTTTGGTTTGTGACAAAGTGAAAGTTCTTAAGGGGTTTATCTAGCGTAGCGCCATTAACCACCTCAAGGTATGTATTCTCGTCCCTTGAAATTTCCATAATTACCACACCCCCCTTTCCAGACTCTTTGAACGCAGAGGATATAATCCCACCAAGTTCTTCATCATTGTTAGCTGCTATAGTGGCAACATGCTTTAGCATATCCCCATCCACATCCTTTGCTCTATCGGTTAGGTACTTGATTACCTTAGATGTTGCTGAGTTTATACCAGCCTTAATCTCTCTCTCACTGTAGCCCTGAATTTTCTGAGCTTCACTAATAATTGAGTGTGCTAAAATAGTGGCAGTTGTTGTACCGTCCCCAGCCTCTTCAACCGTCTTTCTGGCAGCCTGCTTTAAAAGCGTGGCACCCATGTTTTCTACTGGGTCAAGTAGTGTTACAGCATTTGCAACGGTGACACCATCCTTGGTTACAACTGGCTTTCCAGATGAATCCTCTAAAAGCACACACCTGCCGCTTGCCCCTAGTGTAGAACTTACAGCAAGGTACAGCTTATCAATTCCATTAAACACGCTCTCTCTAGCTTCTGCTCCGAAGCTGAGATGTTTAACTATCTCGTTTGACATAATTTGATTGAATTTAATTAAGAAGTTATTTGAATGTCTTTACAACTTTTGGGCCATTAGACATTTCTATCTTTTTTTTATAGTGACTGATACTATCATCAATAGCTGCCTCAGCCTCTTCAATGGTTTGTCTTCTGGTTATAGGTATCCACTGATCCTTTTCTCCAAACTCACTGTTTGTGTTATAAAACTCTGTTTGAAAGTATTCATTGTAAAGCTCTGTGATTCTCCAGTTTTTTTTCTTAACCATGTTGCCCCACAACTCTAGGTTTGATTGACTTACTTCTTGGTGATTTGGAATGCTAGACCATGACTTGGTTTTCCAGTAATACATTGTCATAATAATTGGTTTTTTAAGGTTTCGATGCTTATTGGTTTAAACATCAACGAGGCATCGTTACTCATCAATGTTTTTATTCTTTATTCTGTTTTTTGCGGTTAACAATATTCTTTCTTCTAAACGTGCGACATTGACTTTTATGTCTGCGTTCTCTAATAATAAGTTTTCTATTCTTTCTCTTAGTTCGTTTACCTGGTCCTCTAGCTCTTTAATTCGTTGTTTGTTATCTTCCCTTATTTCAGATTTAATTTTAGTAGAGTTGTCTATTTTTTTCTTCCAGATATTCCAAACTTCCTTAAGACCTAACGCACCAATCAAACCAACTACCAAAGATATGATAGTTTCGTTTTGCATTGTTTTGTTTTTATAATATATTACACGTTAATATATATACTTATCTACCTTGGCCTCTGTATTTATTTTCCATTTTTAATCTTCTATTATTGGTTCTACAATTTCAATTTCTGATTCATCTAAAAGGTACTCACTCAAATCATCAAGACCTAAAATAGATTTAATGTGTTCAGTCTTATCAACGTTGTATCGAACTGTATCAATTGGTAGTGCGTTTACAACACCCCTAATAGTATCGGTGTCTATTTGTTCAATAAGCGTATTTGGTAAAACTATAAACTGTATCATATTGCTCCAATGTTAGTAAGGAATGTTTTGTAAGAGGTATCAAATCCTTGAGAATCAGCAACAGTTAAACCTTCACCTACCATATAACAACCAAACTTAGATGGTGTGTAGAAAGATGGTGAGCCATTATTGGATGCCGCCATTGTAAGTAGGTTAATATTAGGTAGTGTTGCTGTTGTGGTTGCTGTTGTATTAATTTCATACTGAACGCCATCTCTAAAACTCCTTAAATCTGTATCGCTAGTTCTTAGTGCGTACATTGAGCTACCTGCGGCTAGTTTTGGCAATGATGGTGTTCCAGATACACGATTAAAGTTAGTACTTATACCCGATGTTCCTAGCGATTCATAAAGCAAAAATGAGGTCGTGCCAGAAAACGAACCTTGTATAAGGTTGCCTGTTGTTGCTCCTGCTAAATTAATAATGTAAAACATAAAGTTGTTACCTGCTAAACCCGTTGAAGGATTAAATAAAGTGTCTAAATATTTTGTACTTCCATCGCCCGTAAGTCCACAAGTTGCGTCTGCATCAGCGTCTACAAAGTTTACATTCGTTGCGCTTGCTAGGCTTATTGCATCAATTCTAGCTGAGTTAATTGCTCCGCCCAAATAAGGGTATAGTCTTAAATACTTTGAATATCTACTTGCTGCCTTTTCTCTAAGTACAAAAGCATCCCATTCTGTTTTAACTGTCGCACTTAGTGTGCCGCCAGCAGATTCATTAGCTGTAAAGAAAGCAGCAGCATCAGGGTCTAGGGCATTTCCAGAAGACTGTGGTGTTAAAAATCCTGTTAGTGCTAAAAACATTAGCTAAAGTTTTGAATTATTGATGCGTAAACATTAGTTCCAATTCTAACAAATGTTAAAATATCTGATTGACCATTTGTTTGTGTGATAGTTGGTGCTGTTCCACCAGACCACTCAACAGTGCCACCACTAATGTCAGTGTAAGTCGTTATATTTGGCCATGGCGCAGTAGTACCGCCTTGCTGCACCTTGACTATAACTGGTGTTGCTGCTGGTAAATTTCCTAGCTTCAATGTGTTTCCAACTGAATCTGTTATTGTGATTAAAGCAACAGAGCCATTATCCACGTCATATGCAAAGGTAGCTGGACCAGAACCAGAACCAGTTACGGTAACCTCGTCAGTAGTAAACTTTTGAGATACTACCTGAGATCCAGATATACTTCCCGTGATGCTTATAGTGTTTGGTGTACCATTTACTCTACCAGCACCACCTGCTTTAATTACACCATTGTTAGCATGAACCCTAGTTACCTTACCAATATTTTGCACGAGTTCTGTTGCGCCCGTTGGTCTTACATTTGTCCATCCACCAGCAGTAATAGTGCTAATATACAGCGTGTCACCTACGGTTATTGAATTACCATCTGAATCTACTGTAGTATCAAGTGGCTTTGTTCCAGAGCCATATATGTTACCAAAGGTTACAATCTGTATTGGGTTACCTGATGTGGTGTCTTTATAAGCAAATCCAAATGCTGGCATTGTAGATAAGCTATTAGACTGTGCTTTTCTAACTAATGTGTTAGCACCTGATGCGCCAGAAATATAAACAACGTCACCAAAAGAAAGGTTTTCATCTGCTTGAGCTGTAAATCTAATCGCACCATCTATGTCACCCCTGAACTCAGCATCTGTCTCTGGCCATCCATCAAGCGTTACGTTACCATCAGCGTCTATTGTTACACCTGTTGCATCTTTGATTATTTTACCAGAGGTTCCATCAAATACTGGTATTGACAGGTCTACTGAAGACGCAGGTCCAGTTACATCACCCGTGGCAGACCAAGTATTGTCACCACGAAGAAAGGTTGTCGCACCTGCTGTTCCTGTTGCAGATAAGTCTACAGTTCCAATGCTAACCGAACCTGTTGCGGCAGCGTTTGTGGTTACATTTACAAATGTACCAGCAGTCGATGTAAAATCTGTTACACCGCCACCACCGCCACCACCTGAAGCAAGGTTGACGATGCTTTGAATTGTTGCGGTTTTAGTAGCCCTTGGGTTTGTTGTGTCCTCGTTGTCTATAATCAGGACATTGTCAGATACTGTTGGTACAGCTTTTATTGGGTATGTGTAATTTATTGCCATTTTTTCTCTTTGTGTGTTTTTTAGTACTTACCAATCTTACTTTTTGGGGAAGATTTAGTGGAGCCACCCTCTCCAGCCCAAAGCTTCTTACATGCCCAGTACCTTGCTGACAGTTTATCGTTTGCTGAACCGCATTTATGTCGTGCCTTGAAGCTTTTTCTAGCCGCATCACTGTAATTATGCCCATATCCAGAGGCTCCGAAGTGTATTATCTTCTCTTTACCACCAGAACAGGCCTTAACCATCTTTTTCTTGCCAGGTCTGGAGGACTTTGTGGGTTTATTGCAGGCCATTTTGGATTTATCCACCATATTGGGTCCTTTTGCCACACAGTTAGGAACCTGCTTGCCACCCTTTTCCTTCATACCCACCATCTGGTAACCAGACCAGCATTTTTGCTTGTAACCCATTATTTATTTTTTAAATAACTTCTTATGTGCTTCAAATTCAGCTTTATTCAATACTTTGTTACCTGTTCCATCTCCATAATTTACTTCTCCATACATTTTATTAGTCGAGCTAGTGAATTTTCTAGGTGGGTTATACGTTGGTTTTCTATTACTAAGTTTCTCTGGTGCCGACTTACTTTTAATACTACCTTTAAGTATAGGCATCTTTTCTAAACTCTGAAGTATTACTTTTTGTTTTGGTTTATCATATAAAGGAAACTCTTTTTCTGTTTTATCATACCTACTAATAATTCTTGAAGGTTTCATTTTGGTTTGACTGGCATAATAATCATAGTACCTGCCTTTAGTTGTTAAACTTGGGGTATTTGCTGGAAATATGTCCTTCTTAAGTGCAGGCTGTTCTCCAATCCACTTAGTAAGTAAATGAGCATCTAAGCTATCACTGTACGCTTGTATCCTTGGGTCGTCACGGTCATGTGTTACATAAGGTTTTACACCACCTTTTTTCTTATCACCTTCACCAATGGCACTAGGACCATTTATTTTTCTATTTAACCATGTCTGTCCCATCATGTTTGGTCCTTCGTTTTTAGTTCCATTACCAAAATTACCCCTGTTTTGAGATATTGAAACCCTTACAGGCTTCTTTCCATTACCTGGGTGATGCAAATCACTATCAGGTTTCTGTCCGATGCGTTGATTCTCAGCCTTCTTCTCTCTTCTTTCTGGGGTCATAGCTATTTTCTTATCCCTTACGGCCTTAGCCTTGGATGCTTCTGGGCTTAACTTTTGTTTTCTCATTTTTTGTATCCGTCTTTCCAGTTACCTTTTCTGGCAAAGTCTATCATTCTTTTTCTAGTTAAGAATTTATAAGCCTCACCAGCATTTAATGCCTCCTTGTACGACTGCTCCTTGTAACCACCCTTACCGTCTTCTGTGATTGTAGGCCACGCTGTTTTTTTATTGTCATCAGCTACGAGGTGTGTAGACGGCTCATGGTCCTCATATAGAGGTTTTTTGTTAAACGATGTAATTTTATTATTATCATCCATTTCAACGTAAGTTTTTGTTGACCTACTACCCCTTATATGCTTCTTCTTACCAATCCTTCTCTTATTAGGCATTCTTTCTACCCTTTAATGTGTTTACGCATCCATGAACCCTGCATACTTGGTCCAGGTATCTCGTCCTTGTGGAACAGTTTCACACTGGATGATGTATGCGTCTTACCAGACATTAAACCCTTACCTGGGTGCTTGTGTGTGGCACCCTTGTGTTCGGTCCCGTCTTTCTTATAGTGTGGTACTCCCTTCATGTTTGCTCCTTTAAGTTTCGATGTCTTCTCGGCTATCTTCTTTGGTTGTTTACTAACCTGCTTACCCTCCTTGGTGTCAGCCCTCTTCTTTGCACTGGTCTTCTCGTACTCTTCCTTTGTTAAACCCTCACGGACCTTCTTGGGTAGGTACCTCTCCCCTGTAGCCTTACTACCCTGTGTCGATGGCTTTCCTGATTTTGTACCCCAGTCCTCTTCTGTCCATTTAGACAAAGACTTTTGGGCTTTTGTTTTAGATCCTGTGTATGTGCCACCAGACTTCTTGTAACGCTGTGTAGATAACTGCGCTTTACGGGCTGACCACTGTCCTGGTTCACCACCCTTGCCACCTGCCTTGACAGATGCAACTATCCTTTTCCATAGCGCCTCGTTCTTTCTACTCATCTGATGATAGTCTTGGTGACAATGCAGCTACTGAATTATCCTGATCCTTACCCTTTGGTGTTTTCTCACCCGTGTATGGTGTCTTACCAGACTTATCTGTCATTAATAAACCAAAGGAACCATTGTCACGCTTAACAGCGTACCTCGATTCACCAGTGTCTGGATTGGTAAACCTATGTACCCCAGTGTTACCAGGTACTGGGCCAACCCTTTTATATCCACCGCCTCCACCAGTCATTGATGGACCAACCTTTTGACCGAATGGTTTTTCTCCTTTTTTATACTTTACCTTTGGTTTAGTTACCTCTGGAACTATATTGCCGTTTTGTTTGACGATGTGTTCGTATGATTTAACACTACCGTCATTATATTTCTTTGTTTTTTCCTTAATGGTAAGCTTATTCCTTGGTGATGTAGAGGTTTTGTACTCTATGTCTTTCTCTACAACCTTACTTAGACCACGAGAAGGTCTGTATGTGGCAATAACAGTTTTTTTCCCTTGCTCCGTTGAACCAGACTCCTCGTCTACAATTTTTCTGTACCCCCTACGTTTTCCTTCCATTTTCCTAGCCATTCTTCATGTTTATTTAACGATTTAAAGCACGATTTTGTAGGGCTAATAGCCTTTTGGTCTTTTAAGGTACTTCTCAAAGTTTTGGTCACCACGCATGAACTCTTTCATCCTCAAATGCTCTCCACTCTTTGTGGCTTCATCTAAGGTATTCTCAAATCTCTTTGCTTTATCCCTATCATTTCTTTCATTTAACCCAGGGGCAAAATCACGAATGTATTTCCTTGGGTTTTCAGTTTTTCGGCTTTTCATAATAGGTTCTGACCCACCGTATGTTCCAGGCCAACCAAGAATATCCTTATCAAGCAACCCACGTGTGTTTAATCGATCTCCATGCATCGTTTTCTTCCTTGACATTTTATCGCCTTCAGGAAGTTTTTGAGTTTTTATTGTAGGCATTTTATCAGGAGCAGATTTAGCTTCCTCCTTCATTGCTTTTTTAGTAGCTCTCTTTTCCTTTCCACTACCATCACCCATCATGTATAGGCTATTCTTAACCTTACCCATCATTGATGCCATTCTGTTTATGTCTGATCTGTTCTTCATTTTTACATGTATTCTATATCATATATAGTTACACTAAAAACAAAAAACTTAACGGTTATGAAAAGTGTAAACTTAGGTAGTATATAATATATATATATCCAGCTATGTTGACACTTTTGTTGTTTTGGTGTTTATTTAGGCTGGTTATTACTTATTAAGGGATTTTTGGTTATATAGTAATTTCAAAACAAAATTCAAAAACAAAAACCAGATTCAAAATCAAACCCCCCCAATGGTTTTCAGAGATCGCAAAAAAGGTTTCAGCTTTTCCCTAGGGTTTAGCCCAACTATTACGGCTTTTCCTATGGTGGTGGTACTGAGGTATACATATAACTATATCCGCTGCTTAATGTAAGCTACTCTAATGCACTATATAAGTTGGGTTGATGCCTTTGGTATCCATTCGCAGATATCATTCGTTACATTACATACAATGAGATGATGAATAACAACTGCCCCTATCATCATCACCCACAAATAAACAATCACCTACACCTCACCTATTGTTCAATGATCTCAACTAACTTGGTTGCATCGTTATCGATTCACTTGATCATTCATTTGATCATTCATTAATCATTCACTTTATGTGGTCATATTCACCGCATTTAAAATTATTCTACTTGATAATCAGTTAGTTATAGATTAATTCACATAGGTTGTTAGGAATTGTGGATAAGCTTATTATCTTTGTCCTAGTTCTTTGAAATCTCTGCCTGAAATAGAGTACTAGTAGCATTGGTAACGCTCTGCGGACGTACTTACAATACCTAACAAGTATTGGTTTGGTAATAAAAAAAGTTTGAAGCCACCGAAAGGTGGTGACAAGATTCCACCCCTCAAGGGGTTGCCGATAGATGTCGGCTAATGTGCTGCCAAGCACTAAGCATTCTGCTCGATTCAAACACAAAATGGGTGAATGGTTCTCGGGTGGTTCGAATCCACCACACCCACTAATCAATTATTAATAATCAATATCAATTTAACACAAGTAAAAATGGAAGCAATATCAATACTTAAAGCAGCATTCAAAGAATTGGGATTAGAAACAAACCTTCTAATGCATACAACAATGGCAGTTGATGCAATAGATGAAATCAACTATATGTTGGGAGAAGAAAGCGAGTTTGGCGGAAGTGTCGTTGGACAAACAAAACGTGAATGGATTTGCCAATACGCTGAAAGCGTGGCTTACAAAATATACGTTTGGAAGCTATGAAAGATGGTCATTCAGTGGTTCGAATCCACCCCACAAATCAAAAAAACCAAATCACCTCACATCGTTAATTCGGTGTGGGGTTTTGGTGGTAAAAATAATATCAATATCAATTTAATAATAGGAATTATGAAAGTTACACTAACAAAAAAAGAATCAGAAGATTTATTCTATAACGCCCTTTGCAATGGATTAGACTATATAAATGGATATGGTCTTGAATTAGATTATTCTGATTATGATTATCAAAATGCTAAATCTAAGCTAGAGTCATCGTACTATGAGGATGTTTTAATTCAGATACTAAGAGATGGTGGTGAATTGAAACTAGTTGACTATGAATACGAGGGTGAATATAGCAAGTCAATAACATTGAAAGATGTCCACAATAAGGTGCAAGACACACCCTTAGAACATTTAATGGATGCCATCAATGAGAACGATGATGCGTGTACTGCTGATGTCATCTTGCAAACTGTGTTCTATGGAGAGATAATCTTCGGTTAAACCAAATTACACTAACCAAATCACCTCACATCGTTAATTAGGTGTGGGGTTTTGTGGTGAAAACCAATAATAATTTAATCAATATCAATTTAAATCAATTCAAGATGAACGGAAAAGAATTAGCAAGAGCAATGGAAGACTTCATAAACGGAGCAGACCATACAGAAATTGAAGACTTCGCAAACGAGTTTACCAAGATGCACAACACATTGGAGCAGAAGGCAGTGGGTATGCTTATAAAGACCTTGGTTAAGGTATCAGAACACGCCTACACTGATGGACGCAATGAAGCTTGCGTTAAGGCAGCAAAACTAATGCTCAAGGGGTACAAAAAAGAAATGGTGCAAGACCTTGTGGATTTTGATCATTATTGGACGGAAGCCAAGGCAAGTGAGTGGGTGAATGGTGGTGGCTTTGATGTTTCAAAGATGCCAATGGTGTAGGTTAACTGACGAGGCTTGAATAGCCGAAACATCTCTGCGGAGATGTCTTAACCAATTTAAATCAATTCAAAATGGAATCTTTTATTATTTGCAAGGTGACTAACGCAGACCTATTTAACAGCGTAGGTGACGTGGAATTTGACCTTAAAAGTCAAGGTGGAACTTATAAATTTGGCTATCGAGATGCATACTTCATTGGCGATCTATCAATAGAAATAAATGGTGAGTGGAAGACGTTTAGCGGTGACCACGGAGTAAACGATTATGAAGATGATTATGGCTTTCAAATCGTCAAAGAATATGTTCGAGAGGACGCTGAAAATAAGCATTGGAATGACGTATCAACTTATAACGAAAGACATTCATAATCCAAAATCATTATACTATTATTGGATTCAAATCCAAAATTGTGATAAACCAATAAACAAAAAGGTAACTATGGAAAATTTTGCAGTAAATAGTGTCGTAGGTAGAAAAGGATTTTACGGTTGCGACTTTGTAGAAGTAACAAGTATTATTGTTAAAGGATTTGTTAACGTAAAGAGTGTGAATCCGCAAGATAACGGCAAGGTGTTTAAAGTTCACATTGATAGTGTGGATTTTATCTAATGCACCACAACGGATAAGTAATATGGTGCTAGGGACAACCTCGAGAATGCCGAGGTCGGGGGATTAAATATCCCTCGCTCCGCTCAAACCAATAAACAAATAGGTGATGGCTTACCATCAAATTTATTATGAAAACAGAATTAGAAAAAATAATGTTAGAAAATCTTCAACTTATGCATCGATTATCTTGCATCAAAGATGATATTGAGATCGTTAATAGACACATCAAGAATAATTGCGCAGAACAATTCGCACAACCAAGTCTTAATGAAGACGGAAGCGTTTATGCAGATGCTGCTATTCAAAATGTTTCTAATATAGAAATTGCTTGTGATTTTTCTGATGAGTCAGTTAATGAATGGGGTTCTTGGGACGCTGCTATAATCAATAGTATAATTGCCACTCTCAATAGTATTGAAGTTGACGGAGAAACTATGCATTATATTCTTCGAAACACAGGGATGAATGAGCAAATGTTAAAACAATTAATGGTATCATTATAATACCTTAAAAGTATTTGATATGAAATTAATATTATGTAAGAATTGTGATAAACCAATAAACAAATAGGTGATGGCTTACATCAAAACGATTATGAACACACAAGAAAACAACCGACTCATAGCAAAATTTATGGGTATGACTTATGGTGACCTTAACGATGACTCAGTAATGATACAAATGACACCTAAAGGGAATGAAGTAGTGCCTATTGAGTTAATGGAATACCACACCTCTTGGGATTGGCTGATGCCTGTAGTGGAGAAGATTGAGCGAGAATATATGTATGCTGTTCAGCCTTGTTGGGAGCATTGTATTATTGACAAAGCAGGGGAAAACACAGAAGATTTCGAACGCATTGAGGTAGACTCTTCTGATAAGCTGAGTGCTACCTATGGTGCAGTAGTCGAATTTATCAAGTGGTACAATATGAAAACACAGCCAAGTACTATTCATTAATAGAACGTATTCAAGAACCAATAAATAAATAGAAATTATGAATAAAGTAGATAGCAAACCATTTATTGAAGGGCGCAAAGCTTATTTTGATGGAATGACAACAACCAATAATCCATATGAAGATGTTGGTGAGGATTCTCAGCAATGGTTGAATGGTTACTTTTCAAGTCAATTTTATTAATACAAGTAAATATGAGAGATAAAATCTTAGAATACTACGGAGACACAGATGACATTATGTTTGCCGATGGATTAGATGATGCCATTATTGGATTTGATCCGAACGCTTGGAAGGTTGTGTATTCACGAAATGAGTGCATCAAAATAATGGTGAAGGATCAGATGGATGAGGAAGAAGCCATTGAGTATTTAGAATTTAATACCTTTAGCGCATACATCGGTGACAAGACACCTATATGGGCAGAAACGTTTGATTGGGATTAAAATGCTATACACGAATTGTAACTATAAAAAATAATATCTTTAAAAATTAGAACAAATGACAAAGCAAATGTATTACGGAGTAGATGGTCACATGATGACCGATCAAGAACTAGAAGCTTATATGTTTCACCATAGCGCAATGCTAGAGTGGGAATACTATGTGGAGCATGGGGCAAGTGTTGAACCAATTAAAAATAAGAAGCAATGAGAGTGTTAGATTCATACGATTCGCCACAAAGCATAAGCTACCATGGCGTTAATGTTAGAGCAAGTTACACACAACTATCACTAGCCTTTGGTCAGGGGGAAATCCTAAATGACGATAAGGTCAGTTACGAATGGATTTGTGAAACTGAAGATGGCCGAAAGTTTACCATATACGATTGGAAAGAGGGCAGATTTAGTGATGACCAAGTTATTGAGTGGCACATCGGAAGTGATGACCTATACTCATCATTGGTGGCTAAAGATGAGATCATTGAAGAGATGATGCACAAACTGAGTGAGCATTACCCAAATGACCAATTGTTCGGCTACGAAATACGCAGAAATTTAGGCAAAAAAATATAAATTAAATAAACATCAAAAATGTATTACAACACTAACAACGAAATGGGTTTGACGTTAAAGGAATCAGACTCAAACTCAAACAAGCAAGAAGATGTCATACTTGATTTCTTCAAGTCTAACTCTCACGTTACTGGCTTTGCGCCACATACGATTAATTCACTAGCTTTGCCTAACGTACCAATCACATCAGTGAGGAGGGCGTTAACAAACCTAACCGACAAAGGTCACCTAGCAAAGTGTGACATAATGGTTAAAGGAAACTATGGTAAAATGGTACATTGTTGGATGCTAACTAAAAATGATGACAAAGAAAAGGATTGAAACACTAGCAAATATCCTAGCTGATAAGCATGGTATAAAGCTATCTAATTCACACGAGTTCAATGCGTTAAACCCTTATTATAAGCGCATTGTAAGAAAAGAAGTTTACGAAATATTAACAAACCAATCAATAGTATAATGAAAGTATTAAGCAAGCAACACGGAATAGACTTAGTGGAGTTTGAACGCCTACAACGAAGCGTTCAAGTTCACATCGGTGAGGTAAGTCGTTTAACAATCCTCATCCAAGATTTAAGTAAAAAAATAAGGAGACCAAAAAAATACGATCATAAGATCATTGACGATATAATCGAATCAGTATGCTCTCACCTAACTATAAATAACATATGGGAGGGTGAAGATAAATTAAACATAAGCCTTGTCAAGGGGAGGTCAAGAAAGAGTGAGATTGTATCTTTGCGTCACGCCATGTTCTATGTGTTTAGAAATCATTTTGGAATGCCATACATGAAGGTGGGTGATATCTTTAATAGAGACCATGCAACTATAATGCATTCGATTAAAGTTATTGAGCATCGTATATCTTTGCAGGATAAAATAGAGTCCTACGAGGATGACACACTGGTTTACTTAAAAGAAATTAAGATCCACCTTGGGTTTAATTAATAAATATCATTTATGAGTGCAATAAACTTGTTTTTAGAACACCAAAAGTCGCTGAATTTTGTCGCAATAAAATACACTAAATGCGTTGAAGACGCTGAAGACGTAATGCAAGAAAGTGCAATTAAAATTTGGAAAAAGAATGAGTCTCTAAGCAATGTTAAAAATGTACGAGCGTGGATGATGACTGTGGTGAAGAATACGGCTATTGATATGTACCGAAGGAAGATATCTAACAAAATAGTGTATAATTCAACATATGTATTTGAAAATGTAAACATCACTGAGGAGCCGTCTGATGAATACTTTAGGAGCGTACCCACCAATATAGTCAACGATGCAATTCAGAGCCTCTCAGATAGCTATAAACGGGTTGCAACTATGTATTTGTTAGATGGTTTAAGTCATAAGGAAATCAGTGATACACTTGGGGTGGCAATTGGTACATCAAAGTCAAACCTTTCAAAGGCAAAAAAGAACGTAATTAATTATATAAACAAGAACACATGAAGAGAATAATTTTAGAGGTGTTTAGGCTTATGAGCCACAGAAACTTTATCATTTTAAGTATCGAATGCATCAAGCATAAGATTTTAAACGATGCGTTAAATGGGGAGTTTAATCCATCAAATGGTGAGTTACTAAGGAAGTACCACTCCATGTATAATGTACTAAGTAAAAAATTAATATTTATATAATGGTGGAGTTAATAGCAATTACTGGGTCTATCACAATACTATTATTTACAATAACATTCTATGTGATTTTATTTGTATGGATTTTAAATAATTTTAAGGATGACAAGAAAAAAAAGTAAGACTAAGTTTAAGGATGACGTAGATCGTTGGCCAACGTGGGGTCATGTAATAGCTGATATTGAGTATTGGGTGGTTAAGGATATTGAGAATGATGAGGCTGTAACAAAGCTGGAGGCGTTAGAGATGTTTGCTGAATACCTCAACGAAATCATATTTGAAAACGAGTCTTGGGAATATAGTGAGGTGCTTTAATTATGACATACATTAATTAGATATTGATATGACTGATAAGGAATTACGCAAGTTAGCTGTTTATATTGTGAGTGAATTAACTAAACCTAGTGAAGATTTTATCGATGGGTTAGGTTTTCATTTAGCTTTTTTTAATACTGATCAGTTTGATGAGTATGAAATACTTCAACTAAACCATGAGATAAAACAATTGAATAAACTACTTGAAGATAGTATAACCAATGAAAATTATGAAACGTCATCCATTATTTTTAAAAAAATAAAAGAACTCGAAAAAGAGCGTGATATAATGGTGGAAAAAAATGAAATGAAATGAAATGAAATATAAAATATTATCATATAATAAAAAGAAAAATGGAGTAAGGGTTGATTATATTAAGGCTATATCAATTGATGATGCTTATATATCGATGATAAAAAACAACCCTACAAGATCAGTAATAAATATTACTTGCATCGACCTAATTTGATAAAGTGTAAACTTAGTTAGATATATATATAATATATAGTTCCTATGTTTACACTTTTTGATTTAATACAAACCAATGACACCAAATCGCAAACTACAATGGTTATGGGATCGTAGGATAATTACCACACGTCTACCCATAACAGACAAACCAACCGAAACATTTAACTGGGGTTGGTTCTACGAAAAGGGAACATACCAATACTACTCCCTATTTCATTCTCCACACTTAATAAAGTCACCCAATGGGTTTTCATGGCATCTTCGTGTTCTTCATTACCTAAATAATTTTAGTTATGATGAACTGATTGAGGTAGGTAATTTCATTGCTAATAAAAGGAATGGGTTTACTACATCCTATATTATTGAAAATATCAAGGATAAGATTATTAATGACGTTTACAACGATAAGAGTGATAGGGTTCCTGAGAATAGGCTTAGAAAGGTTATTTTTAAGATGGGTTGTGGGTTAGAGTTACATGAGAAACAAATCATTACAGGGCAACTAATAGGTCGTAGCAGTCGTATTAATAATGACGATGTTATTGCTTGTGCTTATCTAATTAGTCAGACAAGTAAGAAGGTAACTGTAAGTGGTATAAGCCGTAGTCTTGGGTGTTCTAGAACTATACTTTACAAGCTGATGGACACCGATACTAAGAACCAGATACATCGTCTAAATAAAGATTTGAACGATGAAAAGCTACAGCGAAAAAAGTTACCTAAGACACAGAGAGGACATAGCGAGAAGTCAGCCAGACTCCAAGCCATGGAACGAATATACGAGGGAGGAATTGATTATTAAGTTTCTGCCACTGGTTGAGTCTATCTCAAGATCATTTAATTCAAGCGATTTGTCATCGGGTATTTTAGATTTGATGGATTTAATCCAGTACGGATCAATCGGTTTGATATCCGCAGTAGATAAATTTGATGCACAGATATGTTTATCTAAGCCTGACCCTGAAAAAAGTATTAAGTCGTTTCTAGCTAAGAGAATTAAGGGTGCCATTAGAAGGTCTATAGATAACAATCGTGGCACGATGAAGGTTACTGAGTACCGACAGAATGAGATTAGAAAAACAAAGGAGGGCGTTGAGTTAATCTTTAATAGTATATTTAAGAGCATCGATGCATACGACTCTAATGGATACAATCAGTTCTATAACATCCCTGAGATAAATAAAACATTCAACGTAGAGATACTAAACAAGTACCTATTATCTATGATGAAGAATATTTTAAATACTGAAGAGTACCACATAGTAAGAATGTTCTATGGATTAGATTGCCGTAAACGTAGCGCAAAAGAAATAGTTATTGAGCTGGGTATCGATGGAAACAACAGCAATGTAAAGGTGTCTACGATAAAGAAGGTAGCCATAGATAAATTAATTAACAAAATAAATCCTGAAATTGTGTTGGGGCTAATGTAATTTGATTACATTTGTACTCATAAAGGTCGCACCTTAATAAAATTTAGTATATTAATACTGAAAACCCTAGTAGAGTCTGCGACCCTCTACTGGGGTTTTTTATTAAAACCAATAAACCATGAATGAATTAAACAAACGCCTGAGTTTTATTCAGGCAAAATTTAAGACCAAGAAGTCTCGCTATAATAGCTTTGGCAAGTATTATTTTAGGTCAGCTGAGGATATACTTGAAGCAATCAAGCCATTTCTTTCTGAGTATAATTTATCAGTAACCATTAAAGAGAGTTTCATAGAAACTGGGTCAGTACCAATTATTGAATCTACCGCTATTATTAGCGATGGTACAGACGTTATACACGCCACGGCTATTGTTGGCGTAGACCTTAATCAGAAGGGTATGCAGACACCACAGCAGTTTGGTAGTGCATCGAGTTATGGGAAGAAGTATGCTCTTGGTAATCTTCTACTTATAGATGATACGCAAGATAGTGATGCTACAAATGACCACGGAAAGAGTACACAAAGTAAGCCTGAGTTAAACAAGGGGACCAAAGCATATGATGCGGCAGTTAAGTACATATCTGACGGCAACAGCATCGATACCATTAAACTTAAGTATAACGTCTCTCAAGAGGTTGAGAAGCAACTAATGACTGACAAGCTATGAGTAATGATGAAATTATTGCTAGACTAAAAAATGATGAGGACTACTATGGGGAGTTTGGTAAGCAGTACCTATCTAATAGTAAAATAGATAGTCTACTTAACAACCCTCTTTCGTTTAACGATGAGTCCGAGAAAACATCAGCGTTCTTAGTTGGTGGGTATCTTCATACTGCTATCTTAGAGCCTAACAAGCTAAAGAAGTATAAGATCATTGAGTCATCTACTAGAAACACCAAAGCCTATAAGGAGATGTCTGGGGGTGAATTGTGTTTGCTTCAGCATGAGGTGGATAAGATTGACCTGATGCAGGAAAGGATAATGAGTAATGATGTATGTAACCAACTAATTAGGGTTGGTAATGTGGATTATGAAGTCCCTAACATTGCAAAGATTGGGTCTAATGTATGGAAGGGTAAGGCCGATGTAATCAACCACGATGATGGAACGATTATAGACATCAAAACAACAAGTAATATTTCTGCGTTCAGGTCATCCGCATACAGATACAATTACGATAGCCAAGCATACATATACAGCGAGTTATTTCCTGGGTATTCCTTTACGTTCCTTGTAATTGACAAGGCCACACTACAGCTAGGTATTTATGATTGTAGTGATACGTTTTTACAAAGCGGAATGGACAAGGTGGAGAGGGCTAATCTCAATTACGATTTATTTTTTAAGCTAGGAGACAATGACCCTAGTCAATTTTTAACAACAGAAACACTTTAAATTTTATATATTATGGCAGGAATTATTAATGGAAGTATTAATCTATCAGATATCCCAAAGGATAAAATAATAGATGGAAAAAAGGGTAAATACTTACCTTTTTCAATCACTATAAATGACGAGATTGATAACTTCGGAAATCAAGGCCCAGTAATTGTGGCTCAATCAAGAGAAGAGCGTGAAGCAAAGTCACCTAAGACATACCTTGGTAATATACAAGTTGCTTGGACAAATGGAAAGTTTCCAGAACCACCACAAAGAGAGGGTCAACCTCAGCCTCAAGCTAAACCTAATGTAATCGAAAAAGACGATCTACCTTTCTAATGAATAAAGTAGAATACACAGAGATTAATGGTTATGCGGTTGAGGACTTCAATCAGTATGGACTTGAAGTTGGTAAGACGCAGGGGATTTGTCCCCTGTGTTCTACTGACCGAAAGCCTGAAAACCAAAAAGCTAAGTGTGCATCCTATGATTGGCAACGTGGATTAGGAACATGCCATAACTGCAATACTAGCTTTCAGCTACACACCTTCCAAAGAAAAGGAAATGTGGATAAAGTATACACAAGACCAGAGCCAGTCACTAAATTAGATTTAGGAACCAAGATAGAGAACTGGTTTTCCGCTCGTGGTATTAGTAAAAAAACCCTCAATGATTTAAGAGTTACTGAGGGTTTTGAGTATATGCCTCAAATTGAAAAAGAGGTAAATGCTATACATTTTAACTATTACATTGGTAATGAGTTGATTAACATTAAGTATAGGGATGGTTTAAAAAACTTTAAGCTATACAAAGGCGCAGAAAAAATATTTTATAATGTCGACTCTTTAGTTGGTTACGACACGGCCATTATAGTTGAGGGTGAGATGGATGTTTGTGCTTTGTATGAGTCAGGCATAAAGAATGCGGTTAGCGTTCCCAATGGGGCCACCTTGACAAATAACAATCTCGATTACCTTGACAACTGCATTGAATACTTTGAGGACAAGGATATTATTATCCTAGCCTTAGATCAGGATGAGCCAGGCCAGGCCCTACAAGCTGAATTAATTAGGAGGCTTGGTGCTGAGGTTTGTTGGATTGCAGATTTTGATGATTGCAAGGACGCTAATGAATACCTGATTAAGTATGGCCGTGAAGAGTTGGCGGCTAGAATTAATAAGTGTAAGCCAGTTCCTATGGAGCATGTGGTGACATTTAAAGATATCGAGGAAGAACTAAGGGACTTTGTCCTGAATGGGTTTAAGCCAGGCTATCAGATTGGTATTGAGAGTTTTGATAAGATATTTAGCACATACACAAGTCAGTTCATCACTGTAACTGGTATACCTAGTTCTGGTAAGTCTGACTTCGTAGATATGATGTGTGTTGGATACAATAAGAACTATGACTGGAAGATCGCATACGCATCTCCAGAAAATCATCCTACGTTTCTTCACGCCCATAAACTAATGCGTAAGATATGGGGTGATATGCCAACCTCTAAAGACTTTGATAATGAGAAGTGGATTGAGGTTTCTGAGCGTCTTAATGATGACTTCTACTTTATCGACATGGATAATTATACTCTTGAGGCTGTATTAGCGAAGGGTGCTGAATTGGTTAGGCGTAAGGGTATTAAGTGTCTAGTGATTGACCCATTTAATAAAGTTAGAAGTGAGGATAGGCAATCAGATGTTAATGTCTATACTATGGACTACCTATCGAAGATAGAGGTCTTTGCAAAAAAGTATGACGTTCTAGTGATTGTAGTGGCTCACCCTACTAAAATGTACAAGACTCCCGATGGTAAAATAGATGAACCAACAATGTACAATATTAAGGGTGGTGGTGAGTGGTATGATGCCAGTTATCATGGTATACTAGTGCATCGTGATTACGAAGCAAAGACAGTCAAGGCTAAGGTCCTAAAGGTAAAGTTCCAAAACTTAGGCGAGAATAACGCAGAGGCACACTTTAATTGGGACTGGAGGAGTGGAAGGTTTGACCCCATAAAGGAGATTGATATGAAGATGCCGTGGGAGTTAGATGCCTAAACTAAATAAGGAATCAATAATGGGCAGGTATTATGCCAGTAATGATGAGATAAATGCTGCAATGTGGTGCGTTAAAAATAACATCAAGATATCACCATTAAAGAAGTCTTACACAGAGGATGTGTGGTACATTGAGATAACGATTAATGGTAAGACGCACAAATCACCTGAGGCCTATGGTAAGGTAGTCGTTTGGGAAAAGATGTATGAGTTCTATTTATATTATTATAACAAATAATTAAAAACAATTATGAAAAGTAAATACTCAAAGTACGAGAAAGAAGTTAGATTAATAAGAGAGGACACGGGACACGGATCTGATAGGATAGCACAAACTATAAGCTCTAAGTATCCTGAAGAAGAAATAAACGCACATTCATTTGGTAGGTACATAAGGAAGAATAGTTGGATAAGGCCATCCATTGTGGATGAGTCAATGCATAGAAATAATCTCAATCCAAACGACAACTGGAAACTATCTTGGGTTAAGGATAAGGTAACAGGGACATCAACCTTAGTTGTCAACCCAGATTACAAGAATGCTGAAACAGTTAATTACGATCAAGTCCGTAAGGAAATGATTGACGAGATGAATGGTTTATCACCGCATGTAGAGAGGTATAAACGTAAAAAGATAACTGATCCACACTGCTTGGTATTGGATATAGCTGACCTGCATATTGGTAAGCTTGCAACAATGGATGGGGCAAATGACAAGTATGATGTGTCTTTAGCTGTTGAAAGAGCAATTCAGGGTAGTCTATCTCTCATAGATAAGTCAAAGCCATACAACATAGACAAGATATTCTTTATAATAGGTAACGATGTCTTACACATAGATAACGCAAAGACTAGGACCACAACTAGTGGTACACCACAAGACACCGATGGAATGTGGTACGACAACTTTAAGATAGCTAGGGGTGTGTACTGCCACATTATAAATATGTTGTCTACCATATCTGATGTACACGTTATTCACTGCCCATCTAACCATGACTACATGACTGGATTTATGTTGGCAGACGCAGTGAACTGTTACTTTCATAACAACAAGAACATAACCTTTGACGTTAGTAACGTGCATCGTAAGTATACAAAGTATGGTAGTAATCTTTTGATGTTTAGCCATGGCGATGGATGTAAGATAGACCAGATACCATACCTAACAGCACATGAGGAATCAGGTATGTGGGCAGACACAAAGTATCGGTATGGATATCTACACCACATACACCACAAGGATTACTTTAAGTTCAGGAGTGGTAAGGATTATATCGGTATGACTGTGGAGTATATGCGATCACCAAGTGGAACAGACAGGTGGCATAACGATAATGGATACACAGGGTCCAAGGTATCTATCGAAGCGTTTATACACCACCCTGACAATGGACAGGTGTGTAGACTAACACATAACTTTTAAATAAATAGATAATGAAAACAATACGACAGAATAAGATAATATCATACAAGCAATCTGGTGATTTAAAAGACATAATCGGAAGCACCTGCGAGTATAAATCAATTAGGTGTAGAATAACATCTACCTGGGTATATATAGATGAAAGATGGCCAGGAAATTTATGTATAACCATTCGTATTGTACCAATTGAGGAACATAATTTTGACGAGGATGAGTTGTCTTACATGAGGGGTGGTGTATCAGTTGACGAACTTAGTTGCTTTAATGAAAAACCAAGGGAGAGTGATGTTACATTGGGAAGGAATAAGAGTGAAAGAGCAGAGTTTGTTTACAGCGCAACAAAAAAAGCTGTTGAAAAACGAAAGGAACAAGGATTCCCAATGACATATAGGAAAAGACAAATGTATGAGATGGGGTTTGAAGATGCCGTTGAGTGGTTATTAGGAAATAAATCATAACGAAAATGGATAAATGTTTAATTTGCAAAAACAAAATACCTAGTGGGTTGGTGTCCAGCAACATATGTTATGAGTGTTTATTAGGGCTTGAAAAACAAGTAAAAGCAAGTAATTATGATAGCTACCACCATAATAAAAATACTTAATAAGAAGCATGCTAAGAAAGAAAAGAAAAAGTGGTAAGCGAGGTCCAGTTAGGGCAATAAGAGTTACGCATGACGGGGTTAAGTTTGCTTCAGGATTAGAAAAGCATATGTACATAGCCCTAAAGAAAGCAAGGATTAAGGCTGAGTATGAGGGTGAAACATTCACTCTTATTGATGGGTTTATGTTTGACTCTTCATCATACGAGCGTCAGTCTAATGGTAAGGGTGATATGGTAGACAGGGGAAATAAAAAGATTCTCCCAATAAGATACACCCCTGATTTTGTGGGTGATGGATTTATAATTGAGTGCAAGGGTAGGGCAAATGAAAGCTTCCCAATGCGGTGGAAATTATTTAAGAAGTATGTAAAAGAAAATCTCCCTGAAGTTGACTTATACAAGCCACAAAATCAGAAGGAGTGTGATGCAGTTATTCAACTAATTAAACAAAAAAAGAAATGAATTGGACACTTACTATTGGATTATACCCTGGAATGTTGATAGGGTTTAGATCATATAACGAAGAAGATTATTCAATACATGTATTATATCTTCCATTTGTAGATATTGCACTTACATTATTTAACGACTAATGGGATTATTTACACCTAGAATAGAATATAAACCTTTTGAATATCCAGAATATTATACAGAAGGTTGGTTGAAGCAAGCTCAAGCATTTTGGCTTCACACAGAAATATCCATGTCTGGTGACGTTAAAGACTGGCATGAAAACTTAACACTACCAGAGAAAAATTTAGTTGGTAATATACTACTTGGCTTCGCACAAACTGAGTGTGCTGTATCTGATTACTGGACACAGAAGGTTGTGTCATGGTTTCCGAAACATGAGATACAACAGATGGCTATGATGTTTGGTAGCCAAGAAACAATACACGCAGTAGCATACTCTTATCTAAATGAAACACTTGGACTAAACGACTTTAAAGCATTTTTACATGAACAAGCAACGGCAGATCGCTTTAACAACCTTGTGGCTTACAACGGCAATGACACTGTGGGTATCGCTAGATCGCTGGCAATATTTAGCGCACTCGCAGAAGGTGTATCACTGTATAGTGCTTTCGCTGTTCTTTATAGTTTCCAGCTACGCAACCTACTCAAAGGAATAGGCCAGCAAATGAAGTGGAGTGTGCGTGATGAGTCACTGCATAGCCGTATGGGTTGTAGGTTGTTTAACCACATGTGTTCTGAAGATAAGTCTCTGAGATCAAAAGTTATGGATGATGTTATTGCCGCTGCTAAAATAATGATTGAACTAGAGCATAAGTATATCGATAAGATGTTTGAAATGGGTGACCTTGAGAATCTTAAAGCTGAGGACCTTAAGAACTTTATTATTAAAAGAACCAACGAAAAGCTGCATGAACTTAACTATGACTATGGTTTTGATTATGACGCTGAGTCAGCTAAACAACTAGACTGGTTCTATCACCTAACTGGTGGACATACACATACAGACTTCTTCGCAATCAGGCCCACTGACTACAGTAAGGCTAATGAGGGTGAGGACTTTAACGACATATGGTAACAAAAAAATTAAATACAATGCCTTACACAGCTAGAGAGTTTAGTCAGAAATCTTATGATGAAAACGATGAATACGCAAAAAAAAAAATAACAAAGTTTTTAATAAACAGAGGCCATCTTGTAATACAAGATAAAGAGAATTATAATCACGACCTAGTAACTAAAAAAAACGGAAAGATTTTTTTCTTTGAGTTTGAAGTAAAAAGAAACTATCCGTTTTTTAGTAAAAAAGACTATAAATTTGACAGCGTTAGTTTCTTAGGTAGAAAGCGTAGATTACATAATATTATGCCGTATTATTATATGATACTATGTTATGAAACCGACTGCGTTATGTTCTGTCATTCAAGTAATATTTTTAATGATAAATACAAACAAGAATTACATTTGAACAAGCATGACAGAAAGGGAAACGATGAAATGTATAGGGTTCCTATTAATGAGTGTGATTGTTTTTTATTACCCTCACAATAATTAAATTAAATTAAATTATGAAAGAAAGTACGTTAGTAGAGATGCAGAAGAAGATTGAGTCGATTACTCGGTTAATGCAACACGTTTTTAGTGAGCAACAGAGATTGACAGAGATGACAGTCGGTACCCTAGAGCTGTTAAAACTTATGCCTGATTACGAAAAGGCGTTAGAGAATCTTAAGGAAAAGAATTTAGAAGAAATTAAAAAAAATAAAGAAGATGTCAAGTCACAAGTGGGTAAAGGGTGAGGACTACCCTAAGTGGGCAGACTCAGAGGTATATAAGAAAACCATAGACGGTGGGTACCTACTTAAGGGCGAGACACCAAGGGATGCGTACTGGAGGGTGGCTAATACAGTAGCTAATCACCTTGAGCGTCCTGAGATGACAGGCAGGTTCTTTGAGTATATATGGAACGGATGGTTATGTTTAGCCTCCCCAGTCCTATCAAATACAGGGACCACAAGGGGTTTACCTATTAGTTGCTTTGGTATTGATGTAGCAGACTCGATTGCAGACATAGGCGGTAAGAACCTGGAAATGATGCTGTTAGCTAAACATGGTGGTGGTGTTGGTATTGGTATAAACCAAATAAGACCAGCAGGATCGATCATAAAGGGTAATGGCACTTCGGACGGAGTGGTTCCCTTCTGTAAGATTTACGACTCATCAATCCTAGCAACGAACCAAGGCTCAGTACGAAGAGGTGCGGCATCAGTAAACTTAAACATTGACCACAATGACTTTGAGGATTGGTTAGAGATCAGGGAACCAAGGGGTGATGTCAACCGACAATCACTTAATCTTCACCAATGTGCTGTTGTGGGTGATAAGTTTATGCGTAAGTTACAGGATGGTGATGAGACAGCTAGACGGAAGTGGAGTAAGCTTTTACAAAAGCGCAAGTCAACTGGTGAGCCATACATTATGTATAAGGGTAATGTTAATAAGCAAAACCCTAACATGTATAAAGACAATGGTTTAAAAGTACATATGACAAATATATGTTCTGAAATTGTTCTTCATACGGATGAAAATCATAGCTTTGTGTGTTGTTTATCTTCTTTGAACCTAGCTAAGTATGATGAATGGAAAGGCACAAACCTAATCTATGATTCTATTTGGTTCTTAGATGGGGTGTTAGAAGAATTTATACAAAAAGCGAAAGGTAAAATAGGATTTGAAAACTCAGTAAGATCAGCTGAGAAAGGAAGGGCGTTAGGCCTTGGTGTTCTTGGATGGCATACATATTTACAAGACAAGGGCATACCCTTTGAAGGATTATTAGCGCAATATGAAACTAGAAAAATATTTTCTCAAATTAAAATTGAAACTGAACGAGCGTCTATGGCGCTTGCGGAAAGCTTTGGTGAACCACTTAGGTGTGTTGGATCAGGCTTTAGAAATACTCATTTACGGGCCATTGCTCCTACTGTTAGTAATAGTAAACTTAGTGGGAATGTCTCTCCTGGTGTTGAGCCTTGGGCTGCTAATGTATTTACAGAACAAAGTGGAAAAGGTACATTCATTCGTAAAAACCCTTCTCTAGAGAAGTTACTTAAATTACATAAGTTGAATACGGATGAGGTATGGGATAAGATACTTAGGGATGGTGGGTCAATTCAGGATGTTGATGAGTTAGATGACATCACTGTTGGTAAGCATAAGGTGCCAGTTAAGGAAGTGTTTCAGACATTTAAGGAGATTAATCAACTAGAGATAGTTAATCAGGCTGGGATACGGCAACAGTATATAGACCAAAGTGTTAGCCTCAACCTATCATTCCCCTCAACCGCAACACCTAAGTTTATCAATAAGGTTCACCTAGAAGCGTGGAGGAAGGGAATAAAGACGTTGTACTATGTTCGTACCGAATCTGTTCTCAGGGGGGATATTGCCGATAAGGCTACTGACGAGAACTGTTTAAGTTGTGATGGATAATTATGCTATACACATATGTGTGTTTGATATATATGTGTATATTTGTGTTTAGTTAGTTTGTGTGTTTATGGTTTAAAGAGGGCTGTCTTAATTGACAAGCCCTCTTTTTTTTATCTAGTTCGATTACTTTTAGGTGCTGTTCTATTAGTTGAGGAACTCCTAGAAGATTGAGTTACTGTTCTACCAGTACTTTTACCTTCAACTTCCTTTTTGGTGTCTCTATCCCCACCAAACCAGTATCTATCGTTTATCCTTTTAAGGTCTTTATAGTCTGGAATAAATCCCGCAGAACCAGCCATATCAAACGGTGTTTTGAAAAATAGTTCGTTTCTATTTTTATCTCTAGACTCCTTTCTTTCATTGTTAATAGACCTGTTAGCTAATGTAACTCCCCTAACCGTTGTTTTAATTATTGGAGCTAACGGACCTGTAGATCCAATAGCAGCATCTACAAGCAAATCTTGACCAGGACTTGGTTTTACGGATATTTTAGAAAAAACCATACTTTCGTATGGGTTGTATTCAGTTTTTTTACCATCTTTTGTGACTGATTCCCAAGTTATACCCTCCCCAAACTCCTTGTTAGCTAACTCTATACCGAAGTTGATAACTGTCTGACTAAGGTTACCAAGATTTCTACCAAACGCTAATGTAACTATACCTGATAGTACACTTCTCGTTAAGTCTTCTTTTTTGATCTCATCTTCATCTTCACCCATGCCAAGCGCAGAGAAAATCAATCCAAACGCATAGTCTATACCTAGTCTGTAAACAGCCATACGAGTTAGTGTAGATGCTAAAAGCATTAAACCAGCACCTCTAGAAATCTCACCCTTACCCAATAAGTTTTGTACACCCTTTACTGCTGAGTAGTATTCAAAGACCCTAAAGTTTGTCATGTACCTGTTTATTATCTGCATTGCCTTTTTAATTGCACCTGCGTCTGGATCAGATATATTATTTGGTATTGTGTCAAAAGGATTAATAGACGCTGCGGTATCTATAACTGCTGTGTCTGCTTCTTCAGATGCTTGATTTATAGCCTCTTGAAACCTATCTCTATATGACTCATCATTAGCTAACTTCTCCCAGTTTAATTTTTGACCTGTTAGTTGTCTGAATTTATTTTGAAACACACCAACAAACAGTGGTCTAATAACTAGCTCATCAGGCTTAGTTATAAGTGACTCATTGAGTTTTTCCACAGCTTTAAATGGTAACGCAGCAACCTTACCAACTGTTTTTGCAGATGCGGCAAGTTCTCCAGTCATTTCTTCAGCGTTAAACAGCTTTTCTTTTGACATTAATTTACTCTCAACATCCTTATTCTCAAATTTAGCCTTTTTCTTTAACCTATCCATTTGAGTGGTGGTGGTGTTTTCAAGGGCTTTGTCTATGGTTTTAGTGTCTACACCAACAATTGTAGCGTATCCATCAACAATGCCACCAGCGTGATTCATTACAGCGTGTATCGTGTTTACCCCAAGTTCGGAAGCAGCCTTTACTAATCCACCTAACTGAGAGTAGTACCCAGCCTTAGTTAAATAGTTAATAATATTATCAATCAATATTTTGTCCTTCGTTACGTTCTTGTACTGACTATTTATAATTTTGTCATATATTGACTCCAACTCATTAACTAAATCTTTTTGAAACTCTGTTTCTGCTCTGTTTTTTAACCCAGAGAAAGCTATCCTACTAGACTTTATAACTGGATACATGTGGTATCCAACAACAATCTTTCTTGCTGCTGCGTATACATTACTTACAGGGTCGAAAGATATTGAGTGGGTTTTACCAGTACGCTGTATTGCCGCTTTATTCTTTACAGAGGCATTCATAAACGAATCAAGTAGACTATCAAGGTCGTTAGATATTTCAGTTGTGTTTGTTCCTGACTTAGGTAGGTGAATATAATTTTCTCGATGTATAAACGGCATACCCTGTACATTAGCATCTATTCTAGCCATAGAGGTTAATTGTTCATACACTTCATCTATCATTTGAAGATGCTTCTTTTCGTTTGTAGTAAGGCTATCGTATAGCTTCTTAGCGTCTACTTGGCCCTCAGTGAGATACCCATCCCTTATCTTCTCTAGTTCCTTGATCTCATTTTTCTTATATCCCGTGTCTTTATCTTTGATGGTTGCGTTAATCCAATCCTTAGCTTGATTAACCTCCTTGTTTCCTATGTTGCTATCGTATTCCCTTTGGACTTGGAACACCATAACCTTAGCCTTCTGTATAAACCTTTTGTTTTGATTTCTTGACAGAAGTGCTGTAGCGTTTTTAAGTTTATCCTCAATTTTTGTTAGGGTTTGTTCTGACTTAGAAAAAGCGCTAGAGGTAGGTTTAAATAAAGAATTGTAAATATTAGTTGCCTTAAATCTTTTTGAACCGTCTGATAATAATTCTTTTTCAGTCTTTAATACTTGCTCATAGTTTTTTGTAGGAGCTGAACGAAGCCTGTCACCTATACCTGTTATTTTCTTTTTTCTACCTCTATTAAGAATTGACGATGAAATCTTACTAGATATCTTATCTATGAATCCAGACTCTTTTATTTCAGTTAATGGAATAGACATATTACCTCTTACTCCACGAACTTTTATGACACCTTGAAATAACCCAGGTACTAAGAACCCAGCCTTCATAGCCTCTAAAGCCCTTACGAGAGACTTAGCGTCACTTAAACTAAGTTCTTGTATGTCTTTTAGAGTTATAGAGTTTGCCTCCTTAATATATCTTCTTTCTTCTTCCGATAGTTTAAAGGCACCAGCATCATCAGCGCTGTAAAATGCTGACTGTGGCTGACTTAGTGTTTCTATAAAGTCCTGTTCTATAGCCTCTCGTTTTTCAGCCTTGATCATTTCCTTATACAACTCTATCTCTTCTTCAGTATAACCAGCCATAGGGTCTGCAACCGATGACTCATCTAATAAAGACTTAAACCTAGTGATAAGCCCTCTCTCTTCTTTTGTTATATATCCATCCTTCTCAAGCCTTGCAAGGTTTGTGTTTAACGTCTTGGTAGTGTCTATCAGTTCGTTTATTCTATCCGCAATTGCCTTAGCCCTTAAAGAATCGATGTTGTAAGAGTTCAAAACAAGGTCTATCTTAGCCTTAAACGTGTCCCTAGATGTTTTATCATACTTCCTATTTATGTTTAGTATGTCACTAATAATAGTATCGTATTCTTTTCTTGCGTCTTCAGAAAGATACTTTGGGTCTATACCCAGCATTTGTACTAAGGAATCCTGTAACTCTTTTAATGGCCCTATATTGGCAATTCTTTTTATTGCTCTACTCCTGTCCTTATATCTTTTGATTCTTTCTACTCTTCCCTCGTCATCAGATATTGCATCTTCCACCTTGTCCAACATCTTCTGCATGTTGCTAACATTAGTATTCTTAAGACTTGTAATAACCTTGTTTATGGTTCTTTTTGAGAACTGACTTAGTTTAGAGTCTTTTAGAAGCTCCCTTAATTCTTTAGCAACTATTGCTCTCGCTTCATTATTATCAGTTAATCTAGAAATCTTGTTTATTAGTTTCTGAATAGACTCCTTTGGCTTTGACTCTACTGGCGTTGCCTCATCAATTTCTTGTTGAGTGTAACCATTATTAAGTAGATAGTCATTAAGTTCTTTTAAAGGTATATTGTTGTCTTTAGCAAACTCAATAGCGTCTTTTAGTTTTTTGTTTTCTTCAGGCTGTCTCTTACTAAACTTAATTGTCTCACCTTCAGCATCTCCAACTCTATCTAGAATAATATCAATAGCGTCTTGAATATCTTCATAGTACCCAATTGTATCATCAATACCTGTATTTTTAGTAAATGAAGTTTTAACTACAAAAGAAAAATCAGACGGGCTATGTTGAATTGTGCCTTGTGCATGGTCTGCAATTCTTACGCTTTTCCCATTTAATTTAAAATATTTGTTTCCGAAATATTCGTGAAGAGAATTAATTAAAAGTTTTTGAGTTGCTTTCTCAGCGTCCTCCATATCAAGCTCTCCATCTTTTTCTTTTGTATTAATATCCTCTTGACCCTCATAAAACGATTCTATCGCTTTTTTCTTTCGTTTTTTAACAAAGTCACTTTCTCCTGCCAACTGCTCACGGGTTTGTGGGGCGGGTGATTCGTTTAATATATTTAAAACTTCTTGGAGTAAATTTGCTAAAGGCTTGTTTTTATTTACTTTTATAATACTCGCAGCACCCTTTTTAAAGTTTTCAATTCCATTAGGTCTTTTTATCATTTTCTGAATAAACTCAATAGTTCGTATATCTGTTGGGCTATATTCAGAAGTATAGACTACTTTATAATCATCTAATTTACCTAGAGCCACTTCCGAACCCTCAGTTCTTGAGCCATGAGGAATATTGTTAACATCTGTCTCTATAATAACAAATGAATCATTAAGTCTATATGGAGAGTTCAATTTAGAGAAAAATAATCCCTCTACCTTCTTTTGTTTGCTGAAATCTATACCGTTTTCCTTAATGTTATTTAGATTTTCTAAACCACTGGTAGAATGATACAAATGAACTTTACCACTAGTGATTACACCATATTTATTTTTAGTATTTGGTGGATTATCAGGTAAATTAGTAGCTTTACTTAGTTTTTCTGAAGACTCAGTTATCTTCTGCTCACGGGGCTGTCTCTTACTTTTCTTTATTGATTCGGTTTCTGGTGTTATTCCCCCTCGGTTATCCCTCCCGACAATACTTCTGACAGTACTATCGCTTCCTCTTCCGATATCTGAAATAGGTTTGTCAACCCCTTCAGAAACGGATTCTGCCCAAGTTGGGTTGTTGATTCCTCCTCCTTTTTTAATTGCTTCATCTCTTGCTTCATTTATAGTTATTTTTCCATCTCGATATCTTTCCCAAATCTCTTCAATTGATTTTGTTTTTTTACTATCTCTTTTAAAAGAATCTGTATATAAACCTCTAACAGCTTCCCAAGTTATACTTTGAACTTGTCTTGGCAACAAATCTAACTCTTTTGCCGCTAATGCATATGCGTCTAAATATGCGTAATACACCCCTTTTACACCCTTTGCTCCTGAATTACTCGTTCCTGTACCAAAATTATTCCCAACCTCTCTTGAATTACCTGATAATGGCTTTAATAAACCTGCCGCAACAGCATGAGTATCTATAGTAACATCACCATCTTTACTCATTGGGTCTATAATGTTATTATAAAAGTTCCTTATCTTATGCATTTCGCCAAGAGTTTTAGTTATGTTTTCTTGACTACCATTATTATACATAGATACAGCCTTACCTATTTCAACATAAGAACCCCAAGCTACTTTGGATTTAGTCCCATCCTTTTTAGTAGCAACTTGCATTACTTCTCCATCAGGTCTAAGTATATTGTAGTCTTTAGTTACATTTAATTCTGTATACAATCTAACATAGTAAGCCTGATAAGCAGGGTCTGCGTCTTTTATTTTAGTTCCTATTAAAGATGTTAATGCATCTTGTACTTTTTGTACTTGAGATAATTTTTTATCTAATTCCTCTTTGTTCTTTTTTGTTCTGCTTTTTTCATACCTTGTTCTAACACCCTTAGGTCCATTCAAACCTGTATCGGAAACTTTTTGTTGAAAATCAACCATATCCTGAGTCATCACAGGATTATCTTTATATGCTATCAACGTAAGTTCAGCTAATCTTACATTTTGATACCAATCTTTTTGTGGTGACAAAGACGCAATCATACCAGCAACTTGCTCAACGCTTACATCGTATTTTTTAGATAAATCTTGTGCTAATATGTTAGCACCATCATACCATAAAGTAGATATGTCCTTGTAGTTTTGATTAAATTTCTCTGTTAAAAATATTAAGTTGTTAGCTACTTCTCTTGTAAAAATATCATACACTTCTTGTGCTTGTGCCTCGGTTTTAATTTCTCCGAATTTTTTCTTACCACTTACAATATCTTCTTTGGCTAATATATTTGCATTTTTGATAAAAGCTTCTGGTGCCTCTTTTTTAACATAAGCGGTAGATAGTCCTTCTGTTTCAGTTATAGTTTTACTATCCTTAGTTCCTTTGACTGAAACGCCCTTTGATACTCTTTTTCCTGGTCTATATTTACTTCTAACCCTACTTATGTCTATTTTTGGTTGAGTTTTGCTCTTCTTTATACCATCTTGATCCTCATCCATTCTCATATCAGCCGCAACCTGCTGTACTGTGAGTGGGCCTCCCATCCTCAACGCTGTCACATCTTCTTTACTAAGCACCTTACCCCTACTCATTTTGTCGGCTAAGACGTTTAACATGTTAACTGTTGCGGCATCAGAATCTGAAAGACCAACTGAAGATAGTAGAGTATTTTTAGGTTTTAACCCAAGTATCTCAGCTAATTTTCTTAACCACCTTTTTATAATGCCCTTTACCGTGCCACTCTGCTTAGAGTAATTATAAGCTAATATACCAAACAACTCAGACATATACTCCTCACTTTGTTCTAGAGTCTTGTATTGAGAAACAAATATTTCTAGGCTTTCGTTCAACCCTGGTGTAGCACCCTTCTGAACAGACTTTATCATCCTAGATGTCACAGCCCTTGCTTGCTCATTGTTAAACCCATTAACCTTCATTAATGCGTGGAACGCCTCATGAAATGCCGTGGTTACGTCAGCAAAGTCTGGGTTTAGTATTATACCATATCTTTTTGGTTCACCTTCAATTTCTATTGGTGTAAACACCCCTTTAGACCTACTCTCTTTACTTGTTTTTTGTTCTTTAGCAAACTTTGCAAACATGTCTGAGTCCTCAGCAATACCTATGTATAAATTAGGGAATATTTTTTGGAAAGAGTCTTGAATTTTATTTAAAGCTGCATCCACTCTTTTAAGTCTTCTTGTGTCTGCTTCAGATTTATTTTCTGTATATATGCTTTTTTTTGGACCACCGATACCTAGTATATCATCTAAAGCAGATTTTTCTTCCTCTGTAATCTTTCTATCTGTTTTGGTAGCTTCTTTAGGTTCTGATTTAGATTCTTCTGTAGTTTTTTCTTCTGTTACTACTTCTGTTGTAGTCTCTTCTGTAGTTTTTTCTTTAGGTGTTTTCTTTATAGGCTTCTTTGTAGATGGTATTTTCTTTACCTCTTCGTACTCTTTAAAAACAGACTCCTCTTCGGTGTTCATTTCACCAACCTCAGCCTTAGTTTTTTCTATTGCATAGTCTAAGGCTAATTCCTCATCCATTATACTGAATACCTCAGCATCGTTATTCTTGTTTCTTACTGTTGCCCCAATAACTTTTCCATCATCATCTTTTAGTGTCTCAACTAACTCTAAGTCATTAACACTTTCAAGCTCTAACTCCTGTGCCGTTGTTCTGTTCCCGTCTTTATCAAAATCCTGTAAAACAATCTTACCGTCTTGTTCTTCTAAGACAATAGTTCCACCTTCTTGAGGAACAAAACCTTCTTGAGTAAATTCAGTACCCTCTACTCTATTTATCTTTCTTCCAATACTTCTTTCTTGGGGGCTTTTTGTCTGCTCTTTAACACCTTCTCTAACAACTCTAGTTGGTCTTTTTTGGGTAATCTTGCGAGTCTTAGTCTCTGTTGTAAATTCATAATTTTCTAATTCGTTAAATAATTTTTCTACTTCAGCCGATGCAGCATCTTTTTGTTGTTGAGGTAGGTTGGAGTTCTCTATTTCATTCAACTCATCCATCAACACAGACTGAGCTTCTTCTATTTCTTTTTCGTTAATTTTCTCACCTCTTGCACCTTTATCAAATGTGCCACCTACTCTTGCAACTCTTGCATTCTTTAAACCCTCTGGAAGTGGTGATATGGCCTGAACAGTCTCACTTACTTCTTCGGTAGGTGTAAATTCTGCAATCTTTTGATTTACTTCCGATGTTTTGTCTGTAAATATTTCTTGTTCTCGTGGGGTAAGTTCCTGTTGCTGTCTCACCTTATTAGCTATATCCTGTATCCTTTCTTCAGATACCACGCCCTCATCTACAAATTGATTGTACTCTTGCTCTTCAATTACCTCTTCAGTGGTTCCTTCTGTTATATCTGTTATTTTTTCGTCTATTTCGTCTACCTTAGCTTTATTGCTTTTTTGAAATATGGGGTCTAATTGCTTATTCTCCTCTTCAATCTTAGCTCTATCCAATAGTAAATTATATACCTTACGCTTCTTATCTGTTGGCATATTCTTAGGCATCCTTCCCACAATCATCTCAAACTCATCCGCAATTACAGATGCTTGGTCTAGCTCTTCTCTTGTTATCTTTCCTGACTTTTCAAGGTTAGTGAGATACTGCCGAGTCAATCCTTTGTTGGCTATAGCTTGCTCCATTGCTGCGAACTGTACGTCATTGAGATTATCTGTTCCTGTTGTTTTACGGGATGTGGCTATTGATATTGGCGCACCCATCATCAAGCCACCAATTCCTTCCATGTTTGCATCATAAAAGAAGTCTCCAACAATCTCTCCAAACGTCTTAGAATCAAATACTTCCTCGCCTTTTAGAAGGTTTACAGTTTCATCAAGTGTATTTGTAAACACAGATTGTAGCCCTCCTGTCTCTGCTTCAGCTAAATAGCTACCTGCTACATTTTTAGCATAATTCTCTGCAACGGTTTTAGTCTCATACTTAGCTAGTTTTCGGATAGCATCTGCTCCCAACTTTTGCCCCGCAGATTTAGATATTACATTGTTTATAATCTTAGCTGTCACAGCTTTGTTACTAAGTAAATTTCTAAATCCAAATTCTTCTAGTGCTGAATTTACTAAAGAGGATGTAAGTTTGTATGCTGTCTTACTATTTTGTGAGAGGTCTTTATTATCTATCTCCTCCCCCGCTGCTTGATACATTTGAGAAAAGAAAGCTGCTTTTCTAAATGGACTTAACATTGCGGGTGTGCTTTGTATAACACCAGTATATGCCTCTCCTAGCATAGAAGAAGTAAAGTCTTTCTCATATTCTTCTGATACAAGTCTTGGGTCTGCCATAGGGAATCCAGCAGCCATCTTAGATAAGGATACCATAGTAGGCTCTTTACCTACTATATCGTCCCTTCCATTTAATGCAGACCACATTAAGAGTGGTAACTTTCCAACATTCTCCCCAAATACCTTTACTGATTCGTTTATCTTTTTTGGGTCGTCTGCTATCTGTTGCACAAAGGGTAGTACTGCTACTTCATATGTAGCGTCTATTGCCCCTTCTGCTATATTTCCTATGCCTTTAAAAAGATTTTGGTTGGTTATAGCCATGAATCCACCCTTGTCCTTCTGTTCGTTATAGAACATAACAGCATCTAACTTAGCCTTTTCCTGCATAGCAGGGATATAGCTTTGTTTTATAAAATTATTATACGCCTCTATAGTTTGTGTAGATGATTTTTTTACATTCTCTAACTCATCTATAAATAGTTGGTCAGATACAACAGGTGTACCGTCTTTATTATAGTTAACTACCCCTGCCGCCTCACCATCGGCTAATATTTTATCGTAAGATTCTTCATTTCTTTTAAGTACTGCGTCAAATTGATTCTTCTGAGACTGTGCTTTTTTAGAATCCTCCTCTATAAATCTGGTAGGTTTAAGGGAAATTCCTTTTGGAATAACTGGGTCAGTTACTTGTGTGGCATCTGATTCAGCTACCCTATTTACCTGTGAGTATACCCCTTCTTTTAACTTGCTTTCTTGATCTTCTAATTTAGCGGTTGAAGCTACACCTACAGGTAGTCCCTTTTCTATAAGTGGACTAGGAGTTCCATCCTGCTTTAAAGGCTCTGTAGGCTGCTCTTGTTGCTCTACAGAACCTTCGGTAAAATTTATAGGTTCGCCCCCTTCTTGTTCTTCTACAGGAGGTTCTTCAGTCTCATATATTTTATATATATCTGGATTTGCCGCATACTTCTCCTTGACCAATGACTTGTTTTCATCAGTTATTTCAACGTAAGCATTTTTCTCTGTATTGTATAGATACTTTTTTGGCATATTATATGTCGTATATTGATATTTCTTTTGCTCCTTGTATTACTTCTGGAACTTCTTTTTTAGGCTCCTTAGCTTTAGATTTATTTAACTCTTCATAAATAACATCCATAATAGCTTTTGGATTATAGTTACCCTTATCTTTTGAAACTTCTACACCATTTATTGTTATTGATTCACCAAAGGTATTAGGAATATTATAATTTAAAGTTGGAAACTTTTCTTCAAGTTTTTCAACCAATTCTTCTTCTTCCTCCATATCATCGTTTAGTCCATCACCAACCCTTAAATTAGGAAAATTACTTTCAAATCTATTTCTTTTATCTCTCTCCGTCTCTTCTGGTGAAGATTTTCCTATGGTAACTCCTTTTTTAGTTTCCTCAGTTGTAGTACCTAAACTTGTCTCAAGTTTTTGTCTTAACCTATTTAAAGCATTAGGGTCTGATGGGTCGTATTCAAGAGATATTTTTTCTCCTTTTGTAATCACGTTTCCGTTCTCATCATATACAACGGGCTTATCTACAATAAATAATTTATTTTTTGTATCATATTCAGCTTTACCGCCACCATACACACCTGAAATTAATTCAGCAACATTATCAAGCCTTACTTTATCAAGAGTTTCTGGATTAAATGCATTGTCTTTTTTGGCTAGTTCAACATTTCTTATAAAGTCATCTATTGTTCCTTCAGCTATTTGTTTTCTTGTAGGATCTTTGGTTAGTTTACTAGCATCGTATGGATTACCAATTGGTGTAGTTTTTATCTTATCATAAGCCCCCATCTCCGTAAGTTGAAACTGAGTGTACATTTCCGTCAACTTTGAATCCAAATCATTTTGATCAACCATAAGTTGACCATCCTTAACTAGAACAGTTGGATCATCTTGCATATCTACCTCACCCTTATCATTGTATTGTAAATTTCCATTCTTCACCACTGGCTCATGATAATAATACTCTTTAGTTTCTTCATTATACCTTGTATAAGCTCTGATGTCAGTGATAACTTGCTGTGGATTATTTCCACGCATAGTTGTGCCAACTGCCCCCACACTTGAGCCATTCAATGCACTATGAACCTCGTCATACTTTAATGCATCTCGATCCACTATTTGCATTCTATTGCCACCAATATTAATTGCTTTACCTGAATCAACATTTGTGTAAAAATTATCACGCAATCTACCAGTTTTCGGATCTGTAAGTTGTGACGCTTGCTTACCAAACATCTTATCTTCGCCAACAAAATTATTTGATGAAAGATACGCATACATGTTTGCTGGGTTTCGCTCTGGGTCGTTTAATATTCCAGCAAGGGATTTTGTGTTTATAGTAAATTCATCCCCAGAAACACCAAGCGCCTTATTAGCCTCTTTAATAGCCTTACCTTTGTAAACAACATTGGTCATATAACCCTTTTCTTTATCGTAAGTTACCTTGTATGTCTCTGTAAACCTCATTCCCTTCGATGGGTCATCACCAAGTGCGATAGAAAGTATTCTAGGGTCAACTGTATTCATATCAATACCACCTGGGTGATTACCGATATTATTCATTGCTATTTGTTCTTGAAGCTTACCAATCAAAGCTTCATTAGCTTCAATATCACTCCCAATTGTATTTATATAATCACTAGCCTGAGATATTGTTTTTAAATCATCCTCTCTAGTCATCTCTTGCCCTGTTAATGGGTCTGTATATACATAGGTTCCAGTTGATCTATTTACTCTTAATTGAGCGTCACTAAAATCTTTAATTACAGCGGAAGATGTTTCTTTAAGCTGAGTCTTATCTACCCCATTTTCTATAGTTGCAAGCTTACCTACATCTGTCATTAATTTAACCCTATTGGCCTCCGACTGAAGCATTAACGCATTATTTATCTGCTTTCGCTCTGCGTTTCTTTTACCTAAAGAGATAAGTTCACCACCTAGAAATGCGGTGGCAGCAGCGGTAATGTCCCGTGCGTACGAATTGTCCTCTTCACTTGGAGAAACATCCCTATATTGACTTCTGGTTGATTGAGTTCTATAAGCCATCTTTTATTCTTTTCTAGTGTAATTTATTAATCGTAGATACTAACCTCTCTCCTATCTTGCCATTTTTTATCTGGATCCTCGCCACCAAATAGACTCCTGACAGCCTTACCCATTCTTCGGAATGAATTAAGATCAGCCTCCACATCACCCTCAGCTTGATACCTTCTTTCATCAGCAAGCTGCATTTGGTTTGCCTCGAAGTCAAGATCTGCATTTGTTCTCTCTTCCTGTGCGCTAAACATAAACTCCATACCAGCTGCTTTAGCGGCTTGAACTCTTTGTTGCTCACTAGCTTTCATTGACTGCAATTGAGAGTCTCCTTGTGCCTTTAATTTAGCGTTATCAGCCTCCTGTTGTTGGATACTTGCTGCAACCTGATTCTTACTCTGTAATGCTGCCTGTGCAAGTGCGGTAGCGCCACCAGCTCCAGAGCCAGTTGCCCGAAGTGTATCTAGTGTATTTGCCAATGCAATGTCTGTCTGTTCCATCTGCATTTCAGCCGCCTTTGTAGCTACACCAAGATTTGAGTATGGGTTATAAAAATCACCACTTAAGTCTTTAACGGCTGATGAGGGGTCAATAATTTCTTGGCGTGAGTCACGAATAGCGTTAAGTCTATCCATAGACTGCCTCTTCTGCTCCTCGTATTCATAGCTTCTTTCTAGCGCTCGGTATGTTTCTGCGTATTTTCTTCTTTGTCCCATCTTATATAAACTTAATTAGACGACATAACGTTATTTGTAGATGCCGCAAATATTTGTTTGTTACCACCAACATCTGTCGTGTCATCTGTCTTGACTTTTACCGTGGCGTAGTATCCTTTTATTCCAGACATATCCACACCATATATTACTTCATAAATTCTAGCAGAGCTATTGTTAACTAAGTTAGACATATATTTCCCTTCTTTTCTATCAAAACCAGCTCGGTATGTTACACCACCCTCTATGTAAGCACCCTCGTCATAACTGTAGACGCTTGCACTAACGTCTTGGTAGTCATTTAAACTTGGTGGTCCTGAATAATTATTTAGATCCACACCCTGAGCATCTGACTTGAAACTTTCAACCTCCCATCCGTTTGTACCCTCGTATGATACAGTCTTAAATACCTTTGATGTACTGACCTGTGGGTTGAACACAAAGGTAACGCTAGTATCAACTGTGTTACCATAAAAACTACCCCTATTCTTAGCCACAGTATTGTCGTAGTGCTTCCAAATTGCAGCGTCTTTACATGTGTAGAAATTAGCATTTAGAGTTTCAGCAAACGATGGCTTGTAATCCCAGAAGCTACTCCATCCATTATTTGAATCACTAAAAGATATGGTGTCATAATCCCCATCTCCAGCTGATATATCAGAAACAACTGGCTGTATGGACGTTACAAATGAGTCTGAGTAGTTGTCGTAACCACCAACAATCTTATCCTTCTGTATCTTGTATAGATTAATGGTAGCAGGCACAGAGCTAAATGACTGACTAAATGTTACGTCAGCAACAGAACCTGGTGTTGTGATGTTTATGTCGGTCACATAGGCGCTAGATACTCCACCATAGTTACCATAAATAGACATCCCAAATTGGATTAAATCAATATCTCCAGTTAATGTTATTGTAAAACCAGTTCCAGATGCGGTAAAGCTCAACAAATTACTACTCTTATAATTACTCGTTATTGGGGCAAGTTTATCTCTAAAATAATCATGCATACCATACTCACTAATCTCTGTGATACCGTCCCTAGATAACCTAAGTACAGCGCCTCTAGACTGGTCAGTAAAATATATCCTGTAACCTTTCTTTGCGAATGATTCTGGGTTCTTACTTATTCCGTACTCACCAGCATACGGTGTCACCTGACCTATTACAAGGTCACTTGATGTAACCGTAGCATCACCCTGTGCTGAGTATATGGCAGATTTATTAATCAAAGCCCTACTTACCTTATCCTCTTGGAACACCATCAGGTTACCATCGCTAGTGTATAACCTCTGGATACTTCCATATGTAGGGTCAACACTCTTAGTTATGCTCTCACCGATTGAGAACACATTTGTTTCATTGAAGTTAGTAAGAGCGTTATATAATCCAGAATAAATTAAAGAGTTAGACGAAATAATTTCATCGTCCCTATCCTCTGTTATATAAGCCCTGACACCGTATCCTGTCTCTGTATTGTTATACCCACCCCTAATCCTAGATTCTTCCACATACCATTGCTTGTCGTCAGTTACAGAAAGCAGCGGATACGTTGGGTATCCAACTGGGTTCCAAGGAAGTGATGGCCATGTAGCAACACCACCGCTGGTGAGAACCTTTTTTACTATAAAAGAATTAAAGTATTTTATTTCAATTTCAGCTGCCATATCAATTAGTTCTAGTTAGTGTTGCTGTTTCAACGGTTTCATAACTCAACCCAGAACCACTAGCATCGGTTAACTTGAGTGTAACCCTAACATCTGTATCCAATCTATTATTGTAGTTATACAGATTAGCCTCAGTGGTGGATGTTACATCAAGGCATATTAGTTGATTATTGTACTGTAGTGTTTCTGGAATGGACTGACCACTACCCTTAACTACTCTGAACATGTCTGATACTGGTGTATTGTATTGTGTCCAAGTACCACCATTACCAGTCCACTGAAACTCAATTTTTGTTACCTCCCAAACCAAACCATTCTTTTGGTCAGAAACTTGAGCCGCACCATTATCTCCGTCCAGTACAGTAAATGTGGCCCATGTAGATGGTGGTATAATTTCTGGAAGTGATGCACTACCAGTGGCGGTTGCTGTTGGTTCTACATTTGCTAGATAATTACCAAACCCCGTAGATATAAATGAGTCTGGTCCAGAGTTGTTTGTAGCATTTATGGTAAAAGAGTAATTATCGAACACCCTACTGTTTTGAGTAAACACAAAGTATGTGCCTGGTGACGATGTAATATAGAACTGATTATTCAAGTTATCCCTATTCAATGCAAACTTATTTGTAACAATACCCCCATTACCATTTCTAACCTCTACTAGTAAAGCTGTGGTGGATGCGTTGTTGATTATCTCACCATTAGCAGCAGCCAAGTCAAACCGAGCCACCTCTATAGGTGCTAAGCCCCCAACGGGAGGTGTGATACCCTCTGAAAGATTCCATTCTAGGTTAGCTATAGACACTGGAAGTTCAGAAAAGTCTTGCTTCACATACGAGTTAAGTGTAGATATAAGCCCTGAAGATGTACTCTCCCAGAATATCTCTAGGTTTGAGGTAAATGGGGCTGTCTCATAAACATTTAGACGTGTTTTTAGGTTTGTCACCTCTGGTGGATCAAAACTACCAGATACAGTTAAATCCCCACCACCAACGGCACCAATTAGATTCACAGTGGAAACCCTTGCTAAGTATGGGTTTGACCCTCTTAATCCTGCGCCATCACCAGCTATAGTACCTAAATTATCAGTTGGGATACTGTAAAATGGTGAGCTGAAGTAATCATCACCCTCAGATGTGGTGTCTAATCCAATTTCATTTCTGTCACCAATTAACGTAACCTCATCACCTGATGTGGTAGGGAAGTATTGCTTGTTGGTTGCTGCTGTCGAACTAAATGTTGTGTTGTAAACCCTACCAAAAACCCTAACAGAACTTGAAAACTGAAGGTCTTGTGGACCAACCTCCTGAAGGTCCCTTGGTATTTTGTTTACGTTATCTGAAAATAAAGTTATATAAGCCTCGTCCTCAGTTGTAGTGTAAATAGTTGGATGAGGTATTGAACTAACATCTTGAGGGTACCCATTTAGTATAGTTGGTAGGTATACGTTATAGTAGCTCTGCTCCTGTTGTTTTACTACAAACTTGTAGCTGTACCACCCAAGTGGATTTGTGGCGGCATCATAGAGGCCTATATAGCCAACGGTAGATGACACAGATGGTATCGGTGCGTTAAATGTAGCCTGCAATGAATCACCAAGGAAATCTAAATCCATAACAGCATCCTTGTATGGATGGTATATTGTAGATGTATCCGATGTGATTACGTCTGACTGCCTTCCATACTTGTCAGCCAAAACAATACCTACCTGGTACGTTCTATTCTGCTTTAGCGAATGATTTGGATACTCCTCTTTAGACCCAGGGCCACCAAATCCATACTCTAATTTTGCCCCAGCAGCAACACTGTAGTTAAGCCTACTAAGGGATGCACTCCTTAGTGTAAGGTTTCCATAAATCACTCTATTGCCTGCCACAGCTTGCGCCCTTGCCCTTAATGGTACCTGATCACTAACCCTGACAGTTTCTTTTGATGGCAGAGATCTAATCGGTTTTGATGAGTTATATGTATATACATACTCAGTACCAGTTGATGATGATAAATCGTCAAAATCAATTGTGTCTACAACTCTGATTGAAGTGCCTTCGGAGTCCTTAAATAGTACGTCAATTTCTTTTACCTTATACTTGTTGTATATGCTGTCACTGTTAAATGCTGATGACCGAAGAGTTAGAATTAAGTCTCCCCCAGTAGCGCTACCTAATGTAGCCCCTGAAACTGTTACGGTATCCCCAACCAGGTAACCAGAACCACTTGATGTAACCCCAACATCAGTCACTGTACTACCTGAGACAGTTATGTCCATTATTAGACCAATACCACTACCAGAGGTAACACCAACTACTCCATTGTAAACTGCTGCAGCAGGTATGAAGTCAATTTGATTAGTTGTTATACTCGATGTTAAAACACCGCTCCCCTCAGCTATTGTATTAGATACAAATGCATCGTCAGGCATTGGTATGGCAATATCTATTTTATTTACCTTGTTTTCAAAAAAGTTGATTATAGTGCTTTTGATGGTGTTGTTTTCATCGCTATCTGACGCATCGTCTAAGATACTTGTAGGAACCGATTCCTCTAAGAAGTACCCATCCTGCTTCGGTATAAATGCAGCCTGAGAGAACGGTGCAACTAGGGAGTATTCATTGTCTTCAAACTTGTATCTGTAGCTAAATCTAGCAAACTTGTCAGATAAGAAGTTTTTATCACCCGTGAAGTCTGGGTCGTAGTAAGGGTTTGCACCAAGTGTTACAGTATCGCCACTAGTAAATGAAGCGGTAGCAGGAATTACCTGAACAGCACTTGGATTTATACCTGGAATAGCTTGCACTGTTACCCCATCAGCAACGGTAATTTTTGGATTGCCAGAAGAATCGGTGGATGTAACAGTAGCTCCAACGTAATTAGGATCTGGCATAGGTTCACCCCCACCCGTATTAACTATAAAATAACCAGTACTTGTACCTCCTACTAATGATGTAGTATATGTAAGTGGTAGATTCTCACTAACTACATCCCACATGGATGGTGTCCTAGCAAAGTCTTGTCTGCTAATGGTAAAGGTGGCGTCTCCAGATGCTATCCCAGGACTAAAGAATGTATTAAGGGCTGCCGCTGTAATTGTTATCTTGTCACCTACCACATAGCCAGTGCTACCATCAGTTGCAAACATTGACCCAACATATGCCGTTCCTACTGTGCCAGATGCAAATATTGTCACATTACCAATCAGTGGTCCACCACCCCCATCGGTAGTAACACCAGAGGTAACACCAACTGTAAAAGCCGCTCCTGAAGGACCAAATGGAACACCAGTAATAACAACTGGGCTATCTATCGGTATAATAGTTCCTATAGCTATACTACCGTCACCCTTTAGTGTGCTTAAGGATGGCGCTTGATAAGGGTAGTATTTTGCAACTGATAAATGATCTTCAGAGGTGTAGTATGGATTTGCAGATCCGTATGGATTAGCTATAGCAAGGTTTACATTAATCTTTCTTGGTTGATTCCTATTATCTGTAAAGAATAAAAGGTTCTCTATAAGATCGATACCAAGTACCTCGTGTGTGTCTGAAAAGTTAAGGAAGCTGCCACCAACTAGGATTGTGTATTCGTTAGTTATTGTGCTATACAGTGCTATGTAGTGGGATGAATTACTTGGTGCGTAATTCTCTAGTGCTGTGGAGGATGAGTCTGTGTAGTTCGTTAAAAATGCAAACAACCTATCGTTAGTGGTATCTACATAAAAACCAATAATTTTAAGGTTGCTGTCTGTAAGTCCGAAGGTGGTTAGCTCGCTGTTACCAAAAACATTTTCCAATACCCCTGAGTCTCCACCAGCTGAATCAGTGACGGATGCGTTTCTAGCCTCAATATACTCTCTATTGGATATTAATCTTGGGTCAAGATCTTTATTCATCTTAGCCCCAAGAAAAACATTTTTAGTTTCTGCCATTTAATTCTAGTTTTTAATCATCTTAGATTTACCCCTCATAACCTGAGTGAGTTCGTCTAATTTGAGATTTGAAAGCCTAATCTTAGCGTTCCTAAGTTTAGCGTATCTCTCTTGCTTCCATCGTCTTACAGCATACTCTGGTTGGTTTGCTCTTGTACTCATAATTGAATACACCAGATGTGCATACATAGCGTCTTCTGCAAGCTTTGGTACCCGTGAGTTTTCACCGTAAGCCAGACCATCAGATACATACTCTATGACAACTAATTGGTTTGCTAAGTTGCTAGAAAATGCAAATGAGTTTGTTCTTTCACTAATGGTGAACCATCCATTTCCTTGTGTTATTGTTGGGTCAAGCCCATATCGCTGACCAAAGTACCCACCATAACCCCAAGCATAACCCTGACCATATCCCCACCAATCATATCCTTGATTGACTTGGTTATTATTAAAGATACCTGTAATGTTGTTGGTGTTGTTATTGTTCCATTGAGTCTCAGTCTGAGAGTCTAGTTGTATGTTTATACCATCACCATCCTGAGTTAATTCACCAGTAGAGTCCTGCTGTGGACTTTGTACTGGGTTGATTGTTAGGTTGTTAGCTGGATATATGATGTGCTTAACACCAAGACTATCAATCCAAGACATCCTTACATAGTTTACATAATCTTGTGGGATAGGTAAACTAAGACTGCCTGGTATTGTAAGTTCTATAGAGTTAACGCTTTTTAGCGTGTCGTAACTAAACTCTTGTAAACCTCTTTTAGCGTGGAATATTACGTCTGTTCTTTTTACGCTTGATATAAGCTTACCAGCCCCAACGTAAGCCACTAAAAAGTTATTTACAATATCCGATATGGTAATGTATTGATACCCACCGTAATTGTTCTGTGCTGCTGTAACAAACAACGCAACCCTAACCATTATGCTTGGGCCAAGTGGTACTGGAACCGCATTAGTTCCACTAATAACTTGATTTGTTGTTGCTGTAATCACCTCAGATGCTACGGTTACCCATGTTACACCATTATCGTTACTTGTTTGAAGGTAGTAGTTTCGTGGGTATTCTCCTGCAACCCCATCCGTTAGATTAGTATTGAACGATGTAGGAAACCTAGTTAGCGTTTCAGCTGCACCAAGGTCATAAACTTTTTGACCTACATAATATTCCTCATTTGTTTCGGTAATTAAACCTCCGTTTGGTACTGCCATCTCTTATTAGCTTTTTTCGTTTATCTCATCAGCTCTAGACTCTTGAACAGCAGCCTGAATTATGTTAGGATCATTTATAATCACACCAAAGTAGAATAAAAGCTTAATGATAAAGTCAGTTTGTTCTGACACATGAAGCTCAATATCTGTAGACCCATATGTGCTGTTTGCGTTAAAGTTCGCAACGGTAAGCGTTATAGTCAAATCATCGCCAACACCACCACCAAAGCTTGCTCCAGAGAACGTGATAGTATCACCTGATACATAACCAGATCCTGCGTCAGTAACTGATACACTTGTTACAGTGGCAGATCCAGGACTACCAATAGTTGTTATTGTTACTTCTATACCAGTACCAGAACCAGATGTAGCGGATTGATTAACACCTGTAGTAACTGCGGCATTTTTGTTTGTTGGGTTAGTGCTTATGCTGGATGTCAATGTTCCAGTTCCTGTGTTTATTAGTGAAGCCCCATATGTTGTTGAATCGTAGATATACTGACCTAAAGATCCTTCACTGTATCCCCATCTACAATTTTTTGGTTTGCGTAGGTAGCTTACAGATATGTTATTGTAAACTGGGAATGCATTATACTGCCCATTAATTGTCGATGGACTTATGTAAATCTTATCGCTCTCATATAAGTATGAAGGAAAACTTGTTGTCGATGCTGTAAGTGGTGAGTTTTGAATGTTATAAAAATCAAACCTCTGAAGCCTTTGCGCCTCTACTTGCTTGCCGTTCAGGCCATTATACACAATAGAACCTAGTCGGTAGAATGTATCAGTATTGCCAGTGGGTGATGTCCCAGTGGCTGGGTCGATCCATCCAGGAAGCTCATAGTGATCAGTATTGTAGTAAGGCTTATCAATCTCCTTAAATACAGAAAGCTTCTCATCCGTATTCATGACTCGATCAGAATAATCTGCATCGGCCTGTGGGACACGAAGCTGTTGGTTTAGTTCCTCTGCATAGTTCTCAAACATCTGCAACTGAACCTGTGTGGCTATTTTATTAAACTCATTAGGAGTAACATAACCCCTCTGCTCCTTGTTAAGAATCAGTAATGCGGTCTTATATACCTCGTTAACATTTATAGCCATAGTTTTTTTATTATTTATAGAAGCTAGGCCAGGATAAACCTGACCTAACCCTATAATATATATTACGTTGTTACATTAATTTTTTCTCGATAGATGAAAATATTTCCATACCCTCGTCTGTCTTGAAAAATGAAGCCATAGCTGAGTATGGGTGTTCATCAAATGGAACGGTCATTAGCTTTCTACCGTTACTAGCCCAAGTAAATGTACGCTGGTCTTGAGATAACTTAATAATACCCTGTTCAGATGCCTTAACTGCAAAGTTTCTAAGCTGAATGTTTTCATCCATTGCTAGGCTAATAAACAGTCTTGGATTACTTTTAGCTAATAGCATAAGATCTCTTCTTATCTCCTTGCTTGTCATCTTAGAAACACTTGAACCCTTTTCAGACCTAAGTATAGCCTCTGCATGGTCGATATCAATCTCCCTTGCGGCTGTCAGTGCCTCTAACTCAGTCTCTAAGTCCTCTAGTCCGTACTCAGCCTCTTGTACAGGGTCAAACTCTCTATATAACTTATCCTTGTGTGGGTGATATAAAGACAGTAACCTTTGTAGTGACTGCTTTTCTTTAGGTACATTTAACACGCCATCCTTAAACACAATGTGTTCCATTGTTGCAGTTCCATTCTGCTCATCCACAAAACAACTCTTCTGATTTGTTGCGTAGCGTATCTCCCTCTGAGTATTTATCTCGGGGTCAAACCACATCAGTGGATGCCTTGGGGTATGCTTACTTGCCAATGTATAAGTTAGTGGTGACTTACCCCCTGTCAAATAATATTGACGGGACTTAATCTCCCACTCGTCTTTCTTTTTAGTTTCTTTTTTTACCTCAACTGGCTCATGAGCTACTGGAGCTTCAATTACAGTTTCAGTTTCTTGTACAACCTCCTCTACTTGAGGTGTTGTTATTTTTCTAGGTCTAGCCATGATATAATATAATTAAATAGTTAAAAAATAAAACTTGGGGCCACATGATGCAGCCCCAAGCTTATAAGATTAATGCTTACGCAGTAGCCTTGAACAACACGAAGTTGTTAGCAGCCTGAGTAACCAAACAACGCTCAGAAAGGAAGTGAACCTTCATTAGGTCTTCTCCTGAAGTAGCAGCGCCACCTACAGAACCTGTAATCCAAGACTTCATTCTTCGGTCATCAGCTTCAGAAGCACGATAACGAGCGTGAAGGAATGGTCTACGAATGTTAGTACCTAACATCTGATCGTAAACAGTAGTTGTTCCAGCAGGAACCAATACACCCTCTATGTCTCCTGTAAGACCACGAGTAGAAGCATCGTTAAGATATTTCCAATCAGTCTTGTAGAAGTCATAAGAACCTCTTCTAAATCCAGAGAATCCTAAGTTCAGAGCCATTTCAGAGCTGTTCTCGAATACTCCGTAAGAAGTACCACCAGCACCGTAAGAGTTCTGAGCAGCAAGCATATCATCCATGTCTAGTGACGTAGCACGATTTAAGAAAAGCATGTTCTCCTCAATAGCACCCTGCTTGTCAAGGTTAGCTAGAATCTTATCGAAATCAGCCAAACCAGTTGCGGCAGAAAAGTTGTTGTAAACATTTCCTCTTGCCTCAATAGCAGAAAAAAGACCCTGTGTACCTTTTACAAGAGCAGTAGTACCACCAGCGGCAGCCTGTCCAATAGCGGCAGAACCAGCAGCAGCAAGCTCACCCTCTACAGAAACCATCTCTAGGTAATCCTGAAAACGTAGACGAGTTTCACCTTCAGCCTTCAAGTACCATAGGTATCCAGAAAGTCCAGCCTCGTCAGTAACTTCAACCCAACCAATTTGAGCAGCGTCAGAACCTGAAACCTCATACTGGTCCTTGATGATTACTGGGCTGTTGTTGTACTGAGTGAATGATGGTGTAATAGAACCAGTCATAGAGTCAGTACCCTTACCAAATTCAGAACCGTACACGAAGATTTTAATCTCTCCACCGTCAACATTATTAGCCACATCATTCAAGTTTGCAGCAGTGTAAGGAAAAGCATTCATATCCCAGTTATTACCAGCACCTACTACAGGCTCGGCATCAACAAAACACTTAACAGAGTTTAGACTTACTGTGTTGTAAACAACAATAGTAGAGCCAGCTCGAATAATAGGCTGAATAGATGCTCCAGAAGAGTCCTCTCCAGCTATATCCTGAATCAAAGTTGCTCCAGCACCAATAGTAATAGCAGAAGCAGTAGTAGCTCCTCCTCCACCCATACCACTCTCGAAAGAAAGGTGTAGACGGTTTTGCTCAGACCAAACAACTTGGTCAGAAGTCATTGGCATCTCAGCGCCAACCATACGAAGGAATCCAGAGATTGTACGGTTACCGTAACGCTCTACTTCAGCTTCATAGATTTCAGGTAGATACTGCTGTGCGAAATCGTTTCCGCTACCATCAGTAAAGTTTAAATAAGAACCTTGAGTAACACTCTTAAATGGAGTAGGTACCAAGGAAAACGAACCCAACGGGTCGTTAGTTGCAAATTGTCCCATAATTTTTAATTTTTAGGTTTTTTATTAATTTTCAGTCTTGAAGTATCAACACCATTGACAGCCTTGACTTTCAAACCATTAATGAACAGGCTATCGTTAGATGTTTGTCTAGGGGCATCATTAGTAATGTTTTTAGAATTACTAACCACCTCCTTAACAGCATCAGCTTTACCCTGATCATAAAAGTGAGAGACAATTTTGTCAACATTCTGGGCTGCATACATCGCCTTGTGATACTCACTAAAGTTTTTAATATTGCCTTTTTCATCGAGAAACTTTCCCAATATATTGTCAATATTAGATTGAGTATCAGCGATAGAGTCAGTGTTATTTAATGCGTACCTAAACTTCTTTTCTCCAAGGTTGAAATCAAAACCTTTGAAATCGCTTTGGAAAAACTTTTTTGTTTCGGACTTAAACAACTTACTGGACTCATCAGCCGCTTGTTGATTCTTCTTATATCGATTAAAAAAGTCCACTGCTTTCCTTTGCTCGTTGGATACCGTGGGCCTCGACTTGATTTCCTCGTAATATTTATCCTTTAAGTTATCAAGAAAGGAGCGTGCTTTTACAATCTCTTCTTTTTTAGCGAGTTTTTTTATTTTGATGTCTCGCTCGTCATCAAGGTCTTCATCGTAATGAAAGTTTTCTTCCATTACAAAATCTATTTCTTCTTGGTCTAAATGTGATTTTGTCTTGTTATAGTATTCCCGTAACAGCGTATCTTCATCCACATTAGAGTAATCGGCATTCAATCGAACATAATCTTCTACCGTGCCTCCAGTATCATTTATAAACTGAACCAATTTATCAACGCCCTCTGGTAACCGTGCTGTGTCTTGCACATCCTCTTGTACATTTTCTTGTATAGGCTCCTCAGTAATTTCTTCAATTACTACCGCTTCTTCTCCGCTACCCCCATCATCTCCACTAGAGACTTCTT
>Ga0255039_10000005_pt1 | contig 56296 bp, 53 predicted proteins | sample BC1_12_1_MG_FD_181713 | JGI IMG/M metagenome (GOLD analysis project Ga0255039, IMG submission 181713) | Seawater microbial communities from Strait of Georgia, British Columbia, Canada - BC1_12_1 | ecosystem: Environmental > Aquatic > Marine > Strait | place: Canada: British Columbia | collected... | reverse complement strand
AAAAAATTAATATAAATTTAATATAAATTATTATATATATTATTATATATTAATAAAAAAAATGGATGAAATTATTAATGGATATGCAGATTATTTATATGAAAAAAGTGGTGGTATGTATAATGACAGTGACAATGATAATGATAGTGACAATGATAATATGATTATTAATGAAATAACAGAAAATAATGATTCTTTATTAGAAATAAACGATCCAAATGAAAAATTAATTTTAGAAAATAATTTACCATTGGGTAAAATTTCATTATCAGAATTAAAAAAAGATCAAATTATTATTAAATCTGATAAAATTTCATTATCAGATTTAAAAAAAGATCAAATTTTTATTAAAAAAAATAATAACCCAATTGATGATAAAGTAAAAAAATTAAGTGGAAATATTATTATTAAAAATTCGGATATTACAGAAAAAAAAGGAATATTAAGTGAAAATATTATTATTTCTGGAACACCTTCTTTTTATAATTCAACAGAAACATTAGTTGATTTTATAAATAACTTATAAAATTTATAAATTATTAGTTTCTGAATTTTTAACATCTTCCGAGAAACTTTTTCTTAACTCTTCGCGTAATTCTGACGCATTCTTTGTTTTTTTTTCTTCTGCTTTTTTTAACCCCTCTTTATACATTTTAAACATAAATTTAGTATCTGAATTTAATGCATCTAATGCAATTTGATATTGTCTTCTTGCTTCTTGGACATTATGTGTGTTATTAGTTTCTAAATATAAAAATTTAACATATTGTGCATATACCTTGTTTTGCCATAATAATTGCTTTTCTTTATTAACAATATCACTATTACCCATACATTCTACTCTTTCTTTTTCAGTCGGTTTAACCGTATTTAAATATCTTAAATATTTTTTAAATGCTCTGGGGTTAAATATTTGTAATTGTACCATATAACGACATACTAATGGATATTTAGAAAAGAATTCTTTATATTCTTCCATTTTAACAATTGAATTATAACGTTCTTCTATATCTAAATTTTTAAATTCTTCATCGTTATCAAATTTTTTTAAAATATCAAAATGCATAGTTAACGCAAATTTAACCTCAACATTAAGATATTCTTCATTTTGTTTTTCTACTGACATTATTATTTATATATTAAATGTATATATATATTAAATAAATTATATAATTATAATATTTTAATATTTAATACATTATTAAAAATGAGTAATGAAATTTTTTTCACATTATTAATAATGTTTATAATCAATTTTAATTTAAAAATTGAATATTAATTATAATATATATATATATTATATACAAATTAATAAAATGAGTACTAAACGTTCAAATTCAGAATTTTTAAATAAAGATGAATTCCCATTTAATATTATTAATGGTATTATTAATTTTCCAAAATTATATTCAAAAACCAATACTACAGAAAATATAAGATTCTGGCAAATATATGGTTCGTTAGTTTCATCTTCTAATAATAAAATCAATATTACTAATACTTTAATTGATATAAATAAATTTAAAGAATATAATAAAAAAAATAATAATCTAAAATTATATATATACGCTGAATATGGTATTACCAATGGAAAACTTACTAAAACCGAACCTACCATTATTACAACTGGAAAAAATATTGGTAAGTCTAATGAAACTTCTATTATTACGCAATCTCTGATACATATGAGAACATTATTTTTAAAAAAAGTAAAAACTGGATATATGACAGATATTAATAAAACAAGTAATACAAATAATATTTACCCTATGGCTTTACATGTTTATGACAAATTTAAACATAAATTAACATTTCCTTGTTATATACAGCCAAAATTAGATGGTATTAGATGTACTATAACATATAATTTAAATACGAATAAAATAACAATTTTATCAAGAAGATTACATAAATTACACGGATTTGATTTTATGAGAGATGATGTTAAAACACTATTAGGTTATGATGATGAATTAATATTAGACGGTGAATTGTATAATCATAAAATGAATTTACAGCAAATAAGTGGTATTGTTCGTAATGAAGATAAAAATAATAAAAATAAACAAAATTTACAATTTCATATTTTTGATTGTATAGATTTAAAACATAGATTGACATTTCAAGATAGAATAACATTACTAAATACTAAGTTTAACGAATCTCATAATTTAAAATATCTATTCTTAACACCAACTACAGTTATTCATAATGTAGAACAAGGTGATACATTATTTAAAGAATATTTAAAAAATAAATATGAAGGTATCGTATATAAAAATATGAATGCATTATATGATTGGTCAAATATTAAAGAAAAGAGATCATATGGGTTTTTAAAGAGAAAAAATGTATTGGAAAATGAATATAAAGCCGTAGGCTATACACAAGGAAAAGGTTCAAATGTTGGAGCTATTGTACTAATAATGGAAACTGAAACAGGGTTAAAATTTAATGTAGTTCCAAATGCTACATTGGTAGAAAGAAAAGAGATGTTTAAATTAGCAAAAAATGATTTTAATAAACATTTTGAAAATAAAATGTTTACAATTCGTTTTGATGATTATAGTAAAGATGGTGTTCCACTTAGAGCAAAACTTATTACAATTAGACCTGATTATTTATAATTTAAATAATTACTTTGAAAATTTATTTTTTAATCCTTTTAACCCATTAATTATTTTTGTATGGATTTGTAAATTAAATACATAGTTAACTGCGAATAAATCAGCTATAACTAAAAATACTGTAATATAATTGAATGTACTATCATCTGCATCAAATTGAAATATTAGTATTAAGAAAAATACTGCTAATACACAAAAAGCAATAGTTATACTTTTTTTTGTTACGTATTTTTTATATTTTTCCATAAATGATTTATTGTTGTCATTATTTTCAACAACAAGTCCAGTTGTTGGTATATTTCGTTGCACTTGTTGTCTAACAACTGGTGGTGGGACATAAACTGGTGGTGGAGGAGGAACATATTGTTGTACTACAGGCTCAGATACAGGTACAGGTTGTAAAACTTCTGGTATAACTACTTCTTCTAAATTTTGTGCTGGTACTATATCATTTTCCTGAACTAAAGTTGTTTCTTGGTCCATTATAATTTTTTAAATAATTATATTATAATCTATATATTATATTATATAATAATGTTAATATATTTATAAAAAAATATAATTAATTTAAATATATTTTTTTTGTGTAATTAAAAAAAATTGATTATATATTTTAATTCTATATATAATTATATAAACAAATAATATACATAATGAATTGGGAAGATGTTGAGCTAAATTATAAATTATTTCAAGATCCAATACATCATTATATTAAAATAAATTCACTATGTTTACAATTTATAGATACTCCACAATTTCAAAGATTAAGACAATTAAACCAATTGGGTTCATTGTCTTATATATTTCCATCAGCAAATCATACAAGACATGAACATAGCTTAGGTGTTGGACATTTATCTGGACATTTAATGGAAGAGTTTCAAAAAAAACAACCTGAATTAAATATTACAACAAGAGATGTAAATATTGTGGCCATAGCAGGATATTTACACGATATTGGACATGGTCCATTTAGCCATGTGTTTGACGGGGTATTTATGCCTTTAATTAACCCTACAACAACATATAGTCATGAACAAATGTCATTAGACATGATTGAATATTTAATAGATGATAATAATATTGATATGGAAAGAAATGATATTAATTTAATAAAGAATATAATAGTTGGAGCCAAACAAAATACAACTAAATTAGATTCAAGAGATTATTTATATGAAATTGTAGCTAATGGTACAAACTGTATTGATGTTGATAAGTTTGATTATTTAAGTAGAGATATGCATCATTTATTTGGTACATCTAAGTCATATGATTTTACACGTATATATAAATATAATAGAATTATAGATAATGTAATTTGTTATAATTCAAAGGTTGTATTTGATATTTATGATTTATTTCAACAAAGGTATTTAATGCATAAAAAAATATATAATCACCGTAAAGGTAAATCTATTGAATATATGATAAGTGACATATTATTTCACGCAGATAATACGTTAAATATTTCAAAATCGATTGAAAGTCCAGAATATTTTATGAATATGACAGATAATATATTATATACAATACAAACATCTAAAGATGTAAATTTAAAAAAATCACAAGAAATAATTAAAAGATTAAATAAAAGACAATTGTATAAATATATTGATGAATTTATTATACCTGTATCATTAATTGATAAGATTAAAAAAATAGATCCAATAGATATTTCTACTAATAATTCAGATATAAATGTTAATATTAACCCAGATGATGTAATTATATATGATAATAAAATTAACTATAATTTAAATGATAAAAACCCTGTAGATAATGTATATTTTTATAATTCAAAAATGTTAAATGAAAAATTTCAAAAAAATAAAAATGAAATTAGTTTATTATTACCTAATGTATTTGAAGAAAGAATTATTAGAATTTATAGTAAAAATTTAGATAACAAAATTAATAATGCTATTAAAATTGCATTCCAAAATTATTTAAATAATTTTAAATAATTTTAAATAAATATATTATATTAATAATTTTGACTTTGTAATAAATCCTGTAATTGTTTATAATTTTCACTTCCACCATTTCCCCAGCTAATATTATTTTTTTTATTTAGTAACTTAATAAAATGTGTATATGCTAAATTAAATAATTCACAATAATGTTTACCACTTACATTACCTGCACCTGTACCTAAACTTGGGATACATATAGTTTTTATTTTATTTGTAGGAAATGATATATTATGAGTATTAACTGTATTAAATATATTCCAACAACACCAATAAATAACTGAACGATCTGTTATATTAGATGGAACCATCATAGTTGGGCTATGTAATAGATATGGACAAACAGAGTTACCTGTTGATAACAATAATGCTGTGCCTGGCATTTGTTGTTTATTTGAAATTTTAGATAATTGATTTTGTATATGTGGTATAAATACTTCAGTAGAACTGAAATAATTACATATATGTCTGTCTGCCCCACCATGCATTAGTCCAAATGAATTTGCTGGGCTTATAATACAGTCGAATTGTTGATGTAGATCTTGAAAATAACAACATTTAACTTGTACATTATCATATTTTTCCAATTTTTGTAATTCATTGGTTATTTCTTTATTAAAATCGCATAATATAATATTAAAATTCATTATTATATAATATATATATATTAATTATATTTAAAATATAATTAATAATTCAATTTTAAATAAATAGATAAATATATATATTATGAGATATAAAAAAACAAATATGTATGAAAATGAATGTAGTATTTGTTTATCAGATATACATATAAATAATAGTAATTATACTACATTAACATGTGACCATATATTTCATACAGAATGTATTAATAAAAATAAAAATGATTTATGTCCATTATGTAGACAAAAATATATAAATAATAATATTATAGATTTAGAGTCAAATATAAGTACTGATAGTGTGTTAGATGGTTATAAAAAATTATTACCATTATCTTGTGGATTAATTTTAATATGTATAGGTTTATTAGTATTACTTATATTATTATAATTTATATTATTAATCAAGTGTAACATATTGTAAAATAAAATTAATTTTTTATATTATCGTTAAAAAAAATTGATTTTATTTTTTATTTTATATAGATATAACTAATAAATGTGTAGCGATAAAATAACGAATGAAACGTGTATCGAAAATATATCAAATGAAATGTGTATTGATGATAAAATAACGAATGAAACATGTATAGAAAACATATCAAATGAAATGTGTATTGATGATGATAAAATACAGACTGGAACGTATATAGAAAATATAACAAATGAAATAGATAAAATCAATAAAATAATAAATGAAATGAATGAAATGAATAAAATAAATAAAATAAATGAAATAAATGAAATAACAAATGAAATAAATGAATTAAAACATTATATAAAAACAAAAAATCGTCAAAAAGAATATACTAAAAAATATTATAATAAAAATAAAAGTAAAATAAATAAAAAATATTATCAAAAAAACAAAGAAAGAATTAAACAATATTCTAGAGAATATTATCAAAAAAATAAAGATAGAATTAAACAAACTGCTAAAGAATTTAATACTAAAAATAAAGATAAAATTAAACAATATAATAAAGAATATAAAATTAAAAACAAAGATAAACCTAAAAAAAGAAAAACAATAGATAAAAATTATTCAAAAGAATATTATCAAAAAAATAAAGAAAGAATAAAACAAAATTTAAAAAAAAATTATCAAAAAAAAAAATTAATATTACAAAAAGCAGAAGAAATATTAAAAAGGAAAGAAGAATCTAAAACTTTCACACAACAATTACAAAACGTACATAGGAATGTAAATGTAAACGGTGTGTCTGAATGGTTATCAAATGTAAAAATATATAATATATAAAAGAAAAATTAAAATTGATTTTATTTTTTTATTTAATTATATATAAAAAGATGTTTAAAAGGGTAACAAATGTAATTAATAAAAATACAGAAAAAAACGTATATGATATAATATTAAATACATTTAAATTAGATAATAATATAGTTAAAACAGATAAAGAATTATATAATTTTATATGTGACATAAAAACAAATATATTAATAAATATTAGTAATATTATAAATAAAATAAATAAGAATGAATATACATGTGGAAAAAATTATGAAATAAGATAATATATATATTAATTTAACTAATAGTATTCCAAAAATTATAGATTTAAATAATGAAATATTATATAAATTATTAATAATTTTAATTTATAAATTTATTAAACATAAATATGAAAAAACTGAATTATTAAATGATACATTATATATTTTGTTTTAATTTTTTAATTTATATATAAATATAATTATTATTATTAATATAACATGAATATAAATCTTAATAATAATTTTTTAATTTATATATAAATATAATTATTATTATTAATATAACATGAATATAAATCTTAATACTATTGATAATAATTTATTAAATAAATATAATATAAGTATAGATCAATTAGATAATGATTATTATTATGGACATTATCTAAATATAGATGGATGCTTAGATTCAGTAAATAATATTGATGATTATATCCATGAAATTGCAATTGTATGTGTAATGCTAAAAAATAAATATAACTATGAATTTTCTAACAGATATGGTTATGATATGCAAAAATCATCCCTTACTTATAGAAATATATATACTATGATTGAAAGTAATAACTCATCTAATATAACTGATGACATATATAAAGTTATACAATTCCAACAAAATAGAGGTCATTTATAAAACTATATTTTATTTTTTTTTATTAATAATATAAATTTGTAATTTAAAATTGAATATATAATATATATAATATATACATACTATTAATTTAATTTTTATAATAAGAATCACTGATAGTATAATATGAGTAAATCCCAAAATAATTATATTCCATATTCTGAAATTGACAGTGTTCAATTTTATATATTAGGAGATGATGATAATGAGATAGATTCATCTGTTGAGGTTAAAAACAAAGAACTGTTCCGTAATCAGCTCCCCCACCCGAATGGCATATACGACAGGCATTTAGGTACAACGAGTAATGAGTACAATTGTGGCCAGTGTTTCAATTCTAAAGATAACTGTGATGGTCATTCTGGAATTATAAAATTACCATATCCTGTGGTGAATCCATTATTTAAAAAAGAATTATTAAAATGGTTAAAGATCACATGTTTTAAATGTGGTTTACCGATTATATCAGAATTAAAGAATAAAACAAATATAAATAAAAAACATATATTAAATGAGTATATTAAACATACGAGAAATACAGCAAATAAAAATATAAATTGTGCAAATTGTAATGAATTGCATCCATATGTATATAAAGATACTAAAGATCAATTAAGAATATTAATTAAGATAGATGATAATGAGAAAAGATTATATAACATTGAGATTGAAGATATTTTATCAAGAATTACAGATGAGACAGTATTAAAGATGGGAAAAAGTTTATCATCACATCCAAAGAATTTTACATTACGTGTAATTAGAGTCCCACCTGTAACTATTCGACCAGATATTAAAAAGATTAAAGGTGGTAGATCAAATAATAATGATTTAACTACAATTGTAAAGATAATTATAAATTTAGTTGATAAAATTCCAAAGATTGTTGATATTAATAATTTATTTAAAAATATGGGTAAAGATGAAAAAGATAAAGATAAACTCATTGATCATTTAGATACGATTGAGATGAATTTTATTAATTTAATTAAAGATACTCCGGCATCTAATGTAAATAAACTACAAACAAATACTGGTATGTCATTAATGTCAGTTTCTAGTAGATTTCCAAAGAAGACTGGACGTATTAGAAAAAATTTAATGGGAAAGAGAACTACTTATATGGGTAGAAGTGTAATCACTGGAGATAATTCTATTAAAATTAATGAAGTAGGTGTACCTATTTCTATTGCAAAGAATATTCAAATTCCGGAAACGGTAAGGTCATATAATAGAGAACGATTAATGATATACTTTTTAAATAAAGATAAAGTATATCCAGGTTGTTCTAAAATAATTAAAAAAAATACAGGCCAAGAATATGCCATTGTAAATATTACAAATGAGTTAATGTTAGAAGAAGGAGATATTTTATACAGAGATGTAATTGATGGAGATTTTGTAGCAATGAATCGAGCACCATCTTTATTATATAGTTCTATAAGTGGACATATTGCTAAGATTATAAAAACTGGCAATACATTAAGATTATCAGTAAATGTAGTTGATACATTATATGGTGGTGATTTTGATGGAGATGCTATGATGATTGTATTTCCACATAGCTTAATTGCTAGAAATGAATGTAGTTATTTATGTAACTTAGAGAGATGGTTTATTTCATATAAGAATAGTGCACCATCAATTGGTATATATCATGATGGATTGATTGGTATTTCCGAATTTACAAGTGATAACACACAAGTTAATAAATATAATACTATGAGATTATTATCTCAATTAACTAATTATGAAATCTTAAATGATATACATAAAATTAAAAATTTAAATGATGGTAGAGAGATTGTATCATATTTATTACCAGAGATTAATTATAAAAAGAAATCTGGACATTATAATCCAGATCAAGCAGACTTTATTGATTTTATACCAAATGAAAAGATGGTAATAATTAATAGAGGCAAGTTAATTACTGGAAAATTAGATAGTAAAACAGTTGGACAAGGGGTAGATGGAAGTATTTTCCATATTATTCATAGTGAAATGGGAAGTAAGGAAGCATTAGACATTATTTATAATTTACAACAAGTTACTACAATATTTCAAATGCATAATGGTTTAACCATTTCATTTGATGATATTTCAATAAAAAAAGATTCATTAAAACTTATTGGGGAGAAAACAACAGTTATATTAAGTGAAGCAAATGATATTACTGAAAAATTAAAAGATGGATCATTGATCCCGCCTATTGGAATGACAATTCATGAATATTATGAACAACAACAATTGGCAATATTAAAATTAGGAGATGATTTTCTAAAACCAGTATTAAAAGGAATTGAAACATCAAATAATTTATATAAATTGATTTCATCTGGTTCAAAAGGAAAATTTACTAATTTATTACAAATTAGTTCAGCTATTGGACAAACAAGTATTGGTGGAAAAAGGATGGGAACAACTTTCAGTCATGGTAGAACATTACCATATTTTGAAAGGTTTGCAACTGAACCACAAAGTAGAGGATTTGTAACAGCCTCGTATGCAAAAGGAGTTACTAGTAGTGAATTTCTATTTCAAGCTATGGAAGCTAGATATGGTATTATTAATAAAGCCTTATCAACTAGTATTACAGGGCATCAAAATAGAAAGAGTATTAAAAATTTAGAATCAATTAAAATTGATAATTTAAGAAAATCTACAAAAAACTATAATATAGTACAATTCTTATATGGAGAAGATGGTATTGATAATAGATACACAGAAGTTGTAAAATTTAATACTATTTTAATTTCATATGAAGAATTTAAAAAAATATATAAATCAGATATTAAAAAATATAATAAGATATTTCAAAATAAACAAGTTGAAAGTTTAATTAATGAAGAATTTAAACAACTTGAATTTGATAGAAATTTATATAGAAAATTATATCTACAAATTGAACAACAGAATAATAAACATAAATTGATTAGTGATACACAAAATTTACCAATTAATATTTATCGTATTATTGAGGATGTTGTATATAATTTTAAAGATTACATTAATGATAATAAAATTGTTATTAATCCTATTTTAACAATTGAAAAAATTAAAAAATTATGTGAATCATTAAAATATTCGCATTTTAATGAAATTCAACAAAATAAAAATAAAAAATTATCTAATATTATTATTCAATCATTTACATTGATTGAAATAGCTATTAGAAGTAATCTATATTTAAACAATATTGTTAAAAAGAATATAGATGAAAAAATTTTAGACATTATTATACTACGTATTCATTATACGTTTAATAATGCTTTAATTGAAGCTGGAACACCTATTGGTATTATATCAGCACAGTGTATTTCAGAACCAATGACACAATATGTATTAGATAGTTTACATAGATCTGGTTCTACTGGTACCAAAACAGACTTTTTAGTAAGAACCAAAGAAATTTTTGGAGCTAAAGATACATCAAAGATGAAATTTCCTTTAATGAACATATTTATTAAAGATGAATATATTGATGATCAATTTAAAATTCAAGAAATTGCAAATCATATTGAAATGATGCCATTAATTAGTTTTATTGACACATATCAAATATTCTATGAAGATTATAAGAAAATAATTCATCCAGATTATAAAGATGAAATAAAATTAATTCAATTATATGAAAAACATAATCCTAATCTATATATTCCAAATAATTTAATTAAATGGTGTATTCGTCTAGAATTTAATAAAGAAATATTAATTGAGAAAAATATGAAGTTTGAAACAATTTGTATGAAATTAAAAGAAATATTTCCATTATTATTTATTATAAATACTGCAGAAAATGCAAATACCATTATTATGAGAATTTATATCCAAAATAATATATTTAAAAGAACTGATATTATTAATTTACAACTAATTGACAAGTTTATACAAAATACTTTATTAAAAACTATAATTCGAGGTGTTGACAATATATTATCAACTCATGTTAACGATAATATCGCAAGATCTTTTATCATCGAAGATGGATCAATTGTTACGAAAAATGTTTACACAATTGCAACTAATGGTACTAATTTAGAAGATCTATTTGATAATGAATTTATTGACCCATATCTGACTCAATCTGATAGTATTATTGAAATACAAGAGTTATTTGGTATTGAAGCTGCAAGACAGAAAGTAATTATCGAATTGCGTAATATTATGCCAAATGTGGTGGCAAAACATTATCTTATGTTCGGTGACGAAATGGCAATAACTGGCGAAATAACGTCTATTGAAAAAAGTGGGCTAGAACAGAGAGAGAAGAGTAATTTGCTACTTTTAGCATCGTTGAGCCATCCGATCCAGGCTTTGGAGCACGCCGCAATAAATAACATAACAGCGAGTACAAACCATTGTTTGTCATCAAGCTTAATGGTGGGAAAAACACCAGAAACATGTGCTAATTTCAACGATGTTGTAATGAATGAAGCGTTTATTCAAGAAAACTAATATTAAATAAAAAACAAAAAATATATATTTTTTTTAGTATATTAAAAATGTCATTACCTGTTTTTAATAACAATGCTAAAAAAAACATATCTTTAGAAAAATTACAAATGGAAAATTCTTCATTAAAATTTTTTAATGAATATACCGATATGGAGAATAAAAATTTATTACAAAAAATAAGACTATTAGAAAATGAAAATGTACAATTAAAAGAAAGTTTAAGTAAGCATAAAACATTAGTAAATGTTGGTATACAAACAGATCCATTAAAAGAACATGTTTATGATAATAATTTATATATTAATAAAATATTATTAAATAATCAATTTCATAATCAAAAAATAAATAATGAAATATTAAAAGAATTTCATATTATTTAAAGTAATTCATTATTTGACCAAAATTCAGTTAAATGTGGCAATACTGGTTTTTTTATTAAATTTGTATGCCAACACCATAAACTGTTTAAATTTATATATGTTTGTGGTATATGTGTTAAACTAGTGTAAGAACATTTTAATTCTTTTAAACTTATTAATTCATCTGGTAATTCTGTTATTTTTAAATAATTACAATTTAAAAATTTTAATTTTGTATATTCTTTGGGTATTTGTGTAATACAAGTACCTGAACAATCTAATTCTATTAATTTATTATATTCTTTTGAAATTGTAGTCAGATTAGTATCTGAACAATCTAAATCAATCAAATTAACATACTTATCTGACAAATTTGCCAATTTGGTTTTATAACAATATAATATTTCTAATTTTGTAAATGAATCAGATAATTCTGTAATATCTGAAGAAAACATGTTTATTTTATTTAATAATTTATATTGTTTTGGAATATATGTAATATCTGAATTAGAACAATTTAAATCTATTAAATTTATATATTCTGGTGGTAATCTACATATATTTGTATGACTACAATCTAAATATTTTAAATTTGTTAATTTTTTTGGTAAAAATTCAATATTTGTACATTCATTTAAATCTAATTCTGTAATATCAGTATTAAATGAATTATCGCAGATTATACACATAATTTATTATTATTTAATTAATATTTATTTTTTAATATTAAATATAATTTATTATATATATATTAATAATTAATATTTAAATATGGAATTTTATTTAGGACAATATGCAACAGCACCAGCCAAAAGTAAAAAGATACAACGTGGGTATGAAATTAGATCACCTTCTGAATTTTCTATTTTACCAAAACGTACACATATGTTAAATACACATATTACATTTATACATAATAAAAATGAACATATATACTTAGAAATTTGTGATAAATATAAAGGAAAATTATTTATCATTAATAGTTATTATAGAAGTGTAAATAATCAGTCTATGATAATAGAACTTCAAAATACTTCAGATGAAACAATAAATTTAAATAAAAATGATATTGTTTGTGATATCGTAAAACAACTAAATATTATATCAAATGTTGTGTATTTAAGTGATATTAATGAAAAAAAACGTCAAGAAGAATTAATAGAGAAAAAACGACAAGATGTAATAGTTGAGAAGGAACGTCAAGAAAAATTGGCAGATATTAAACGACAAGAAATGGCAGCAGCTGCAAATAGACGTCAAGTAGAGTTAGCAGTTCAAAATGAGGAAAGACAGAGACAATTAATTATAGAAGAGGCAGAATTGGAAACAAAGAGAGTTGAAGCAGCAGCAGCATTATTAGAAGAACAGAAACAAGTGGAAGAAGATGCAGGAATTGAATTAATTGATGATGGTGTTGATGAATTAGAGGAAGATGAAGAAGAAGTTGAAGAAGAAGTTGAAGAAGAATCTAAGGATGAAGTTGAAGAAGAATCTAAGGATGAAGTTGAAGAAGAATCTAAAGGTGAAGTTATTCCACAGGTTAAACCAAAGAGAAAATACAAAAAAAGAACACCAAAACCAATTGTTACATAAGATTAAAAACTATCAATAAAATTTTTAATATATATACCACTCGGGTGATATTTTTTTTTCATATAATATTCAGCTATATTCCACAGAATTGGTAATTTTTTATAAAATTGTTGAATTTTATATAATTTTTGAATTTTACTTGCAGAATCATGATGATAATGTGAATAATATTCATCGTCAGTAGTATATATATCATATTCTCTATCGTACATATCTATCCATTCATTATAATTTAGTAGTATTTTCATAATTTATATATATAATAGATATAATTATATAATAGATAATTATATAATTATTTTTTTAACATATAAGCATAATTTGTATATTTCATATCATTGTTTAATAATCCATCTAATTTGAAAAATTCAGAATTATCTATTTCAAATGATTGTTTACTTTCTTTACATTTTGGATATTCGATATGGTTACTATTAGGTTTTAATGTAGAATTTCTACCAAATTCGTATAGGTGTTCAAAGTTTTTAATAAAATAAAAATATGAATTAGTGAAATTATCTAAACCAAAAGTTGATATACTATAATTAAACATAGAATTATTGAATTTTTGACCATTTGTTTTTTCAAATAGTTCATTATCTAAATTAAATAATTCATGAGACATTGTAATGATAGTTATTAGAGAAGAATAATAATGTAAATATATTTCATTATTTTTATCATTAAAATAATAATTTATCAAAAAGTATGATAAAATATAATTATAATTTGAAATAATGAAATTATATTTTTTACCGTTAAATGTTAAATTTGATAAATTAACTGATAATAATTTACTATATAGATCTATAATTTCTAAATTTGATTTTTTAATAATAATAGAAACTGGTTTAATGTCAATTATTCTATTATATTTATCTATATCTGTATCATTAAATTTATAATATTTTTTAAACTCATTTAATAAATTATCAATATTATTATTACTATTATTAAAAGTTATATGACATTCTGATTGAATATCCGAATTTAAAAATAATTTATTATTTTTTTCTATAATTTTAATATTAGAATTAATACATTTATTAAAATCTATGTTAATTTTTTTAATAATATCATTGTTTTGATATTTTGTATCAAATTCAGTTAAAATTTTTTTAAATTGTGTATAATAAAAGGAATATGCGGTAATACCATGGATACATAAATCATGATCAGTTTCAAAATAACTATTTTCATTATTATAAAAATAATCTACCTTTTCGTCATTTATATCTGCAATATTGTGAATTTTTTCCTCTTTATCAAATATATTAAAAGTATGTGTAGTATCATTAAATAATTCCAATGGGATTGTATAGTTTACTAGATCTGTTTTTATTTTTGAATGTATTAATGAACTATCTGTAATATTAAAGTTATCTACTAATATTTTATTTCTACAAATATCTTTTTTAAATCTATGAAATACATTATATGAAGAACCAGTAATTTCAAATAAAAAACTCAATGAATTACATTGATCAATTTTTTGATAATTAGGGTCAATTATTATAAAATCTAAATATTTAATAGTTGGTAATAATTTTATAATATTTGTTGGAACATATGTTACATCAAATACGGTATAACCACTCATTTTTACACGTATGGTAGAATTATGTATGGCTGGTATCATACTAATGTTTGGAATTTTTTTATTACATAATATATTGGATAATTTATCTGAATGATATATGAACTCATCTGTGTAAATATCAAAATCTGGAATAGTACAATCTTCATATAATTTTTTATTTAATGTTTGTAAAGCAAAATCTATACTCATACCTCCTACAATAATTAATTTATTTTCTATAATATAATTTTTAACTAAATCTAACGCCAAATCTATATTATTTTTATGTTCATTGTGTTGATATTCTATAAAATCTGGATTTGTAATATTATCACATGATATGTCCATTATTTATTTTATTATAAGTAAATATAATAAATAATAATCAGAAATAATATATTATAATATATATAATATATTATTTATATAAATTTTTAATTTAAATATGAATGATGATGATCAACAATGTGCTTTTTTGAATTATTTAAAACGGTCAAATCCGCAATATAAAACATCATATTGTGGAGTTAAAAAAAATAATAAATTAATAACAGATAACTTGTCAATGGTTGGTAAAATTACAACATTGGGAAATTCTGACGTAAATGGTATATTTACAGTATCTAAGAATTCTAATGGACAATATATATTAAAGAAAACAACAGTAGACTATATATATATATATAATGGGTATATGATGGATGATGGTAATATAATATTTACTAATCTTAATGGGACACCTTTATATAAAATGAGAACTAATTTTTCTATTAAGGTTAATAAACAAATAAACACACCAGGAGTAGAAACTAAAAATATAAATACAGATAATTTAACAGTTGCTGGAAAAATTGTAGCATTGGGTGATTCTGATGTTAATGGATTTTTTACAGTATCTAAAAATATTACAGGTAATTCAGATTTAATATTAAAAAAATCTACAGTTTCAGAATCTGGTAATAATATCAAATTATACAGTGGTAAAATATATGGGGCAAAAATTATTTTCACAGATGATAAAAATAATGAAGTATATATAATGGGAACACCCAATTCATTAAAAATATCACATAAAGTTGAAGCACCCAGTTTGAGTTTAGGAAAATATAAACAAAATGTAAATGGTAATGTGTTAAAGTTATATAGTGGGAGTAAAGATAATAGTTTGATAGATTTTTTAGATAATGCTGGTAGTAGAAATACATATCTACAAGGAAATAAAGATGAACTGTATACACCTGGTGCTTTTAAATCAAAAAAAATAATAACAGATAATATTATTTTAAGTAATCCTAAAAAAGGATCATATTATAAACATATTAATACAACAGATTCAAAAGAATGTGATAAAAATGAGTATGTTTGTGGAGCTTCTCCTAATTATTATGGAGTTTCAATGGTGGGTTTATCTCTTAAATGTTGTAAATTTGATCATAGAACAGATGAATAATTTATAATTAAATTATATTTTTTTTTAATTTAGACATATATATAAATATTAATAATAATTATGTATTATATTTATATTTTAGAGTTAGAACAAAATAAATATTATATTGGTAAAACAAAAAATGCAGAAATTAGGATAGAAAACCATTTTGATAGTAATGGATCTGGTTGGACAAAAAAATATAAACCTGTTAATGTTTTAGAAATTATACCAAATTGTGATAGTTATGATGAAGATAAACATACATTAAAAATGATGTATAATTATAGTATAGATGATGTTAGAGGCGGATCATTCTCAACAATAGAGTTAAGTAACGAGTTTAAAATATTTATACAACATATGTTAAATTCTATTAATGATGTGTGCTATGTTTGTAAAAAGGAAGGTCACTTTGGTAAACAATGTAAACAAAAGTTAAAAACAGTAGAAATAAAAAATATAGAAGAAATAATAGATGATGAAATAAGTATATGTACAAGATGTAGGCGAGATGGACATATCAAAGAAATATGTAATTATAAAACTTTTAAAGGTGGTAGAAGGAGGATAAAAAGATATAAAAAGAAAAAAACATAATATTTAATATAAATATAATTATAATTATTCACTTTTTTCAAAATGTAAACATAATCTTTTATCAATATCTTTATCCAAAAATATTGATAAATCATCACCAACTGTCATATTATATTCATCTAGTAAGGAATATCTATCTTTAATTGCTTGATATGTCATTTTTACCATACCTACTAAATTATTTACGGCTAACAACAAATTATGTTTAAAATCGTCAGAATAATCACCTTCCATAACATCGTAAATTTTTGTTCTATATAAACTATCATCTATATCTAATTTTAATATATATTTATTATTTTCAAAATTAAGTACCATTTCACTGGTTGGTCTATTTGATTCCATTATTTTTTTATCGATAGTATTAAAATTAAAATTATCATTAAAAGTATAATTAATTAATTTTAATAATAGTACTTCTGAAAATCCATTAATTTTATCATAATCTCTAATGATATCTTCTTCGGAAAGTTGTGTTGCCATTTTATAATATTATATATTTTTTATATATAATATTATAAAAATTATATTAAAATATAAAATTGATTTTTTATTTTAATATAATAATATATAATTAATTAAAATGGAATGTATAATATGTGTTGAAAAATTTAATAATACATCAAGAAAAGAGGTAAATTGTATTAAGTGTAAAGCTGGAATATGTAGATCATGTCATATGACATATATGATGGATAATAAATCATTTGCACATTGTATGAATTGTAAATATGATTTTGACAGAAAATTTTTAGTAAATAATTTTACTAAAAAATTTATTAATAAAGAATATAAATTACATAAAGAAGATTTATTATATAATATTGAAATATCTAAATTACCAGAAGTTCAAAAATTTATTGAATTAGATAATTTTAAAATAGAATTATCTAATATAATACAATTAATTGAATTTAAGAAGAAATTTATAAATAAGAACTACCTATATTATAAATGGAATATTAATTATAAGTATGAAGCAAAACATGTATATAGATATTATATGTATGATGAAATCTTATTAAAAATTTACAATATAAAAAATAACAATTATAGTAATTTTTATGATTTTTATGATAAAAATATAGAAGGATATGAAGCAAAAATAATTACAGATAATTATTATTTTAAATTACATCGGAATATACAATCAAATTTATATAAAGATCATAAGAAAGTATATAATAAACAACTTTTTAGATTAAAAAATATATCAGATTCGTTATCTATTACTGAAATAGATAATATAGATTTTGATACAATAAAAATAAATATTGATACAATATTAAATCTTAATATTGATACAATAGAAGACATACTTGAAACTAAACCTATAAAAGTACAAAAAAATATAAATAAAAATAATTTTACAATGAGTTGTGCTAATAATGGGTGTAAAGGATTTTTATCTACTAATTGGAAATGTGGTATATGTAACATGTATACTTGTAAAAAATGCCATATGTTGGAAATTAATAACTTTCAATTTGAAGATGAAAAATTATCAAAACAAGAATTTGAAATATTTAACATGAGAAAAGAAGATAAGCATACATGTAAAAAAGAGGATATTGAATCTTTTGATTTAATAAAAAAAGATTCAAAACCTTGTCCAAAATGTAAATCAATGATTTTTAAGATTGAAGGATGTTATATGATGTTTTGTACAATATGTACTACATCATTTGATTGGAAAAATGGAAAAATACTTACAAAGAATTTACATAATCCACATTATTTTGAATATCTTAATAAAAATAAAATTGTAACAACTAATAATGAAAATTTAGATATTTGCGGAATTCAATTGGGTCATATACAAAGTAATGATTTAAGGGATATATTTCGTATAATATTACATTTAGAAGATATTACATTAAAAAGTTATGATAATAATAATAATAATAATTTAGAATTAAATAAACAATATTTATTAAATAAAATAGATAAAGATAATTATAAGACTAAAATTCAAAAAAGAAATAAAAAAAGAGATCAAAATGATGAAATATATATTAATTTAAAATTATATATTGATACGGTTAAAGCTATTTTATTAGAATATGCTTTTAGTGCAAATAAAGATGAAAAAATTTATATAAAAAAAATAGAAAATTTAATTCTATTTGTTAATGAAAAATTTATAGATATCTCAAATGTTTATTCTTGTGTAAAATATAAAATACGAATGCATTCTTCTTATATATAAATATTATTAACATCCAAATGTACTTTCGGCGGAATACGAAATATATAAGAAAAAGTCTTCGTCTTTTTCATCTTCGTAAATATTACTCATTAATTCAGCAGTTGGTATTAATTTATTATTAATAAAAAGAAATATAGCCTGATTTGAATCTAATTTTATTTTTTTTCTAATTACATATATAAATTGTCCCATAGTTAATTCTTTTGGTATAAGAAATTTAAATTTAGTTAAATTGTTTAATTTACCACCCTTTGCTTGTTCACAAATTACAGGAATTCTTTCTGGATATTTATCTAATATTCTTTTAGATTCTTCTATTCTTTTTTCTAAACTAACTGTACTTTTAAAATCATTCATGTTTATTATACTGTATATATATAATAAATATTTTAAACTTTAAATTAAATTAATATTTAAAATTGAATTTAAATATAAAGTTATATAGTTAGTATAATTAATTTCAATATAAACATATATAAAATGGAATTTGAATTAATTGACGAAGACGAATTTAACGATATTATCACAGAAATAGACAAAACAATAATTGAAGAGGATAATTATAAAGTATGTATTAATTGTGATATACAAATGAATATAGATATTAATAATAAATATACATGTAAAGAATGTGGATATATTCGACATATTACTACAGAAAACGATGAATATCAATCATCATCAGATAATTATAATACAAATAGTAATTATAATTTGCCGATTAAATGTGTTGGACCAAAATCATATAATTATCAAAAATGTATAAGAAATAGTACATCTGAATATAATACAATACAAGAAAAGAATATTAAGAATAAACTATATAAATTAAATTATCAATCAACAAAATTATCAATACCGAAAAATATAATTAGTAATGTAATAGAACAATATAAATTTATACGTAATAATTATAATGTATATAGAGGAGATATTTTAAAAGGAATTTTAGGTTCTCTTATATATTATCAATGTTTAAAAGAAAAAATTATTAGAAAACCAAGAGAAATAGCACAGTGGTGTAATATTACAGAATCTAATTTAAGTAAAGGTGATAAAATAATCAGAAATCTACATGAAGATGGAGTATTGAAATTAAATTTAACTGATAATTTAGAATCAAGTTTTATTAATTCATATTTAATTAGATTAGAAATAGATCTAAAATATTCTGAATTTTTATATGAATTATTGATTTATATTAATACATATAAAATTGGTAATTTAAATTCTAGATTATCTACAAAAGTATCAAGTATAATTTATTTATTAATTTTATCAAAGGATATGAATATATCTATTGATACAATTTCTGAAGAATTTGATATTTCAATAAGTACGTTTAAAACATATTACAATAATATTTATAAAAAAAGAGAATTGTTAATTCCACTATTTGAAAAATATGAAATTAAACAACCAATTAAATTGCCCCGAAAAAATAAACGTACACAAAACCTATCTAAAGATATTAAGGAAAAACTTGTTTTAGAAGTTGTATAAATTTATTAATGATGTTAAAATTTTTTTTAATATAAATATATAAATTATTATAAATATATAAATTATTATAAATATATAAAATTATTATAAATATATAAATTATTATAAATTTATAAATTATTATAATAATAAACATGAAGATTATTATTAGACCAATGAAGTATAGTGATTTGTCTCAAGTAATGTCAATTAATATAAAATCATTACCAGAAAACTACAAAAGAGAACATTGGGATATGTGGTTTCACAATGGTAAGAAACATAGTTTTGTTGCATTACTTAATGGTGAATTATGTGGATATTTATTATGCGATGAAAAATCTATAGTATCATTTGCAATTAGTGAAAAATATAGAAATAATAAAATTGGATCAAATTTATTATCTAATTGTTTATCAACATTAACTGAAAATGTTGAATTACACTGTAGAGAAGAAAATAAAGATGCAATAAGACTTTATGAAAAGTTTGGTTTTGTTATTTGTGAAACAGAAATTGGTTATTACCAAAATCCACCAGATAATGGTATATTAATGAAATGGAAATTTATTAAAATGAATAATAATACAAAAAAAATGAATATAAAATCATAAAACATTTTTAACTAATAAATTTAACTAAATCGTCAATATCACGATTACCTTCATATTTTTTTACAAAATATCCATTTTGATACATAACAATAGTTGGAAAACTTGATACAGTATAACCATATAAGAATGAATTTATTTCAGTCATTAATTCACTTTCTTCATCAATATCTACAACTGTACATACTACTTTATCTTTTACTAAATTACAAAACTTTTCATACTCAGATGAAAACCTCGTACAATATCCACACCATGTTGCTTTAAAGAAAATTACAACAGGTCCTCTATTATATTTGTTAAGATATGACCCAATAAAATCTGATTTTTTTAAACTAATTACAGACATTTTTAATATATATATATATATAATAAATATATATATTTAATTTTTTATAAATTAATATCGACTGTAATTTTTGTACAATAATTAGTAAGTTCTATGTTTTTAATAACTTTATAACTTAAATTATTTAATCCATTATTTTTCCAATTGTATTTATCTTCGGCAAGTAATTCCCATTTTTTTAAATTTTTTAATTTATTTTTTTTTAAATAATTCATTTTTTCATTAATGTCCATTTTTTCTAAATCTGTAATTGAACCAGATGATGGTAAACTAATAGTTATATTATTCTTTTTAATTCTATTATATAAAGAGTCATCTTCCCCACCCCACTTCCAAAAATTATTTGGAAAACCATTAATCTTAGTAAAATCTGCAACATTAAATGATACAATACCACCAAAATATTTAGGATTATCATTATATCTATCCCACACATGTGCAATATGTATAGGATTTGTAGGATATTGAGCATAATATTTACTTAAATTATCATTTGGCAATAAATCTACATCGTGGAATATAATTGTATTATATTCATTTTTATTAACTAAATCGAATCCACAATTCAATAATTTACCACGATTAAACATATTTTTATTATTGTTATATTGTTCCATAATATATATATGAAAATCATACAACTTTTGTTTAGTTAAAAATTCATACATGTATGGATAAAATGTTTGCAATTGATCATATCTGTTTTGATTTATATCTATATCAAAATATGGAACTATTATGGCAACTTTTACTTTATCATTAATACTTTTTCCACCAATTTTTTTTGTATTATTATTATTTATAATATGAGATAGAAATAATTCCATATCATCTTTATTTCGATTACCAATATATGTTGATAAATACACACCTTGTTTATATACAACAATAGTAGGATAAGTTTTTATATTAAACCCAAATGGGTGTAAATTTAATTCACTAATTAATTCTGTATTATCATCAACATCAATAGATGTAAAAATAATATCTAATCTGTATTTTGTAGATAATGTGTTATATAATGGTTCAAAGTCTACGCAAAATTTACACCACTTTGCTTTAAATAATATTATAACTATATCATTTTGATATAATTTTAAAAATGACCCGTCAAAGGAAGTATTATCAATTGACAATACAACCATACTTAAATTTATTTTTTTTATATTAATATATATAATTATAATTATAATAATTATTCATTTTTTAAATATGTATTTCTATAATTTAATTAATTATTTTTTATTAATTTTATTATAGAAATTTATATATTATATTATATATATAAATTTCTATATAGATAAAAATGTCAAACCCTTTATTTATTTTTATAATAGTTTTAGTTTTTTATATAATTATATTACAATATAAGTATACAACTTATTATAATTTTATGTCAGGTTTTTGGTCATCAGATACAACTTTCTGTGAAGAATCAAATATTCAAGAAATGATTTTTTATATTGATAATGAAAACCATACTATAAAAATATTAATACAACAAGAAGATAAAAATTTAGAAAATACAACATACGATTCGAAATTTTGTAAATTAGTAAATTCTAATAATTTGTCATTATATAGTGATTGTGTAGAATATAGTTTAAAATTAGAAGAACAAGAAGAAAGTAGTAAAAAAAATGTAATGTGTGGAGAGTATACAGCATATTTATCATTATCTAAAGGAATAATTACATTATCAAGAGATGATGTAGTTTATGCTATGTTATATAAAGATAATTTTTCTTCATCTAAATTATTATAATTATTATCTAAAGATAACAATATATATATATATATATTATTAAGTATTACTATTAAATTATTTTAATTGTAATATATGTTAAACCTTTTTAACTTAGCATAATATGAAAATATATTATTAATATGTATTATACAAATATAATTAATTATAATAAATGATGTATTTAATTAGTTATATTAAAAAATACCTATAGTTTATATTTATAAATAAATTTATGGTAATGTTATTTTTTTTTGAATTTTACTTTTAGTTTACAGTTGCGACATTCCCACATATTTATCATATTGTTTAATTTATGTGTATGACAATAATATTTAAATAATCCATTATCTTTATAATTATAACTTGCTAATAATTTACAATTTTCATTTATACAATAATCTATCTTTTTTTCTCTATAATTTCTTAATAAAAAGTCAGATTCAAATTTTATTTGATCTTTATTAATAATAAAAAAATTAGACATTCTTTTTATATATAAAAAATTGATTTATTATTATTATATAATAATATATAATATATAAATAATATAAAAAAAAATAATGGAGGCATATTTAAAACAAATCACTCCAATTTTTCCTATTCAAAATGAAAGACTTTATAAATTTTATGAAGATGCACAGTCAGCATACTGGATATTGAAAGAATTAGACTTTTCTAATGATAAACACGACTGGGACAATAAATTAAATGAAGATGAAAAATATTTCTTATCAAATATTTTATCATTCTTTATGATGAGTGACCAAATTGTTAATTTAAATTTAGAAGATCGATTTTCTGAAGATATTAAATCATTACCTAAAGATATGATTAAATATACTGAATTGTTTTATAATTTTCAAAAAATGATGGAAGATACACATACACAAACTTATGAATTTTCTTTATTAACATATATTACAGATAGTGAAAAAAGAGAATATTATCAAAATGGTATTCAAAATATTTCTAGTATTAATAAAAAAGCAATTTGGGCATTTAAATGGATTGATGATAAACATTCAAGTTTTGCAACAAGATTAATTGCCTTTGCTGCTTTAGAAGGTATTTTCTTTAGTAGTAGTTTCTGTTCAATTTATTGGATTAAAGAAAAAAATATTTTACAAGGGTTAACAAAATCTAATGAATTTATTTCAAGAGATGAGGGAATGCATAGAGATTTTGCTTGTGAATTATATAATCAATTAAAAGTCAGAGATGACTATAAGTTAAATACTAATAATAATATTATTAAACAAATTATAACTGAAGCAGTTGATATTGAAAAAGAATTTATTACAAAATCTATACCTTGTAATTTAATTGGGATGAATATTAAATCAATGTCTACATATATTGAATTTGTTGCTGATAATTTATTACAAACTCTTGAAATTGAAAAAATTTATAATGTTGAAAATCCTTTTGACTTTATGGAAAACCTAAGTCTGAACCAGAAGACGAACTTTTTTGAGAGTCGACCCACGCAGTACTCTGTTGCTAATTCTCAAAGAAACTTAAATGATATGCAACAGTTATCGATTGATGATGATTTCTAAAATCCAAAATAACTAATAAATTTAGTTAAATAACTATTATTAATTATATTTTTTTCTAATTCGTCATTAATATCAATTATTTCATATTGTTTTATTAATTGATTATCTATACATTCTTTTATAATATCATCAACTATTAATGTTGATAAATTATTTTCCAATACTTTATTTTCTATACATTGGTTTATAATACCATTAACGTAATTAGTCGAAAATTCATATATAGGATCTGTTTCTTCTTCATAGTTATTTTTTAATGACATATTATATTCTTTAATATGGTTATAATTTTTACTACTTAAATTATATTTATTTTTTTGTATTTTATATAATTTCTTTTTCCTAGAATTATTCTTTAACTCTTTTCTTTTTTTATAATTATTATATTTAACATCTTGTTTATTATTTAATTCAGATTTAAATCTATTTAAAATATCTGAATTTAATATTATTGATGTATTATTACAATTTCTCACATTTTGTACTCCATATATTTTCATATATAATAATGTATATTTATATATATCTTCTAAATTACTGTTTTTATATACTTTCAATATGTCTATTATTTTGTGTTTTTTTGTCCATTCACACATTTCACTACTAAGTAAGTCATCGTTTATTCTATGATAATTATATTTACTTTTGCTCACATAATATTTATTATTTTTACACTTAAATATATACACATTTAACATTACTTTTTATATATGATATATTATATTATATTAAATATAATAATATTTATATAGATATAATTATTATAACTCATGTCTATTTCGGAAGAATCAATAAATCTCACACAATTAATCAATATTATAAAAAATAATATAGAATTAATAAAAATATGTAAAAAGGATAAAGATTGTAATTGTATAAACAATATATTAAAAAAGTATGATGGTAATATAGATGAATTAAAACAATATATATACTTTGATAAAAATAAAAACTATACAAGAAATTTAATATCTACAGATAATGAATCATATTCATTAATGTTACTATGTTGGAATAAAAATAAATTTAGTCCAATTCATAATCATCCGTGTGATGGATGTTGGTTAAAAATAATACAAGGTTCTATACAAGAAATTAGATATAATATATCTGATAATAAATTAAATGAAATATATAATAATAAAACATCAGAAGGTGTTTTTTATATGCACGATTCAATAGGATTACATAAAATTGGAAATCCAGATATGAATATTGATGCGATCACAATACATTTATATGCACCACCATTTAATAAATGCAATTTATGGCCAGATATTGAAAACTCTAAGGAAAAAATAGAATCTGAATCAAAGTATGATACTATTAACGGTAAAAAAAATAAATAATTTAAGTATTTTTATAATAACAAATTTTTAATACAATTTTTATACAAATCTGTAATTTGTATAACATTTGTTTTATTAATATTTGTAATTATAGATATAATTTCTAATATATTATTATAATCATAGCTAGTATTATTATCATTTGTTAATAAATTAAAAATTTTATTGATTTGGATACTATTTTCTTTGTCAATTGTATATCTATTAATAATTGCTGATAATAATATTTCTTTTTCTATTGGAAACTTGTTGTTATAAAATAACAACATATTAGATAATGAAACAATATTAATAATATCTATTTTATGTAATATATTATTAATATCTTTTGCCTTTTTAAAAATACATATATTATTGTGGAATTTTTTTTGTTTTTCATTTGTAAAAGTTTTATTACACCCGTCACAGTTATTCATTTGTAAGTTATCTTATATTAGTATATATAAGATAAATTAATCAATTTTTTAATACAAAAAAAAATTGATTTTTTTTTATGTACAATTATATTAGTGACTTATTTCATTAAAAACCAAAAAAAGTATCAAATGTCGCATCAAAAAGCAGTAGGAAACAGTATGGGTTTGTACGAGGAACATCATCATAAATATGATGAAGGTCAAGTATTTAACTTGAGAATGAAAAATGATTGTAACTTGGGTGCATATCGTAAAGTGTACCACGGAGAAGTTGAAGCATTGATGGATATTGATTATCCTAAAGTTAATGAGACTGTAAAGTTGAATTTTCTTCGAGAACAGTTTGTTCTTGGAAAACGGCATCCTGAAGATATTGTATTCTTGGCAGTTGATTCAAATGTTGCGTGTCAGTATGACGTTGTAGAAGGATTGTCGAACATTCGAGAAAATCTTGTTAAAAATGGATTTTCTGAAAATGCTTACATTATCTTAATTGATACGTATGTAAGTCGCCTTGAGAATGAGTACAAGTTGGAAAACCCCTACAAGTACATGGATGTTAACATGAATAATATTGAAAAGTATTTATCATTGGTTAATGGGGATATGATGTTTGATGATAACATTGTGGATTATATCCATAACGTTGATCAATCAACTGCGTACAAGTTGATGTATGAAGAGGAAGTTAAATATTACTCTGGTGAGAAATATTATTATGGGAAATTGAAAAATGAGATCAATGATAATGTTCAACTGGAAATTCTTCTGAAATTTCGTGATCATTATGTTGGAAGTTCATTGGTGTTCTTCACAAAGGATAATGGATTGAAGAAAAAATGTCGTGTCGAAGGTGTGTTTACTGAGTTGAAATAAAAAAAAAGGGTAAAAAAAGAAAAAAAAATAATATGTTATATGTAAAAGTATAATGTATTTGTTTTTTTGTTTTATTTAAATACATAATTTATATATATCTTCTTCTGTTAATTTATTTGGATTATACTTATTTGCAGTATAGTATTCTGCAATTTTCCATAATATTGGTAATTTCTTTGGTAATAATAATTTTCTTTGTATAAATCGTTGAATAATTTCTGAACTTTCTGTATAAATTCCACAATAGTTTTCATATTCTTCATAATCAAATAATCCTCCACATAAATAACAACGATATATAGCCTCAGGATCACAAGCATATATATTATTAATACATGAATCACATCTAAAATTATAAAGTTCATGTTTATAACTCATTCTTTATATATTATTTTATAAAAAAATCAAATTTTTTTATTAATGGTTAATAAATATTTATCATGTTTAAATTATATGTTGTTTTTCTACCATTTACTTTTCTTGATAAACTTTTACTTATATTATTAGTAATATTAGTTAAAAATATTGGTTGTGATAAGATATTTTTTATTTTATTAGTAACACACCAGTCATTATATATAGTATAAAAAACATTACCTAATACTTTTACATTACCAGTATATTCATTATTATTAATCTTTCTTTTAATATAATCTAAAAAGTTAATACAATGATTTTCTGGATATTTAAATCCAGATACAATATAATATGTAATATTTTTACTTGGTAAATATTCAACACAATATGAAAGAATTATATTTTTAAATTGTTGATTATTTAAACTAATTAAATTATTTTTTTTACAATAATCTTTATACATTTTTTTAAATATTGTTGCTGCAAATTTATTTGTTGTTAATGTTAATTCTCTATCTTTTGGCTCTTTAGTTAATTGATCTCTTAAATGATCTATAAATAAATGTGGAGATTGTTTTTTTTCAATTATTGGTATAATTATTTCTTCTTTTATATTATATTGTAAATCTAAATTAATATCACTTTCATTCATTATTAATTTAAATTCACCATTTATATTAGTATTATTATTTTCAATTAAATTCGTTACTTTTGATTTCATTACACAATTAATTTGTTTAGAATTTTTAATTTCGTTAACTAAATCATTTTTAACATTTTCTTTTACAATATTATATTCAATATTATCAATAATTTTTGATTTTAATTCATTTTCTTCTAAATTTTTATTAATAGTATTTATAATTTTTGATTCTATAGTTTTTGATATTTTTTCTTCTATTTTATTAATAATACTTGTTTCATCTATATTATAATTATTTGTTCTCTCTTTTTTTAAATTTCCATATTCTTCTTCAAATATGTTTTCATCTTGATATATATATGTATCATTATATTTTTCTTCTTCATATGTAATTAATTTTGGAATAATTGGTTCTTTATTAAAATATATATCTTGATAAAATCTTATAAATTTATTTGTTACATACATATTATTATTATCATTATTACAATAGTGATCTAATAGTTTAATCAATAATTCATAATTAATTCTATAATTTTCTTTACCAATATTAAATTGTTTTAAATATGAAAATATTAAAGATTCCATATGTTTTGAGTTTTGAACTGGTAAATAATAACATAAATAATATGTGTCATCCTTTGTAGTTGAAGTAACATTAAAACTAGATATTCTACTTTTTGGGTCAGAAATAGTACAACCTAATTTAAATTCATTTAATTTTGCCTTTCTTTTATTTGTGACAACATATATAAAACCATTAACTGTTAATGGTGTTTTATATATAATGTTTTCCTTTAATACTTTATTTTTATGTAAATGTGTTTGAATTATTTTATCTTTCTCTTCTAATAATTTATTTGATTCATTTAATTGATATTGATTTTGATATTCAACATAAAATTTAAATATCTTTTCAAGTTCTATATAATATTCTCTAATTTTTTTTGCTTTTTTTGTTCTTAATAACATTAAACTTAATTTAAAACAATCTGGTGATACAATTAAATGTTTTGTCTTATTATGTGTATTTACTTCTTTATTTCTAAGTACCTCTAGGGTACACTTAGAACTTTCTTGAAATTCTTTATTATTTATTAATTTATAATCTATATTTTCTTCAAAATTTTCTTTAAGTAAATTACTGTATGATTGTTTATTTTTTTTTAATTCATTCGCATCATACCCAATCCAAATTAACATATCATTATCAATATATAACCATTTATCATTTTCAATATTATTATATAATTTATCAAAATTTAGTTTATTTATATCATATCCAATTATATTTAATAATTCTTTAATTGTTAATTTTCCATTATTTTCTTTAATTATATTAGTTATTTTATCTTTATTAAATAATTGTAGTTGATTCATTTTTCTTTTTTATTTATATAATAATATAGAACTTTATATTTAAATCTAAAATTAAAAAAATTAAAATAGAAATTATACATTAATTATTCATATTATTCAACTATCTCTTCAAGAAACTGTTGATATTTATTTTTTTTAGGAATTAATTTTACTCCAATATTACAAGACTCTATTTCATCATAAAACTGTTTAATAGACCATGTAGATGGTATCTTAACAATTTCTGTATTATCACTACAGTAGTTACATTTGTATATATTATGCTCTTCATTCACTGTTGCTTTCTTATTACACTTTTTACAAACATAGATATCGTACTTGTCACTATGGTCAATAAACTTCTCTTGTAAGAAATTAATAGAATTAGTAGCCAATGCTTGTACTTCCATCTCACCCATCTTTAATCCTCCTGAACTTGATTTTCCATCTAAAGGTTGTCTCGTTAAAGCGTCTGTTGGGCATGTTTTGTGAGAATAGACCGTGTCTATAGTAAACTTTTGTAACTTTTGATAATAAATAGGACCAATAAAGATTTCGGCATCAATATACTTACCAGTCATACCATTGTATAATCTTTCGGTACCATTTCTATTATAACCGACACTTTGTAAAGTATCTGCAATTTCATCAATATCTACAGACTTAAACATAGTATTATCAGTTAGATAACCTTTTTCTGCACATATTTTAGACAACATAGTTTCAAATATAACACTCATAGTCATACGAGTAGGAATACTAAATGGATTAAATATAATATCTGGTTTAAGTCCTTCTTTTGTAAACGGCATATCAGCATCACTATAAGTAATACCTACGGTTCCCTTCTGCAGGGAATCCATATACTTTCATATATGGCTGGACTGTATCTTAAGCAGAATCTGGCTGTTTAAACCATCATTTTCCACCCATATCCGTTCAGTCTCTGAGACCCTATCATATGCTAACATAGCGCACGTAGATAGTAAGCCTGCGGATTATCCAATCTTTAACATTATTACCATTGGGTACGATTATTAATCGTGTTCCTCTAAAATATTTCTATTTTAGAGTGGTAGTTAAAGCTCTAAGGAAGTTCCCGCAACAAGATATGTCGCAAATCTAATAAATTAGATTCACTAGCTAGATTACACTTTTAATGCTAGCTATTTCGGGCCAGAAGTTAACCCGATCGTGAAGAATTACCTGTCCAAACTGGTTTTCCATTTTTTCGTACCATAAAGATACCTGTAGAAACAGTTGGGCAATAAACTTTACATTTTTTATTAATATAATCAATTTTTGTAGATTTTGTAGTATTACATATTGAAGGCTCATTGCATTTAATATCTTTAATTACTGAAATTCTATATTGATTAGTTTTTCTTATAGTTTTATTATTTTTAATTGTTAGTTCTTCACCAGACAATCGTTTAATTGACATATTTGAACTATATCCAGAATGAATAGTCAATTTTTGAAAATCATTAGCTAATTGTTCTGAACCAGTATAATATTCATATGAGTTACCATTTTTATATCCATCACCCGAAAGTAATGAATATAATAATATTTTACATTGTTTTTGACTTAATTTCCATACAAAGTCTGGTAGATATTTATTAATACCTTTTCCGAATTGTCTTAAATATTCAGTTAAAATTCTATTACAATTTAAATAATAGTAATTTTCTTCATTTTTATAAATTTTATATGAAAATTCTAATTTTGGTAGAATTTCATTTAATTTATCTTTAATTACTTGTTTATGTGCTGATATACGCACTTGATTTTTTCCATCAATATGACCTTCAGCTAAATAAATTCCAAGGAATTCTAACCATAAGTTCATATCTAATGTTTTTTCATCTTCGTCATATCTTTTATAACGTCTATTTTGATGTTTATAAGATGGTAAGATAAATATTTTTATATCATTATTTGAATTTATACAATTCTTTTTACAATAATATGTATTATTATTAATATTATTTACTTTTTCTAATTGAAAATCTTCATTTCTATCATATTTTAAATATAATTTATGATTTAATGTACATGTTATATCAAATTGTCTTGATTCTACATTATATAATTCACCATCATGTTCAAATTCATGAACTTCTGATGGATTTTCGTATTTTAAAACACCATCATCACTAATAGCAATTTTATCTGTAGTTGTTAATTTATTAATAGGCAACCACCCATTTGAAGTAAGTACATCATGATCTTCTGTTAAACAGAATTTATCACCAATAGTACATTTTCTTACACTTCTATAAATAATTTTGCAGAATTGATTATCTTCTTCATTTCTACTAATTATAACATTATGTATATATGCTGGTTCATTACCTTTATAAATAACACTATGGTCAGTATATTTAAAATTACCAACAACGTCATTTTTATTTAATTTTGATATTTTTCCAATAATTACATCACCATATTCAATTAATGTTTTTACTGGTACAATACCATTAACTAATTTTTCATAATTAGACCATGCTTTAATATCTAATGTATCTAATGGATCAGGTTTTTTAAATTCTTCATTTTTATCTAATTCAGTTTTTTCAAACGAAAAGTGAGAAGTTGTAAATAAACCTCTATCAATTGAAGATTGATTCATAATAATAGAATCCTCTTGATTATAACCTCCATAAACCATAATAGCAATAATAGCATTAGCACCAATAGGTGGAATATATTTATTAACAATAGTTTGAACTAAAGGTGTTTCATTATAAACTTGGAAATACATTTCTTTATAAGATTTGTCAGGCCAATTTAAACAAGGCCATCCACAAGTTTGTTTAACTTGATTTGTTTGGAAAACAACTCGAGCAGCTTGATTGTGGTTAGCAAATGGACTAGTTAATCCTGGAATACCCAAGATTGCTTGAGGTATATCTAGATGTGTATACCTTTTCAAAGGATTGGAAATATCTTGTTTAAAAACTTCCAAATCACTTGCTAATAAACAATTTTCATGTTCTTCTGCTGAAATATATTCAATAATTTGATTATCGAGTAAATATTTGAACGAAAGTTCTCCAGTATTCAACTTATTAATATGATCTTTATTTAATTTAATATATTGTTTAAAATTTTCATGTTTATAGTCTTTATCTTTTGTATTATTATATACAATAATTAATGGTCTTGCAATTCTACCAATATCAACCCATAAATATATTTCGTTTGTTAAAATATCTGTAGCAATGGTTGTTAAATAATGTAATTGTTTATTTCTTCTTAAATCTCTATATTTATTTGCAAAATTATACATTTCTCTACAGCAACCTATCCAATCACCATTAACAAACACTTTTGCCAATTGATTATCATAAATTGTTGAATTCGATAAATTTTTATCTAATTTTATTAATTCTTCATCAGCTTTTAAAATTTCTTTTAAAATTTCACTTGAACTTGATAAACAAATATATGCACTTATTGCCATTTGTTTTTGCATACCAACTTTTTCACCAGTATCTGCAGATTGTACACAACATGTATAACCAGTCATTGATGAATGAAATCGTCTCATTTCGTTTGCACGAGATGATTGTTTAGCACTACTTGTATTTGTAGTATTTATATTTCTTAATGTACTAATGACATTTAATTGATTTTTTCGATGCAATTGTTGTGATGATAAACGATTAGGAACTTGTTTTCGTTTAATAGAAATCGTTTTATCACCTGTAATAATTGCTTGAATTAATGCTCTTTCAAAATCATGACCACTAATTGCGTTTTTAAATGTATGTTGTAAATTAATATATTGAAAACTATTGTTTTTAAATTCTTTAATAAATTGTCTTCTTAATTGTTGAACAATGGCAAAATTAAATTGAGTTTTAAATATTTTAGCATATGATACACCAGCAGGATTAATTCTTTTATTTTTATATGAATCTCTATCTGTTGATGGATATATATTTAAATGTACCATTAATATTCTGTTAATTAAATGACCTAAAAATCTTACTTTATTATATCTATCGTCTTTAGTTAAGCCAATGTGTGGTAAAATATCTTTATCTAATATTTGTAATACCATACTGTTTGAATATTTTCTTACATTATCTCCGGTATTATAATAATTATTAATATATTTTCCAATTAATTCTAATATATCTGTTTGATTATATATATTGTTTGCTGTTTCCATATTAGGATATTTACTATCAAATGATTTTTTTAATATATTTATCATCTTCTTTATTTTAATATTTGATGTATCCAATGAATATGTAATATGTTCAATAATCTCTTTGTCATTACATATACCAAATGCTCTGAATAATACGTAAAATGGTATCGAAATATCTCGAAATTTATTATTCGTAATCTCAAATGTTAGCAAATTTCCTACTAATAATTTCGTATATATAATTGATGAATTCTCAAAGTTGTCTCCCGGTTTAGAAATGATGTCACCTCTACAAAGTTCATTTTTATGACCTACGTTTTTAAATTCTCTGGGAGAATTGAACGTCATTGACTCTATATTATCAATGCACCACTCATTTCCCTTGATTATAAAATATCCTCCTATATCGGTAGGATCTTCATTTAATTGAATCAAAGTTTCCTTCGATTTATTATAAGTATTACAAAGCTTACTTTTTACCATAATTGGAATTTTAGCAATCTTATGTCTTTGAATAAATTCTTCTTTTACTTTAGGCGGTCTACCATCTTTAAAATATGCAGTTGCTGTAATTTTAGCATCAATAAACATAGGTGAACTATATGTTAAATCTTTTAAATGTGCTTCATTAGGAGTTAAACATTGATTTTTTAATGTATCATAATTAATAGTTTCTGGAGGTGTTAACTCCACATTATATATATCAGTATTGATTAAATATTTACTTATAGATATGTCTTCCTCTGTCTTATCTCTTTCATTATTTATTTCAACCTGTATTTTGAACCCTTTTGACATTATTTGCTCGATTCCGTTAGAGTTGAATTCATTGATTGAATCTATATGATGTTTGATTAAACTATTAGGTTTAACCAATAAACTATTAAAAATAGCTATTAAATCATTAGAATTTTCAATATCTAAATTATTTGTTTCACTCATAATTTAAGATATTAGTAATTCTATTATATATATATAAATCATATATTTAAAATCAAATTTAAATATATATATAATTTCATATTAAATACATATTGTTATATATTTAATATATAAAAGTAAAAATTAAAAGTAAATTAAGATGGAAATTATTAATAAAGAAGGTATTAAGAATATGTTATCAATTGGTGAATTTATTATAAAAAATGATTATAATGTAAAAAGTATATTTGTTGATAAATTTTATGATAATATTGAAAATGATAAGTGGATTTATATTGATGAAACATTAATTGAATGGATTGGTTATAAAACTAATGGTAAACAAAAATATTTAAATATTATTAAACAAAATTTTAAAGAAATTATAGATTATAAAATATATAATAATGCAGAATTTGATAAAATAGATGGATTATTTTACTCACCCCCAGAGGTGAGTAAAAAAGATGAAGAAAATAGAGGAGGCGCATTAAAACAACATATTATATTATCTCCAAAATGTTTTAAAAAATCATTAATGTTGTTAAAAACATCAAAGGCAAACTTAATAAGAGAACATTATATAGATATTGAAGATTTATGTAAAGATTATATGAAATATCAATTATTATATTCTAATAAACAATTAGAAGAAAAAACAAATGAATTACAAGAAACTATGGAAGAATTAGAAGAAGAAAAAACTAATAAAAGTAAATTAGTATACCAAATTATAAATATTAAAAAATTAGACAAAATTAAAGGGAATATATATATTGCAACAAACGAGGGTAATACATTGAAATGTATACAAAAAATAGGACACACAAATAATTTAAATAAAAGATTAAGTAGTTATAATACAATGATGATAAATGGAGAACGATTTTATTATATATATACACATGAATGTAATAACCCACCGTTATTAGAATCAATATTAAAATTTATGTTATCTCCATTTTTATATAGAAGTGAATTATTTAACATTGATCAAAATTCTTGTATATCATTAGTTGATAATATTTGCAAACATTATGATTTAATGGTAGATAGTATAAATAATTATATCGATACTGATTTAAAAAATGAAATAATATTAGAATCTGATATCGTTAAACATACTAAAAATAATACTAACAATACTACTAATAATTTATCCACCCCTGTTGAATTAAATGATACAAATTGTAAAGAAATTATTTATGAAGGTATGTCATTATTTATATGTAATATATGTAAATTATATACATGTAAAGAAAAATCAGTTATTAAAAGACATTTAGAAAAGGAAAACAAATGTATTAATAACCATATTGAAAATATTAATTTAGATGATATAGACACAGTTAAAAAATTAATTACAGTAAATAAATTAGAATTTTATTCATGTGAATTATGTAATAATGCAATATTTAAAACAAAAAGAGGATTAGAAAGGCATTTAAATTCAAAAATAAAATGTAATGAGATATTTGAATGTGAAAATTGTTGTAAAATATTTTCTCAAAAATATATGTTAGTTAATCATTCAAAAACTAAATGCATTAAAGATAAACATAAAGTATTAGATGAAAATAATAATATACAAATTTATAAAGATGGCGATAATTGTGAATATGTAATATATAATAAACTTAAATTATATATTTGTTCAAGATGTAAACAAATGTGTAAAACTAAACAACAATTATCATTTCATTTATATAAAAAAATTACATGTGAAATAAATAATGAATCATTAGAATTAAATACAATTATAGATGTTGAAAACTTAATTAAAAAATATAATATATTATTATATTCATGTGAATTATGTAATAATTATACTTGTTGTTCAAATTCTGAATTAAATAGACATCATAATTCAAAAACACCATGTAATGAAGTTTTTAAATGTGATAATTGTTTATATACTTTTAAAAACATGCAACAATTAAAAATGCATAAAAAAAATAAAAATACTTGTATTAAAGATATGTATAAAGTTTAATTTATAAAGTTTTTTTTAATTTATTTATGGATGTGCAGCTATAATAGCATCTGCAGCAGCAGTCATAGTAGTTGCAGCAGTAGACATTGCACCAGCTGCAGCAGTCATTGCAGTTGCAGAAATACCTATAGATACTCCAGCATCATTAACAGTAGTTGCTGCAGTTGTAATATTTGATGCAGCTGTTGTAATATCTGTTGCAGCAGTTGACATATCTGCTGCAGAAGTTTCTATACTTGTTGCAGCATCTGTAATTGCTGTTGCTGCAGCTATTAATGCAGCCTCTGATCCACTTGCAATTGGAACTCCTTCAGCCCATGAGATTGAACCTAATGCACTAACTGATGTATTTTGTGTAACAGAATTTGAACCAACGTATTCAATTGTTAATGCTACTATATCACCAATCGCAATGATTTTATTACTTAATAGTGTGTCTACGTTTAATGTCATAGTTGAACTAATATAACCAGAAATTAAAACTTCTGTTGTTGGAGCTATTGTTACCGATTTATTTTCTAATGAATATTCAGACCCTGCATTTGCGTGTACTGGTAACCAAGTAGGGGCAGAGCTAGTTGGATTTAATAATAATCTCCACAATACTATTAAATATTCTTTTTTATTTGCCATATGGTTTAAATTTATATTTATGTTTTTTAATAATAAACCATCGTTATCTGACTCGTTTTTTAATAATATAATTGACTTATGTTCATTGAAATTATCCACGTGACATGGTCTATCTTCTGAACTATTTATTGAATAATATTCTGACATATTGTTTAAATATTTATATATATATATTATTATATATATATAAAAATAAATTTAAAATTAATTATTTCTAACTAATGTTAACTATTTCTATTTATACAATAAAAGAATATATTGATAGGTTAAATTCAATTTAAATATATATTTATTATTATATATAAATATGTTTAATAGTATTACTAATAAATTTAAACATAAAAAGGTTAGTAATTATAAAAAATATTCAAATATTTGTGATAAAGATGAAACTGAATTTAAAATATATGTAGAAAAATGTGATAAAGAAGGAAAATTGGATTTATTACATAATATGTATAATTTCTATTGGTATCAAAAAAATGGTATGAAAAAATTTGATAATTTTTTAAAAATTTTAATTAATTCAGGTGTTGATATAAATTCTTATCATAAACTAGATATATTTAAAAAAGATAAAAGTTTTCCTAAGACACATATACTTAATAATATTATTTTATTACAGCGGATATTATCGGGAAAAAATGTAATAAATATAATGGAAATACTTTTACAAAATGGTGTAGATATCAATTCTAAGAATACAAATGGTGACACTATTCTAATGTTTTATATTAAGTATTATGGTCATGTAGATACACAAGTGACTATAGAATGTTTAGTTTCACATGGAGCAAAAATAAATCAACAAAGTAATAATGGAAATACTGCATTAATTATCGCTGCAAATGTTGGTAATATAAATGCCGTTAAAACCTTATTAGATCTTGGTGCAAATCGTGATATACAAAATTATAATGGTGAAACTGCAATAGTAAGAACATATGATAAAATTAAATCTTGTTATGCATACGATGAACCTAATGATAATTTTGTAAAATGTATTAATGTATTAAAAGTAGATTATGATACGTAATTTATTAAATATTATGTTTTATTTTCATAATGTAAATAATAAAAAAATTATTAATTATTTATATTATTTATGATATAAAAATATATTTATTAAAATGAGATTCGATATATTGAATAAATCTGTCATCTTGTTTTAAATCTTTTTTTAATTTATTTAAATATGAACTATATATAATTTGTTCTTCTGTATGTAAATTTTGTAATATATATTTATATTTATTCTTAAATTTATCTTCCGAAAGTGAATTATTAATACAACCAAGGGTATCTTTTTGTAGCTTATCCATTAGTATGATATTATTATATTATATCATAATTATAAATCAATTTTTTTTATAATATTAATCACACCTATGGTGTGGTATTTGTCACAATTTGTGCATTAGATGTATCTATTGATACTAATAATGTTTGAATTGCAGCTTGGATTGTTTCTAAATTTGCAATCGATGTTTCGATTGATGCTAATGAAGCTGCCATAGCAGTATCTACTGCAGGTGTAGCTAAAGGACCTTCAGACCATGTTATTGATCCTAACCCACCAACTGTTGGGTTTTGTGTAGAAACTGTAGTTCCAACATATTCTAAAGTAAGTGCAACAATATCATTTTCACCAATAATTTTATTATTTAAAATAGTATCAACATTCAGTGTTAATGTTTCACTTATATATCCAGTTAATAATACTTCAGTATTTGCATCTGTTGTAATTGTTATTTCTTCGTCTGAATATTCAACTATAGAATTTGCATGTGTACTAACCCATGTTGGTGTAATATCAGTTATAGGATTTAATATTAATTTCCATGTAACTACTAAATGTTCTTTATTATTATTCTTAAAATTTAAATTAATATTAATATTTTGTAAAATTACATCAACTGTTGATGTATTTTGTAATAATAATATTGATCTATGATTATTAATTGAACTTACATAAGTTGTATTATTTTCAGAACTGTTTATTGAAAAAATATATGACATTTTTTATATTATATATTATATATAATAGTTAATTATTATAAAAAAATAATACTGTTTGTTAATTTATATATTTGTTTAACCAAAATATGACTTATCATTCTCAACCCATGAAATTGTCCCCCTAATTCTAGATGAACCTCCTGCATATTCTACACTTAGTGTTATAATATCACCCTTTGTGAATTTATGGTTATCTAATAAATTAGTTAAATCAATAATTTCAGTTTTATTACTATATCCACTTGTCAATATTCTAGTTTTTTCTGTAAACATAGTAGAATTAATATCAGATTCATCAATATCAATATCTAGATTTAAAATTAATTTCCATAAGAATACTGCTTCAGTGTCATTATAAATACTAATATTTTTTAAAATTAAATCTCTATCATTGACATTTTTAATGTTTATTAAAGATTTATGTTCACCAAATGTATGTAATATTGTTGCTAAATCTACAGGTGTGCTTTTTGTAAAATTATTAGACATTGTATATATATATATAATTATATTTAAATTATAATTCACCATTTTGAATTGAAATTAAATGTGTAATAATGATATATAATAAATTATTTCTATTACTTGTTCGTTTATTTTTTGGACCATGTAAATATAATATAAAATTATCCATACATTTATAAGAATAATCCATATCAATGTTTTTAAGTTGTATAAATAAATTATCAAACGATGGAAAAATATTCAATAATAAATACATTTGTGCATTTTCTATATCATTATGACGTTCTATTAATGTTATCATTTCTGTTATATAATCACTTGCACATCGTTCTAAACTTAATAACATATCCTCTTTAATTTTTTGTTCTTTATAATATGATTTATTTTGTTTTGCAAGAAATGTACTATCTAATTTCATTTTAGCTTGTATAGCTTCTTGATCTAGACGTTTTAAATCATTATCACTAAACTCAATTTTAGTTTCTGGTTCTGAAAAATTACCAGAAGTTAAAAAATATTTTACTAATGATTTTATATTATAACCTATAATTAATCCATTAGGTCTTACAAATTTAAATACATGTTTTCCTAATTTATTTAACATAATCGGGTCATATTTATTTAAATTAGTTTTTTGTTTTTTATTTTGTATATTTTCATCAATTACCATATTTCTTTTTTTATCCATTATATTTTTTTTTATATATTAAATTAATAACCTATATTTTAATATATAAAAAAAATAATGTGTGTTAAAATTACATGTTTGTGTATTAGTATATTTTTGTTTTTATATATTTTATACATTTTTATACAAGCTAAAAAAAATTGATAATTAAACATTAATTTAAATATATATATATACCATTAATATTAAAATGTATAAAAAATATAAAATTCCAACCAGTTGGTTAAATGTTGATAATGTTGGAAATGTTGTAGAATTTACTAATTTAATACCAATGAAAGTATTATTAAATAATAAATTTATACCAAACTTAAAAAAAGAAGATTATTGGACACCAGAAATATTTTTAAATAAAAAGAATTTAAATATTGGTATGATAATAGATTTAACTAATACTACAAAATATTATGATGGAAATAATGAATTAGAAAATGTTAAATATTTAAAATTAGCGTGTGAAGGGTATAATTCACCACCAAGTGAAGAAATATTTATAAAATTTAAACAAATAATTATTGATTATAATAAATCAAATAATGATAATATAGCAATACATTGTACTATTGGATTTAATCGTACCGGGTATTTAATAGTTAGATATTTGGTAGAAGTATATAATTTAAAACTTAACGATGCATTAAATATTTTTGCAAATGCAAGATCCCCCGGAATATTAAAATACTCATATATTGATATTTTATGTGATTTATATAATGAAGATAAAAAAAATATTAATTATCCAATTTTACCTGAATGGGCAAAATCTAAATATAGTTAATATATATAGTTAATATATATAGTTAAAATAACTTTTCTGTTAATTGATAAATTTCATTTATTATTAAGTTATATAATTCTTCATATTTTTTTAAATAATTTTTATATAATATATTTATATCCATAATTTTAGTAATAATTTCTATAAATGAATTATAAGTTTTTTGATTGTATATATTACTTAATTTGAAATTACTTAAACTAATATTGATTTTTAAATCATCATCTTTTATATTAATTAATAATTTTTTAATATCATCTATCTGTCTACTTAATGTATATATTTTTTTTAAACTATTGTAATCTATTTCATTTTTAATATTATTAAGTTTTGTAATAATATTATTTTTTAATATAGATATATCTTCTATATATTTTTCTTCTAATTCTACTTTTTTTGAATAACTATAATTTAAATTTATTTTATTGCATATTAATTCAATATAATCATATAATGATTCTTTACATATATATTCATTATATAATTTCTTAGCATTAACTGCGATATCTTTACATTTATCATCATTTTTTTTACACCATTCAATTGTTTCAATTAAATTTGATAAATCTGATTTAATTGGTATATGATCTACATATGGTACTAATAATGGAAAGTACCATAATTTATCAGCAATTACCGTAGAGTCAACTTTTAATATTACACAATTCATATTCATTAAAAATGCATATCTATTAGCGGCACTGTGTCCTTGGATATATAATAAATACTTATATTTTGATTGATCTGTAAAAGGTACAAAATTTTCTTTACCCGCTTTAAAATCAAAGTCTTTTGGTTTAATATATGTTATAGGTTGATCTAATATTTTTTTATCTCTTATGTTCCAAGAAGTTAATTTAGCATCTAAATATTTAATATTATCATCTTTTAAATCGTGTGATATTTGTGCAATATGTAATCTTTGATTAGTTTCAACAGTTGTTCCACCACCCGTTGCTGAACCTCTAAAGAATGCAATATTTTCTTTATCTTCCCATGAAACTTGTAATTTTTCTAAATTTTCTTTAGTATATTTATCATTACATTTTAAATTATTTGTATTTTTAAAATGAAAACAAGATTGAGGATATATGTTATTACTTGATAATAACCAATCTTCAACGCAAGGAAAAGGTATGTCAGCAAAAACATCAGATGTATAAAAACTTAATATTGGTGTATAAGAATTATATTTATTTCTAGTTAATTTTACATCATCATTTATGTTTTTATCATATTTATTAAACATAAATCCATATGGTTCTGATAATGTCTTTTTTAATTGTGGGTAGTCTCTTTTATTTAAAAAGAATTCACAATTAGGTATTTTTCTATTTTTACATACATTATCTAATAAATCTCTTAATTCCATTAAATATTGATCGCTAATAAATTGATTACCATTTCTGTTATAAGTACAAAATTCATTATCAAGTATATTACTATTTACCCACCATTTTTTTATATCTCTAATTATATTTTCTTTTCTATATACTGTAAGTTTTTCTTTATAATATGTACCTATGGTTCCATCAGAAGAATCAAATTTCATATTATCGCTCCAAGTATTTGTATAATCTTTGTTTACAAATTGTGAAAATATTACAACTTTTGAATTTCTTATCATTACAAAAATACCAGATCTCATATGATTATACATATAATTAAGAGTATTTAAAGTAGATTCTAAATTTATATTTTTATAAAATTCTAAATTAAATAAATCATCAATTTGTTTAGAAATTTTATAATTAGTATCTGATAGAAATATATTTTTGTTTAATGAATTCTTTTTACTTATAATTTCACTACCAATAGAAACATAATCATATAATTTTGGTAATAAAATTGTTTCTATTTGATTCCAATCTATTAGTGTGGTAAAAATATGTTGTAAATTTTTATATTTAGGATTTGATTGATATTTACATAATTCTTTTGAAAAAGATAAACATTCATCTACATTTTTAAAAGTTGGCAATTTATCATTTTTTATCAACTTTTTCCATTCTGGGTTTTCTTCTTTTGAATATGCAAACATACCTCTAGTATTTTTAATATTTGAATTATCTAATTTGTTATTTAAATAATTTAATGAATTTATTAAATTTAAATTAATGTTAAATTCTTTTTTAATCCTATTTAAATGTATTTCTTTTATATTTTGATTAGAATTATTAATATCATTAATAAAATTTGTTAAATATTCAAATAGTTTATTTATATAGAATTTAATTAAATGATCATCATTAATATCCATATCATCTTTAATATCGATAAAGTTATATTTATTTAATATATTAAGAATTTGTAAATAATATAATTTTATTTTTTTGTCATCTGTAGTATTTTCAAACTTTTTATTTAATTTAGAAATACTATAGTATAATTCATCAATATCTTCGTTATATTTATTATCTATAATAATATTATATGGGTCTTTTTTTTTACCACCTTGGATTTTTGAAGGAATTGTTATAGATGTCATATTTTTTTCTATATATTATAGTTAATGTTATATATATTAAATTAAATTAAAAATCAATTTTATATATAAAAATAAATAAAAAATAAAAAAAGTCTTAATATATATAACATACAATGAGTACAAAATTAACAAATAAAAATAAGAATATTTTATTAGTATTGATTTTCATATTAGTTTTAAATATATTATTAATGGTATTTACTGTTGCATTTAATAATACTACAAACAGGTCATATGATAAAGATAATAATTTTATTATAACGCCACATTGGGAAGAAATTGCAAATGGGTTATATTTCACAACTACTACATTTTCAACTGTTGGTTATGGCGATTTATCACCAATTCAATGGTGGTCAAAATGTATTATAAGTATAGAACAAATAATAATTATATACCTTTCAATTGATGCTTTTTCTACATATGTTGATATTAAACTAACTAGTTAAATTTTGATATTTTAGATAAATAGTCATATATATACAAATAAAAAATTGAATTTTTATTTGAATAATAAGTATATATACTATTATAATACTATAAAACAAATAAATAAAAGTTCTAATCATAAGCATGTCTAAACAAGATTATTTAACCCCTGAACAAATTATTGAATCATATAAAAAATATGGCAATGACTTCATTGTGATTGATATTGAAGGTGCAAGGCCAAATAATGTAAAAAAACCATTAGTATGGTATATTAATATTAATTTTAAATCACCAAAATCTAAAGATTTAGTGAGACCAGTAATTAAAATTTTAAATTTAACTGCTGCAAGATCAATTCAAGTACCAGCAGACAGACAATATGAACAAGTTAAAATGGCAGTGCGAAGAGATGATGAAAATAATCCAAATTCTAAATTCGGAGAAGCTATGGAGATTGTGTGTAATGTATATAAGGAAAAAATTAAAAAGTTGGTAAAAGATAAAGTTATCAGTGATGATACAGATGATTTAAATTCTAAGATTTTTCCATCTGTTAAACCACAGACTCCTATGCAAACTACAGCAAAGGATAAGGAAGGAAATACAGTAAAGTTAGATAATCCAATGTTTTACTTCAATCTTAATTATAAAAGATATGATTTAGATGAACTTAAGAATTTACCAAAAATGAAAGATATGCAATATGAACCGGCTTATATTAAGAATTTTGATATTAATATTTTCGATATTGAAAAACCATTACCAAAAAATAAATTTGAGTTAGCAACTGTATGTCAAGATGAAGAAGGTGTACTTGTTAATAATTCCAATGTTCATCAATTTTTAAAATCACATAGTATTCTATCTGGTTCTATTATGCTTCAAGGTATTAGTTCTAAAAATTCATTTAATTTAAATACAAGATTTTTCAAATCATTATATGTAAAGAAAAGTAATTATGATAGTAATGTAAATGATGGATTTGATGATGATGATATGAGTGAAATGATGGAATTTGCTAATAACTTAAAAATAACTGGTAAGGCAGAAGAGAAGGAAGAAAAGGCAGAAGCTGTTGAAGAAGAGATCGATGATGAAGAATCAGAAGAAGAATCAGAAGAAGATGATGAAGAATAAATAATACATATATTACATAATAAAAAATTAAAAAAACAAAATAAAAAATATATTTTTTTTCATTTAATAAAAGAAAATAGTACAACTGTTTTCAATTCCTCCTTTTTTTTTATCACAAGTATTAAAATTATTTTTGTAATTTAATTCAATTTGGTTTTTTGTAAATATAACTTTATCATCGTTTAATATAGAATATGGATATAGTGTTATCTCATCTTTCTTTTTTATTGTTATTAATTTAGAATAGATATTATATATGCTATCATTTAATTCATTATTAATTTCCATTTTAAATAATATTATATATAATAATAATTATTTTTTTAATATTATTATATATAATATTTATAACTTATTTCTAAACTTTAATTGAAATATTTTAATATTTTTATTTAATATTTTCCATTCTGATTCCCATATAGTTACTAAATTATATCCCAAATCTTTAATTATTTTTTCCCTTTTTAAAGTATTTTCATATAATTCTTTATATGTTTTATTACATACCTCGTTCATATCATCTTGTTTAAATTTGTTTGGATTACCATGCCAATAATCACCATGATATTCATAAATTGTATTATTTTCTTTACAATATCCATCTGCTTTAAAATTTGTATTTTTAATTAAATATTCACCACCATTTGAAGCATGTTGAATATTTATATTATAGTATTTTTCTAAAAATAATAACCATAATATTTGAGATTTAGAAAAATTATTATTACAACATTTAGGACATAATGTACCCCTTAAATGATTATTTGGTATTTGTATAAATTCACCATGTTTATCGCATATAATAATAATATTTTTTTTAGAATGTATATATATAACTTTAGAATAATCATATATATTATTATGAACTACTTTTGCTTTTTTAATAAATTCTATTGTATTTGATAACTTATTGGTACATATTTGACAATTTGACCCACCTAAATGAACAAACGGCACTTGCTTAAATTTACCATGTAGTTTACATATTATTATAACTTTTTCATATGTATTTATATAATTTACTTTAGAATAATCATATTTATCACCATGTATTATTTTAGCTTTATTTATAAATTTAGTATTAGTTAATCTTATTTTTAGTCCAGTAGATACATTACTACATAAATTACAAGTACTTCCACATAAATGATGATTAGGACTTTGTTTAAATTCCCCATGGATTTTACAAATTATGATAACCTTTTTTTTACTATTTATATAATTTACTTTAGAATAATCGTATTTATCACCATGTTTTATAATTGAATTTTTAATAAAATCATATGTATTTGATTTTAATTTATTTCTCCCACATAATTTACATCCATTTCCTTTCATATGTCGATTTGGGGTCTGTAGAAAATCCCCATGGATAGAACATATGATTATAACATTTTGTTTAGAATGTGTATATTCAACTTTAGAATAATCATAGTTATCACCGTGTTTTAAAATTGATTTTTCTATAAATATACTATTTGTTAATTTTTTTACCATTACTAATTTTTTTAAATTATTAATATTTAATAATTAAATATTATTTATATTATAATAATAAACAATATTCATATAATAATTTTATTTTTAAAATATGTCTAAGTTACCGACACTATTCCAAAAAAAAACATTAGTATCCCATATGGGTGAAAAACAAAAGGATTTAGATGAATTTGTAGCAATTGAATATTTAATGAGTTGGTTTGACAATCGAATTCCCATTAAATATAAAGGTGAAGCAAAAATAAAAACGGTAACAATATCAGATCGTGTCATTATATTACTATCTGGAACGGGATCTGGAAAAAGTACAGGAATCCCCCCTAATTTATTTTTAAGATTTTCTAAGCGTTTGAACAAAAATATTTTAATTACACAACCTCGTGTACTCACAGCCATAGAAATACCAAAAACTATAGATTCTATTCCAGCATATAAAAAACCGAATGAAGATGGGTTAACCGTCGATTTATATACCAATATGGGATACCAAACTAAAGAATTTGTACGTAGGACTCCACGTGGAATTTTATTTACAACCACTGGTATTTTATTACAATTTTTAAAAAATATGAACACTAGTGATTTTATTAATAAATACGCATTTATTTTAATTGATGAAGTTCATGACAGATCATTAGAAGTTGATTTAGTATTAAAATTATTAAAGGATTTAATAATGAATAATTTAAACAAGGATTGTCCATTTATTATACTAATGAGTGCAACATTAAATATAAAAACGTTTGCTAATTATTTTGGAACAAAAACTATATTTGAGGTTACAGGAAAGTCATATAATATTGATACACATTTTCAAAAATACGATACGCAAAATTATATAACATCGACTTCAGAATTAGTTAAAAATATTCATTTAGATAATGAGTTGGATTTTTTAAACGATAAAAAGATAAATTACAATACTAACTGTGATATATTGATATTTGTACCAGGTATGGCAATAATGAAAAAATTAAATAAAGCAATAGAAAAATTAAATACTGATTTTCAATATCCTATTATTGTAATTAATTTAACTAGTGAAAAGTTCAAATTAGCTGGAAATGATTATCAAAATATTTTTAAAAAGTTACATAATATTAATATAGAAATAAATGAAAAAAAAATACATCCTACTAGACGAGTTATTATATCTACAAATATTGCCGAAACTGGTGTAACTATTGAGTCATTAAAATATTGTATAGATTTGGGGTTTGTAACAGCATTGGAATATAATCCAAATTTAAATTGTAAATTTTTAAGTAGTAAAGCTGTAACACAAAGTATGGCAATACAAAGAAAAGGTAGAGTTGGAAGAGTACAACCTGGGGTATGGCATGGTATGTATACAGAAAAAACATTTAATGAATTACAAATAGATTCATATCCAAATATTTACGTAGAAGAATTTACATTATCTTTGTTATCTATATTAAGTAAAGTAATTGTTTCAATTGTTGAAAAAGATGAAGAAATGAGATTTTTAGAAATTGAAGAAATTAATTTTAATAATTTGTCAAAATTAGATTTATCAAATTTAGATTTACTTTCTAATCCATCTATAGATACATTAGATAATTGTTTAAATAAACTATATATAATGGGTGCAATATATTCAAATAATTATATAACACCAATGGGTTATATGTTTTTAAAATTAAGGAAATTGAACATTGAATGTATGAGAATGTTATTAACTAGTTTTATATATGATGATATAAATTATTTAGATATTGTAACAATAGTATCATATTTAACTATTGGTAAAAAAAATGTAGTAGATAATAAATTTAGAAATTGGAATATTAATTTTATTAATAATAAAGACAAATGTATTGATTATTATAATTATAATAAATTGAAAAATAGATTATATATTTCTTGTGAATTTATTGAATTTTTATTAGTATTTAAACAATTTACAAAATTACTTTCAGAAAATAAAATAGAAACAGTTAAAGAATGGTGTGCAATAAATAAAATATTATTTTCTGGAATGATGACAATAATACAAATGAGAGATGATATAATTAAGGAATTATTATTTAACTGTGGTTTAAATCCTTTTAAAAATTCTAGTATTGATATATTAGAATTATTAGAAATTGATCATCATATACAAAAAAAAAATATTAAAGGGGGTAAAAGTACTAAATCTGATTTTAATACTTCAATACAATATATATCAAAAATTAAACATTGTATTTATGAAGGATTTAAATTAAATTTAGCAAAGTTAAACGAAGATGGTGAATATGAATCTATTAATGAACACGTTATAATTAATATTAAAAGTAGTTTAACTAATAATTTACCAATTCCACAAGATGGAGAACAATTTCAACAAATGAAACCTAAATATATAATATATAGTAATATATTGTTAAGCTATAATAAAAATATTAATTCTTATGAGTTTAATGCAGGTGATTGTATTTCTATTTTAGATGGTTATGTCAATTATGATTATACTTTTAATATATCATAAAAAATAAAATTATTCAATATTCATATCATCACATGATGGAATATAATTAGGTTCTTGTTTAATATATATAGTATTTAACTTATCAAAATATTTAAAAATTGTGATATCTTCTTTTTTAATAACAGTATTATATTTTTTATTATATACTTTGATGGCTTTATTAATGTGTGCCCCACAGTAGCCTTGATTTTCTAAAATATATTTAGTTTTAGAAATACATATTTTTTTATTAGATTGTTTGATAGAATTGCATTTTTCCATATTATTTATAATTAATTCTAATATTATTCAATTTTTTTATTTTATATGAAAAAATTTAAAATAAAAAATTGAATATAATACTAATAATATTATAATATAACCAAATAAGTAATATAATGAATTCTAATAAACTAAAATCTTTAAATGAAATTTCAATTATGATGCATAAAGATAATATTTCATTAGATGAAATTAAATTATATAATTCATATTTTAATAACTCTACTAAAATCAACGACAGAAAAAGAAAAATTGAAGAAGTATATAAAGATGAAAAAAGAATTGATATTTATAATAATACACAATATATATACTACATTAATAAAAAATTCAAACCATGTCGAGATGGGTGGAAATGTAATAGAAAAATATGTTCTTTTATACATTTATATGATGATAATATTTGTACATATGTATTAAAATATAAAACAAGATGTAAAAATAATAGGTGTGATTATATTCATTTAACACCATGTAAAAATGAAATTATAAATAAAAAATGTGAATTGGAATATTGTACATTTTTACATAAATCATTTATAAAACCAAAATTTACTAAAAAAGTAAAAACAATTAATGATGATTGTATGATTGGATGTTAAGAATTATATATAATTTTTATTTTTTGAAAATTATAAAACTATGAAACTGTAAAACTATAAAAAAAATATTTGAAATTATAAATCTCAAATTTATCAGACGAAAAAATTATTAGAAAATATTTTTGTCTCAAAATTTCAAGATTTATATTTTTATTTTTAAAAAAAAAATTATATATATGATATATAGTTTTTTTTCACCAATGGTGTATAAATAATTTTTAAATTATACTCAATATTGTATATATTATATATATTACATTAATAAGTATAATTTATATAAAAATTAATGGTTTAAAATTATTCAATTTGGTTAAAAATTATTTTTTTAATATTAAAGATATGCCAATATATCTTTACTAGTATAAAATAATTTTTAACCAAATTAATATTATATATAAAATTAATATTAAAGATATATTAATATATTTTTAATAATATAAAATATTTTTTAACCAAAATAATATTATATATAATTTTAATATTATATATAATAATATGTTTTTATGTCATAAATGTAATAAAGGGTTTAAAACAAATCAAATTTTGGGAAACCATTTAAATAAAAAGAAACCATGTGATAAAATAATTATTTTTAAATGTGATAATTGTTTAAAAGTATTTAATACAACACAACATTTAAACAGACATTTAAATCGTAAGAATAAATGTGTAAAAAAATCATTAGAACAAGAGATTATAGAATTAAAACGAAAATTAGAACTTTCTGAGGAAAAACAAAGAACTACAATAATAAATAATCATCAAACGATTAATAATATTAATACACAAATTAATATATTTAGCCCAGAAGGTAAACTATACCATACATATTTTTTAAAATCTAAAAATTTAGAACAATTAGATTTTGATATAAGTAAATTAGATAAATTAACAATATCAGATTATACGGATGAATTGTCTAATATTTATAATTTTACAAATTTAATAAAAGAAGTTTGTTTTAATATTAAGACTCCGGATAATTGGATAATGTGCAAAGATGAATTATTTAAAACATTAAAATTAAAAATAGACAATGACAATATAGTAAATTGTCAAGATAATTTATTAAATTTAATATATACAATAGCCAAACAAATAGTAGAATATGACGGATTAGACATTGAGTTATATTTATTTTACAAATCATTTATATCTAATTACAAAAATAATGAATATAAAGATAACAATAAATTAAATACATTTATAAAGGAATGTAATGAAGAGTTATTTAAACATCAGGAAGAATTATTAGATATAATTGAAAAACGTAGAACTGAACATAAAATTAAAAAAATAGAAGAATTGGATATAAACAATTTTGGCGAAGAGGACATTAGATTTATTAAAAAGAGTATATTAGACATGGAGTTAAATAGTATATTAGAAAAACAATACCCTGAAAAAGTATATAACAATAGTTGTATAGTAAATGAATTTAGATACTATGGTATAATGGATGTTAAAATGATTGATATGTTTATATATTTTCTAAGGATAATATATAATAACGATGAACAAATATGTAATAAAACTATACAATATAAAGAAGATAAATTTTATATCTATCGTAACGGCGGATGGGTTGTTATGAAAAGTAAAGACTTGGTTAATCAAATATTTACAAAGATTCATTTAATATTAAAGTTAAATAAAATAAAATTAATCGAGGGTGTATACACAGAGGATTACTGTATAGAAACATTTAAAGAAAAATATACAATACATTATACAATTGGTGATGTAAAAAAATATAGTAAGATACTTATAGAGTATTTTAAAGATAATCATATATTTGACGATCATGAAAAACACATAATCTAGAATTTTTTTTTATCTGAATATAAAAATTGAATAATAATATATATAAATATAGTAATAATTTTATTATATAATAATGATTAAACACCATAATTGTAAGGAAATTATTAATAATATTAATATTAATAAAGCATATGATATGATACCAAAACGTCAAGAATTTTTAAACGAAACTGATGTTAAACATATTAAAACTTTAAAGAAAGATAAGAAGAAATTATTATTTTTAGGGAATAGTATAAAAGAAAGTGTTCCATTTCATAATTATAAATTAATTATAGCTGGTATATTACCAGATGGGTCAAAAACAGTTGTTGAGATTGTAGATATATATCCATATGTTGATATTGAATATGATACTTCATTAACTGAAAAACAAAACAAAAGTGCTATTAGTACATTAACATCAAATAATAATATACATTATTATAAAATAAAGATAGTAAAGGGGAAAGACTTAATATTATATAACGAAACACCTAAACAATATTTGCGAATATATTTTAAAAATATAATGGCAAGGAAGAAATGTATTAAATTAATATTAGAGAATAATATTAAAAGTTATAATAATGATACATCTAGTTATTACAGAGTAGTAGCAAGAGAATATCATCTTAATTTATGTTCTTGGAATGAAATTAAAAATTATAGAGATATTAAAATTGAGAATGAATATAAATCTGAATATCAATTATCGATAAGTATCAATGATATAAAACCGATTGATATTGATGCAGAGAAAGAAACTTTAATGAAAGATAAAAATATTAAATATAATGATTTAAAAAAAGATAAATTAATATCTATGTGTTTTGATATTGAAATGTATTCATCAGAATTAGGGAGAATGCCTTCGGGTAAAAACCCGGAAGATATTATATTTATGATATGTATGACATTTCAATTTATTAATGATGATAAATCATTTTTGAATGTATGTTTAGTATCAAAAGAATGTGATGTACAACCTGAGTTATATACAATTGAATGTGGTTCTGAAAAAAATGTATTAAAGATGTTTGCAATATTTGTAACTAATATGCAACCTGATTTCATTACTGAATTTAATGGTTCTGATTTTGATTGGAAAGTTATTATACAGAAATGTCAATATTATAATTTAATACCATTTTATGCAGAACATTTTTCATTAAATGTATTAACTAATTATAATTTAAAAGTTGACCAAATATTAGAATGGAATACACCAACAATTCGAGTAAAGTTAAGCGCAGAGATGGATGCATATTCTTATAATTTACAACAGTTTGGGTATATACCATTTGATACGCGTATTATATTTCGAAAATTATATCCAAAGGATTCAAAATCGAGTTTAAATTATTATCTACAAATACATGATTTAACTTTAAAAGATGATATGGAAATTAAAAGAATGTTTGAGATTTACGAAAGTGGAACTTCAGCAGAAATGAAATTAGTTGCACATTATTGTTTAGTTGATTCTTTTCAACTACATGAACTATTAAAGAAAAAACATGTGATACAAGATAAACGTGAAGTTTGTTTAGTATCATACACTAGTTTATTTGATGGTTTTTACAGAGCGGATGGAGTTAAAGTTAAGAATTTAATTATATCTAGGTGTTTAATGAAAAACATATTTTACAACAGTGTTATGAACAATAGTTTAGAATATAATAAAGAAGCTGAAGATGACAATGATGAAGAAAAAGCAAAATATCCAGGAGCTATGGTTTTAGAACCTATTAAAGGATTAGTTAGTAGTTTATATAATATAAAAGAATTTAATGATAAATTAGATACTAGCGAACAATGTGATATAGTTGAGATTAATAAATTATATGAATATATAGATAAAAATTATGAAGATATATTTATTAATAAAACTATTGATATTACAACAGTTGATAATAATTTATGTAAAAAGTATATAGATTATATTAAAACTAATGAAATGCAATATCCAGTATCTGGATTAGATTTTTCATCACTATATCCTTCTATTATTATGGCATATAATTTATCACCAGAGTATTTAGTATTGGATAAAAATTATGCAAATTATTTAAGAAACAAAGGTGTAATTTTGCATCATATTAATTTTAAATTATTAAATAGAAATGAAGAACAAATAGAAGGATGGACAGTTAGACATAATGACAATCCTGAACAATTTGGATTATATCCATCTATATTAAAAGAATTATTTGACAAGAGAGTAATAATGAAAAAACAATTAAAGATATATAAAGATAAGATAGAACATACTGAAGCAATGGATCAAACAAAATCTTATATAACAGATGAAGATTATATTGACAATTTATTCAATATGAATTATTATAATTCAAAACAATTAGCATTAAAAGTATTTATGAATACCTTTTATGGTGAAACTGGAAATAGTAAATCTCCATTATTTATGATTCAATTAGCCGGTGGTACAACATCAGCTGGACAATATAATTTATTATTAATAAAAGATTATATTGAAAAATTAAATACAAAGATATACTATGGCGACTCTGTAACAGGAGAAACACCAGTTATTATAAAAAGAAATAATCAAATAGAAATTATACCAATAGAAGAATTAAATTGGAAAAATAATGAAATTATACAAAGTGATAAAAAAGAAATTATTATAGATAATGAAACCGAAGTTTATACAGAAGATGGATGGACGAAAATTAAAAAATGTATAAGACATTATACAAATAAAGATTTGTATAGAATTACTACACATACTGGTTCTGTAATTGTTACAGAAGACCATAGTTTATTAGATAATAATAAACAAAAAATTAAACCAGAGGAATGTAAAATAGGGACAGAATTACTCCATTGGAAAAATTTAAATAATAATACAAAAAATATAGATAAAATTAATATATTATCAGATTTAAATATTATTAAAGAAATTAAAGAAAATATATCATTTGTATATGGATTTTTCTATGGCGATGGAAGCTGTGGTAGATATGAATGTCAAAGTGGTATTAAACATTCATTTGCATTAAATAATCAAAATGTAGATATATTAAATAAATGTATAAATATTTTTAATTTATACCATACAGATGTAAAATTAAAATTAATTGATACAATTGAAAGTAGCGGTGTATATAAAGCAATTGCTGTAGGAAAAGTTTCTAAACTTGTAAATATATGGAGAACATATTTTTACTCTGATAGAAAATATAAAAAAGTACCAACTTTTATACTAAATTCAGATAATGAAACTAAATTATTATTCTTACAGGGATATTATTTAGCAGATGGTGATAAAAATGGTAATAGAATGTGTAATAAAGGACAAATTGGTTCTCAAGGATTATATTTGTTATTACATAATTTAGGGTATAATGTTAGTATAAATACAAGAAAAGATAAATTGGATATTTATAGATTAACATTTACAACAAATAAACAAAGAATAAATCCTAATATAATTAAGAAAATAGAATATATAGGTAAATCAAAAGATTATGTATATGATTTAGAAACTGAATCACATCATTTTGCAGCAGGTATTGGAAAAATGGTAGT